>ENA-ORTT01003338-ORTT01003338.1-human-gut-metagenome-genome-assembly--contig:-NODE-3338-length-10386-cov-5.043365_pt1 | contig 10386 bp, 10 predicted proteins | sample MGYA00242074_ERZ509197 | MGnify/ENA primary metagenome ERZ509197 (study PRJEB26280, sample SAMEA2338789) | human gut metagenome | biome: human gut; feature: human-associated habitat; material: faeces...
GGCCCATGCGAGCGCTCGGCTACCGCACACCCGCCGAGGCGTTTGCCGACGAGCTGCCAGACTTACAACTCTGACGAAGGCGTTGCACTTACAAATAGACAACGGGACCTCGTACTGCACCAATGAAAACAACAGTCTTATGCGCACCCCAACCGCGTGAATTTTCAATGAATTGACGGAGGACGTGGGCGCGGGAGGCTTCGGCAGACAGCCGGCCGCGGGACAATGGTGTCAAGGAGGACCGCCATGGTTGACGACTACACCGCGAAGATGACCGAGCTGATCGAGCTGATGCGCATGATCGGCAACGATACGCAGCAGTGCGAGGTCAAGGAATGCAAGCGCAAGATCTCCTCGACCATCACCGATACGCTGTCCGCGTTCTCCAACGGCTCCGGCGGCTGGATCATCCTGGGCCTGTCTGAAAAGAACGGGTTCACGCCGGTCGAGGGATTCGACGCGCGCGCCATGCAGGAGGCGCTGAGCCAGGCGTGCGAGAAGATGACGCCGGTGGTGCGGCCCGTGATCGTCACCTGCCCGTTCGAAGGCGCGAATCTGGTGTTCGCGCGCATCGACGAGATGCTGCCGCGCGACAAGCCCTGCTTCACCACCGCGCTCGGACCGCACGGCGGCTCGTTCATCCGCACCGGCGACGGCGACCGGCGCATGACCTCCTATGAGGTCGACCGGCTCATCGAGGAGCATCTGCAGCCCACATACGATCTGGATATCGTGCCCGGCGCCACGACCGATGACCTCGACCCGCAGCTCGTTGCCGGATTGTTGGCACGCGTGCGCGAACAGCATCCGCGCGTGTTCGCCGACCGAGATGGCATCGATGTGCTGCTGGATCTGCAGGTGTTGCGCCATGATGATTCCGACGAGTCGGAGGTCGGCGGAATACTGCGTCCCACCTTGGCCGGACTGCTGGCGTTGGGCCGCTATCCGCAGAAGTTCTATCCGCGGCTCGGCATTTCGATAGCCGTGTTTCCGGGGACGAGCCGGGACGATGTGTTCCGGGGCGACGAACGATTGGTCGCCTCGAAGTCGGTGGTCGGTTCGATTCCGGTGATGATCGACGATGCGGTCGACTCGCTGATGCGTTGGATTGGCGCGAAGAAGCCCGATTATCCACCACTCGTGTTGCGCGAGGCGATTGCGAACGCGCTCACCCACCGTGATTATTCGCCCGATGCGCGCGGCACGCAGGTGCATATCAGCGTGTTCACCGATCGCATCGAGATCACCAATCCGGGTGGCCTGTACGGCATGGTGACACATGATGTGCTGGCGAGTCCGCATCCGGTGACGGGCGCGCCGTTCGTCTCCACCCGAAACCAGTTCCTGTTCACGCTGCTGGAGTCCACGCCGTATCCGGGCGGCGGGTTTGTGAACCCAGAAGGCGGCGACGGCTACCAGCGCATCGCCGCCGCGTTGCGCGAGGCCGGCATCGAGCCGGCGACCACGCGCAACGACATCAACACGTTCACGATGACCATCACCAAGCAACGCACGATGGCGAACAGTTCGCCGGGCGACGTGGTCAAGGCGATTATGACCGTACTGGAGCGGCATTCGGCGATGAGCGTCAAGGAGATCATGCGCGAACTGCAGTTGACGCCGCTGGCCGCCACATCCGGTATGCGCGAGCTGATGAAGGAAGGGCGGGTCGCCCGAGTCAAGTTCGCCGACGACTCGGTACAGCGGTATCGGTTGAAAGGCTGATTTTCTCACTCGGCCAGCTGCGTGGTGGCGGGCGCGGCCAGGGTGGGACGGGATCGGCGGAAGCGGCCGGCGGCCAGGCCGATGCAGATGAACATCACGCCGAACAGTGCGACCAATCCCAGCGAGCCGGCCCAGCCGGCGACGCTTATGCCGGTTTCCTCCGCCGTGCCGGAGCCGAGCGCGTTGTCGATCGCGGTGCAATACCACCAGCCGGGCAGGAACTTGGCTATGGTCACCATCACGCCGGGCATCATGTCAACCGGCAATGCGACGCCCGACGTGAACATGATAAGCAGGCCGAAGATATTGGCGAATCCGTTGGCAGCCGCCTCCGAAAACCCGAATTCGCTGAGCATGAATCCACAGGCGACGGTCATCAGCGCATATACGCAGGTTGCGCAGAACGTCATCAGCACTCCTTCGGCGCTCAATGTCAACGGATCAAGTCCTGCCGCGACCATCAGACCGACCGCCAGCACCAGATAACCGACGCATACGACGAGCGCGAATCCGCTGAGCGTCAGCAACCGCTGGAGTCCCATCGACGACATGCGTTGTGGGGATGCGGTGAGACGACGGCGAACTTCCCCGGTGGTGAATATGCCCAGAATCATTGACCCGCAGACGGTCATCGCCAAAAACAGCGGATACAGCGCGGTTTTCATGGTGTTGCCAAATCTGCTGGCCGCCATGTCCGAAGCACTTTCCGCGTCCGCGCTTGCCGTGTCGATCACAGCGACCTTATGGTTCGCGTCCATGTCACTCGCCGATGCGGCAGCCGCTTTCGATGCCTCGAACAGATCGCCGACGCTGGGTTTCTCAATCTGACCGGCCGGCAGCATATCAAGCATGTCCTGATTCGAGAATTCACCAAACCCGCCCATGCCATCTTCAGACGAATCACCCGCAGTGTCTCCAATGTCGATACCGGCCATAGCTGCGAGCGCCGCACTATCGACCGTCGTATGCGAGCCAATCAGTGCCGTACGCGTGAGTGAAAGGAACCCGCTGACGTTCATCCGGGCCATCGAGCCTGCGCCGGACGTATAGCTGGTGACCGTGTCCACTCTTGGTGGATTCTCGCCTGTCGCCGCGGCATCAATGAAATCGTCGGCGAAACCATCGGGGATGATGACGATCAGATCCACCCAGTTCGAGGCGACGGCTTGTTGCAGAGTTTCACTAGCATCGTCAACGTTCACCAGTTCGCTGGAATCCGACAGGTATGTGCGCATCGATGACGCGATGCCGCCCCTGTCCGAGTCTCGATCGATGACGGCGACACGCATTTTGGCCGGCTCGAATGCCGCGGCTGCGGAATCGGATGTGCCAGACAGCATCGACCAGCTGATAGACAGCATCATGATGCCCACGAACACGAGGTAAATCAACAGGTAGGCCCTGTGCGAGAACAGCACGCGCAGCGTGGCTTTACAGGTGTTCATAGCGTTGCCTCCTCAGCATTGCGATGCCGGCCAAGAGGAATACCGCGCTCATCGCCAGCAAAATGGCACAAGTGGTGATGAACGGCTGGTAGCTGTCGTAGTACAAAATGTCGTAAAACAGGTTCGTCACCTGTTGCGCGGGGTTGATGGTGCCGAGGATGGGCGCGTTGCGTGCTATCCAGTCACTGATCTGCATGGCGAAGCCGCCGTACAGTCCGGTGAACAGCGACAATGTGCAGGCGATTCCGCTCGACAAACCGTATTTCGTGTCGTAGGAAAGCTTCGGTACCGCGCCGAGCAAAGTACCGGCTGAACTGGTCATGAATGCGGCGATGATTACCGCGACCACCGTCACCGGTTCTCGCCCTCCAAACGAAATGTCGCAGATGAAGCGAATATAGGCCAATGCGATAAGCAATGCGACCGATGCGCACAACCAGCAGGCAAGGAAACCGGCAATAAGCTGTCTGGCATGGCTCAATGGCGCCACGGTGCGGCGAATGCCCAATGCGGACAGGTTGGCTTGTGCTGTGGAGACCGTGCTGATTGAGTACCCCATGGCAATCATGCAGGACATGGCCAGCAACGCGTAATAGTATCTGGCGATGGCATTGGGCTGGAAATGCGTGAGCGTTGTTTCGTGAGTCACATCGACGCTTTGCCCGATGCTATTCCAGAAGTTGCGGCTGAGCGCAGCCTGTGGATTGTCGGCGATGGTTTGTCGGGTGACGGCGTCGGTGCGGTTGTACAGGTCGATGGCGCTGCGCAATGCCGATAGGCTGATATCCAGTCCGACGCTTCCTGTGGTGTCATTGGCCGCGGTCACCGTTTCCCGACTGATGGTTATCGCCAAACGTCCGTTGCCGTCAGCAGCCAGGTAGCCGCGGACTGTGCCATCGGCGAGCAGCTGTTCGGCTTTCCGCACGGTGTCGGCTGCGGTGATGGTCAGCAATTGCTGATTGATATCGGCGTATGCCGTGCCGTCCAAAGACTCCGACGATGAGGCCGTCTCTCCAGACAAGGCATCCACAAACGTACGCGCTCCGTCCGCCTGCTGCCAGCGGCTATCTTCGACGACGGCCATTGGTATCGGTTTGAGCTCGTATCCCTCGGACAGTCCGCCGAAGAACCCGTTGAACATGGTTGCCAGCACGATCGGAAACACAATCATCCAGAACAGTGCCTGACGATTGCGCAGGTTCGCTTTCAATGCGACCAAAAATGTGGTCCACATGATGTCTCCTTACCTGCTCCCGCTGGCGGGAGCTGTCGGCGAAGCCGACTGAGGGTGGTTGTTGCAAGGCCACCCCCACTCGCTTCGCGGGAGCCCCGCCAGCAGGGGCAAGATGGTCAGTCTCTCAGCGCCTTGCCGGTGAGTTCGAGGAACACGTCGTTCAGTGTCGGCGGATGGCTGGTAAGGTGGCCGATGTTGGCGCCGGAGCGTTTGACAGCGTCGAGCACATCGGTCAGGTTGTGCTCGCCCCGCCTGCATCGTATGTTCAGTTCCTTGCCGCCGTAGACGGCTTCGATCACGCACGGCAGCGCTCGGACATCAGTCAACGCGGCATCTGTCAGGTCGAGCGTTTCGATGGTGATGCGCTCGCCCGTGTCGATCATGTTCTTGAGTTCGTCGGCGGTGCCGAGCGCCAGATGACGGCCGTGATCCATGATGAGGATGCGGTCGCAGATCTGCTCGACCTCCTCCATGTAGTGGCTGGTGTAAATCACCGTGGCGCCGGCCTGGTTGAGCCGCTGGATGCCTTCCAGAATCGAATTGCGGCTTTGCGGGTCGACAGCGACCGTGGGTTCGTCGAAGAAGATCAGGTCAGGCTTGTGCGCGATGCCGCAGGCGATGTTCAGGCGTCGCAGCAGACCGCCGGACAGTTTGCCGGGCCGGAACTTGCGGAAGTCCTGGAGTCCGACGAATTCGATGGACTCCTCGACCAGCGGCGCGCGGTCAGTTTTCTTCGGCACGTACAGCGAGCAGAAGTAGTCGATGTTTTCCGTGACGGTCAGTTCGTTGAATACGGCCACGTTCTGCGGCACGATGCCGATGCGCCGTTTCAGCGCGTATGAGGTCGGCGTCATCGGCTGGCCGAGTACGCGGATCGTGCCCGAATCGTAGGTGAGCAGCGCGAGGATGCAGTTGATCGCCGTGGTCTTGCCGGAGCCGTTCGGCCCGAGCAGGCCGAAGATCTCGCCTTGCGTCACGTCGAGGTCGAAATAGTCGAGCGCCACCATGTCACCGTAGCGTTTGACCAGTTGACTGACATGCACGGCCGGTACTGCGTCGGGTGCCACATCGCGTCCGGGGGCTGTGTTGTCGGTTGCCATAGCCGCTCCTTTCTTTGATGATTACATCATCCCAAGAGAGTGTCGGCGATCGCCACCTGCAAACGTCACGACTTGGCCGCGCACCCGTGACATTTGTCATCATTTCACGGCGCCACTTGCCCCCGCCAGCGGGGCGGAGCACGCTATACCCGCTCGGTTGGGAAAGAGTGCCGCCAGATGAGTTTGCGCAGTTCCTCTATGCCGAGGATCACGAACGGGATGCAGCACAGGTATACGCAGTCGTCCCAGCCCAGGGGCGCGGTGTGGAACACGGTCTGCAATACCGGCACTTCGGTGATGAGCACGAGCAGCACGATCTCGGTCACGATGCCGATGTTGATGGTCCGGTTGGAGAACAGACCCATCGTCAGGGAGCCGCCACGCGGATTATCCACCACGATCGGCATGTTCGTGGAGTTCCTTCCACCGCTAGACTGGTATTGAAACGAATGACGATCCGGGAGGTGCCATGCGCGTGTTGGCCGAGGAGGGTGTTCTGCTCGCGTTGGGCACCGTGCTCGCCGTGATGACCGGGATCCGCACCGATGCCGTGTTCATCGCGGGGCTTCTGCTGGCCGTCTCCGTCACCGGACTGGTCGAATGGCTGCATGCCGATGAACGATGGCCGTGGTTGCCTTGCGTGGCGTATCTGATCGTCGCCGCGGCAGTGCCCGCATGGTGCTCGTTCATGCCGCTTATCGCCTACGATATGGCGCGTCTGGCTGCCGCAGGGCGCCCCTCGCAGCTGGTGACGGCCGTGCGCTGGCTATGGGTGTTGCCGTTTGCGGCGCTGTGGTTCGTCCGCGTGTCACATGCCGGTGTCGCGGCCGGAGCCGCAGATGCCAACAGCCATATGCAGGCGCTGGCTCTTACGTTGACCGCGTTGCTCGGATTCGTCGCGGGACGGTCCCGCCAGGCTTCGGATGGGAATCGACGTGCGCTGTTGCACGCTCAGGACATGGCCCGTGAAGCCTCCCGTTCCGTCCGCTCGCGCATCGCCGATATCGATGAGGAGCGCGCGCAGTCGGTCCGCATGGCGACGCTCGGCGAACGCACGCGTATCGCCCGCGAGATCCACGACAATGTGGGGCACCTGCTGACTCGTGCGATCATGCAGGCGCAGGCCGGCAGGGCCGTGGCCGAGGCGACCGATGACGAGGTCGCGGCCCGTGGATTCACCACGCTGGGCGAGACCTTGGATGATGCGATGACGATGGTGCGCCGCTCGGTACATGACCTTGAGGATGATGGCACCGATTTCGCCGCGCAGATCGAAGCCGCCGTCGCCTCATTCGACGGCATCTCCCCGGACTTCTCGGTGTCGTTGGCGAACGACGTCGACACGACCCCGGCCCCGGTGTCACGCTGCTTCGCGACGGTGATTCGCGAGGCGCTGGCAAACGTCGCGCATCATAGCGAGGCCCATGAGGCGAGCGTGACGCTGCGTGATTTTCCGACATTGTGGCAGTTGGTCGTCCAGGATCCAGGGCCCGCGATCCGCGCCCGTGATGCCCGCGGGCGGTGCCGGACGGACGGGGAGCCGCCTCGCGGCATGGGACTCACCGACATCGAATCGCGCGTGCGCTCAATCGGCGGAACCGCCCTGTGCGGCCCGTATGATGGCGGATGGCGCGTGTTCGTGTCCGTGCCGAAGCAACGTTGGCATGCATCCCCGGGATCTTGCGCGAAAACAGACCAGCCAGCATTCATGAAGACGACTGCCGGCACATCAGGGAACAGGGGGAAGCTATGAGAATCGCGATCGTGGACGACGACCCGATCGTCTGCCAGTCGCTGGAGACGATCCTGACCGCCACCGGCACCGCCGACGTGCTATGGAGCGTCAACGACGGCGGCGCGGCGATTCGCAGGTATTTCGAGTCGCCGGAGAATCATCCGGATATCCTGCTCATCGACATACAGATGCCCGGCATGAACGGGCTGGATGCCGCGCGGGAGATCCTGACGAAGGATCCGGCGGCACGTATCCTGTTCCTGACCACGTTCTCGGACCGGGCCTATATCGACGAGGCCATCGCCATCGGCGCCCGTGGATACCTCATCAAGCAGGACGTGTCCGCCGTCGCCCCCGCCTTGCAGGCCGTGATGGCGGGGCAGGTCGTACTCGGCGCCGAGGTGCTCGGCAAACTGACGGAGGAACGGTCCCACCGCCACGACGGCGACGTGCCCAACAATCCGTTCCCGAATCTGAGCGACCGCGAGCGGGACATCGCCGCGCTGGTCGCGCAGGGACTCGACAACCGGGACATCGCCTCCCGCCTGTGCCTGTCGGAAGGCACCGTGCGCAACCGCATCAGCGGAATCCTGGACAAGCTCGGCATGACCAACCGCACGCAGCTGGCCATCGCCTGGCTCAAGGGCGAGCGGTAGGCTCAGCTGTTCTTCATCACCACGTTGTCGATGACGTCGGCCACCTTCTCGCAGGCGTCGGCGCACTCCTCCAGCTGCGTGTACACCTCATGCCAGGCGAACACGCGCAGCGGGTCGGTCTCGGCGGTGTGCAGCGTGCGCAACGCATCCACGAACATCGTATCCGCCTCCTGCTCGATGCGGTTGATCGTGAACACACGCTCGCGCAGGGTCTTGGACCGCTTGAACCGGCGCATCTCGGCGACCAGGTCCTTCATCTGGCCCAGCTCCTCGACCACCTTGTCGAGGGTGACGAGCGCATCGGGGCGAATCTCACGGACGTTGTCGTAGTACAGCCGGTGCAACACGCCTTCGATCTCATCGACCACGCTGTCCAGATAGTCGCTGAGCAGCGCGATGTCCTCGCGATCGATCGGGGTGATGAACGCGGTGACCAGCTCGTCGACCAACGCGTGACGCACCTCGTCGGCCGCCTGCTCGATGGCGTGCATCTGCCCCATGCGCTCCTGGAGCGTATCCGGGTCGTAATGGCGCATGACGTCCGCCAGCAGCTGCACGGCCTGACAGGCGTATTCGGCGCTCCTGTCAAAGGAGTCGAAGTAGAACGCGTCGTTCTTTCTTGCCATGTGAAGCAGTTCCTTCCGTTAGAAGATGAACATGAACAGTTTGGCCATGATGTAGCTGATGATGCCGCAGCCGGGGAATGTGAACACCCAGGTGAGCATCATGTCCTTGACCACGCCGAAGTTGATGGCGGACAGACGCTTGACCGCGCCGACGCCCATGATGGCGCTGGTCTTGGTGTGCGTGGTGGACACGGGGATGCCGAGCACCGTCATCAGCAGCAGACACAACGCGCTCGACAGGTCGGCGGAGAAGCCCTGAAACTTCTCCAGCTTGACCATGTCCTGGCCGACCGACTTGATGATGCGCTCGCCGCCCACCGAGGTGCCCAGGCCCATGATGACGCTGCACAGCAGCATCAGCCACACCGGGATCACCACGCCGGCCACGCTGGACTGCCCGTTGCAGAACGCCATGCCCAGGAACAGCACGCCGATGAACTTCTGGCCGTCCTGCGCGCCGTGCATGAGGGCCACGCCCGCCGCGCCGAGCACCTGCATGCGACCGAAGAAGTTGTTGGCAGTCCGCCGGTCGGCGTTCTTGCACGCGATGGGGATGATCTTGGAGATCGCCCAGCCGGCGAGAAAGCCGAGCACGGTGGAGAGCGCGAGGCCATAGACGACCTTAATCCACTCGGCGCCGTTCACGCCGTCAAGGCCGCCAGAGACCGCAAGCGCGGCGCCCGTGAGGCCGGCGATGAGGGCATGGCTCTCCGAGGTGGGGATGCCGAAGGCCCAGGCTCCGAGGCCCCAGGCAACGATGCCCACCGTGGCCGCGGCCAGCGCAATCAGCGCCGCATGGGAGTCCCCGCCGAAGTCGACCATGCCGGAGATGGTGTCCGCGACGGCGGTGGAGATGAACGACATGGCGACGAGGCCGACGAAGTTGCAGATGACGCTCATAAAAATCGCCGAGTCCACGTCGATGGAACGAGTTCCGACGGGCTCGGCGATGGCGTTGGCCGCATCAGTGGCACCGTTGACGAAGATAGTGCCCATGACGAGGACCATGACGATGATCAGGAAGGGATTGCTCGACAGGACGCCGAGAAACTGTTCAAAGCTAATCAAGGGCGTGCTCGCTTCCTCACCGGCCACCAAGGCGGCCATTTGTCACAGCTTTGTTAACGCTTGATAAGGATAGCGTAAGGTCGTCCCAAATAGCGCGAAAAGCGGCCAATGGCGGCCTCCGTTCGCCGTTGCTTACAGAGAGCTTACAATACGCGACGCGAAGGTCCTCCGTCCATGCGTGACGCGTGCGGACACGGAGCGCCGCCCGAGCATGCCCTAGGGTTCGACGTAGTCGATGAGGTCCCCCGGCTTGCAGCGAAGCACCTGGCAGAATGCCTCGAGCTGCGCAAACCGTATGCCTTGGACCCTCCCCCGCTTGATGCAGGACACAGTCACCTCGGAGACCCCCACGCGGGCGGCGAGCTCCTTGGAGGTGATCTTTCGCTGCGCGAGCATCCTGTCGAGCCTCATCACGATGGGCATCGCGATCCCGTCCTCTCATATCGGCCTGGGTCCGTCCCTCATGTCCTCTTCCACTCTAATCCGTCATGTACTTATTCTATTACATGTAGTCACTAATATTCTCTATGATAGTTTTCAAACAATATTTTTCACATTGAATCACCTTGAGATAAGAAAGCAGCCCGGGGCCACATGGCCTCCGGGCTGCGAGATTACGCTGGAGCCAGCTACCAGACTCGAACTGGTGACCCCCGCTTTACGAGAGCGGTGCTCTACCAACTGAGCTAAGCTGGCGTATCAGCAGATAAGTACTATACGAGATGCGCGGTCGCGGCGCAACCCCCGTTTTTCTCGCCCTGCGACGCAGCATCCCCCTTCCGCGCCCCGGCCCGCCG
>ENA-ORTT01003367-ORTT01003367.1-human-gut-metagenome-genome-assembly--contig:-NODE-3367-length-10337-cov-2.019062_pt1 | contig 10337 bp, 6 predicted proteins | sample MGYA00242074_ERZ509197 | MGnify/ENA primary metagenome ERZ509197 (study PRJEB26280, sample SAMEA2338789) | human gut metagenome | biome: human gut; feature: human-associated habitat; material: faeces...
TTATCTGCCTTTTCCTGTTCCCCCCGGCCAGACAGCTTCCTTTACTTCTGTCCCTCTGCCATGTACGGACCAAGAGCTTCCCTGTCCTGTACAATCAGGATCTTTGCATCCTTATCGGCAGTTGTGAGGATCGTTTTTACAAGCTCCTCCGGGATACCGATACAGCCCGCTGTGTAGGTGTCATCCTTCACTTTCGGGCAGTGGAGGAAGATGGCAGAGCCCCGTCCGGGAACACAGTCTGCATTGTAGTTTAAAACCAGCGCGTAGTTATAGCACGGCCCCTGATTTTTTAAGACCTCCGCCGAGCGCCAGTCTGCCTGAACCGCACCGGCATTTACATACTGATTGTAATATCTGCTTCCCACATCATCCACAAAGCAGTCCCCGTCCTGTACCTGCCGGTAGGGAATCTGGCTTCCCGGATCCTCCTTCAGTCCAAAAGCCATGGTAAAAGAGTAGAGGCCGGACGGTGTTTTCTTATCTCCTTCCACCTTGTCTGCCGTGATTCCGGCCCGCCCGCAGGTTCCGCCGAACACCTCTGAAAGCCGGCCGTCTTCTCCCCTCTCATAGTACCAGAGCGTGAGGCTGCTCTGATCTGCTCCGTCTCCCACTGCCAGAATCAGATGATCTGTCTGCTCTGCCGCAGTCAGCTGATTTACGTCAAACCCTTCCGGCAGATACTCAGCCAGAGCCGTCTCTCCTGTTTTGGTCTGTTTTTCCTCTCCCCGCCCCTCTGCCCTGCTCTCAAGAGCCGGGCCTGAGGCAGCTGCCTGTCCTGCAAAGGCCGTCATATGCCCTGTTCCCGCCGCTGCGAGAACAGCTGCGGCAAGCACAAGACCTGCACATCCTCTTCTTCTCATGTTCTGTCTGCTCCTCTCCTGTTTTATCTGTTCCTCCCACATCGGTATGGCGCATTTGCATCTCTCCCGGCCTGCCCCGCCTGCCGTCCCAGGCCTTTCCCTGTCAGAGGCTGTTTTCTCCTTCGCCGTCACAGGGGACAGGTTCTGCCGTCTTTTCCTTTTTCAGCCCTGTTTCCCTGCCCCGGGCCCGCTTCTCTCAGCTCTTCCTTCTGCAGCTCTTCTCTCTCCAGCTCTTCCCTGGCGCTTCTCCTGACCATCCAGTCTGCGATGGCAAACATCAGGGCAATGCACTTGCAGGAAACATACTCATTTCCATAGTTGATGTCCCGCCCGTGAAGAATTCCGTTTCTGTAGGGAATATAGATCGGCTCCGTATTCGTCTTCAGACGGTTCTGGTTAAACTGGAACTTTAGTTTGGAAAGCCCCTCGGTGCAGCCCACCAGACAGTCCCAGGGATCCACCGTGGTAGCCGCTGTGAAGAACCCTTTTTTTCTTGTGTAGTCATTGACCAGCTCTGTTCCCTGATAGTGCTTTCTCCAATATTTATCGTCCTTCAGCATCTCCGCTTCCAGCGTATCCGCGAAATTGCTGGGCTCGATATCTGTGCCGTAAACCAGCTCTTTCTCGATATGCTCCAGAGCGAACATGCCCTCGCGCATGGCAAAGGAGGGAGAGGCATTCAAAATATGCTCCACCTGCTTAGGAGCTTCTGTCTTATAGTACTCTATCAGGACGCGCTGGGCAGCCTCCATTCCCTCTTCCTCGAAGGTCTGGTTTGCCCTGTGAACCAGCTCTTCGCTGATAGTATCATAGGCACACCAGCCATAGTCGGCGAACCGCTGATTAAAAACAGGCCCCTCTTTAATCAGGATCCCGCAGCAGCCGCAAGTTTCTTCCGTCATTACATCTCTCCTCCTCATATCCCGGGCAGGGAGAAGGCGGTGCCAAAGGCACCGTCTCCTGCGCCGTCTGGTTCTATGATAACACAGCAGGGTGGGTTTGTGAACTCCCCGGTGCAGAAGTATCTCTCCGCATCCTGATAGCCTGCATCAGCCCTTTTATCCCTTTTTTTCTCAATTCGTTTCCCCTCATGGCTTTTCTTTATTCATGAGATGCAGTAAGGCCTCCGCCTTTTCGGGGAGGCTGAGCCTTCCCTGATATTCCATAAACAGCACCTTCGTACCTTCTCTGGCAATCAGAAGCTGCATTTCTTCCTGTGCTCCCCATAAAAATGTATTAAATCCCTCCACCTGAAGTCTGGAAAATCCCTGTTCCATCTGCCTCTTCGCCTGCTCCTCAAGCTCTCTCTCCATCCCTTCTGCAAAATCTTCCATTCTGGAATTATAAAAATGCACCCTCAGCTTCGCTGTATAGGCTTTTCCCTCTTTCGGTTCAATTTCTGCAGTCTGCCTTACCTCGTACTGCTCTCGCATGAAGGGATTGTGGTAGTAAATAACATCCCCATCACAGTACTTTGCCTCTTCAGGTATCCCAGCTTCTTCCAGAAGCTCCAAAGCCACAAACGTATCTCCATAGCCTAATTCCTGGGCCACGGGGCCTCCCTGTCCGCAGGAACTAAACAGGCACACCCCTTTTTCCAGTAACCTCCTCATATTTTTTGTATAGCGCCAGTTCTCCACGACCCTCACGATCAGAAAAACTGCCAAAGGCATGATCCCTATAAGAGCGATCATCTCCGGCTCTGCCAAAGTCAGAAATGGACTTTTCACAATACCAGCAAGAAAATCTCTTATATTAAACAAAAAGACCCCAATGCACAGCACTGTTGCCACCGCCGCCGTCATCAACCGCTTTTCCTGCCATTTCAGAGCCATCTCCTGCAGCTTAGAATTCGTGTAAAACTCTGCAGTATCAGGATCATCTGCCCGTAAAATGTTATACAGCGTCCGGTGAGTCGTTACATACCGCCAACCGTTTTTCAGGTACTCCTTCTGCCGTGCTTCATCGCATTCTCCCTTCTTTCCATCTATAGGCGCCAGACGGTATAGGACCCTAGCAGGCTCCCTCTTTTCAAAATACCACCAGCTTCCCACCGTCTCCGTAAGAAAAAAACCTTTAAGAGCCATTTGTTCCAGCCATAATTCCACATCAAAAATCTTGTGTTCATTGACTGGAAGCTTTGCCAGCTTTTCCTTCATTGTTCCCGTCCCTCCCTCATCCTCCGGACTTCCAGAGCAGAAGCGTATAAAACATTGGTTCTGCAGGAATGAATCTATGTTTCTATTTGATCATTTCTTTCATTGTTTTTATTGCATCATAGTTCAATTTATTAAATGATTTCTTAAACTGTTGCGGGAAACAGCTTCATTAAGTATAGTTTACATTAATAACTTTCATATGGCAACAATTTGCAGAAGCATTATAAACTTACAGCTGTTATATGGCAGCCGGGTGATGCAGGCAGGTGATATTAACATTTGAAAAAATATTTCAGCACCCTGAAAACCAATGAACATTGCTTGTTTCAGAACTGAGATTCTGATAGGAATACATTTTTTAATTATCCTGCAAGCGAAATTACACATATCTGATAAATCCATTGCAAAGGCAGACTTGCTTTTTCTGCCAGCAGGCCCCTTTATGTTCAATGCTCTTTTCAAAATAAGCATAATCAAATACATTTGTTATATTCTAAAAAATGGCGCAGACAATGTCTCCATTATCTACGCCATTTCTCATTTTACCTCGAAATAGTTACTCCATTTTCTTTTGCAGTATTCCAGGATATCTTACCTTTGAAAAAAGTCTGTAAACCTTGGTTTTAAGCAAACTTTTCAATATTTCAAAGCTCTCTTTTATGGAACACCAGCAATCCCATAAGCAAGTATTCTGTTGTAAAAATTTTTCTCAATTACTTTACTACTATGTTGATAATCTTGCCCGGCACATAGATCTCTTTTACGATTGTGCCTGTCAGTTTATCCTTCACTGCCTCTTTTCCTGCTGCGAGAGCGGACTCCTTGTCGGCGTCAGCCGGAAGTGTCACAAGACCTCTTGTCTTTCCGTTAATCTGTACCGGCACTTCAATCTCGTCATCTTTCATTGTACTTTCGTCATATGACGGCCATCCTGCTTTAAAAATTGTTTCTCCATGGCCAAGCTGCTCCCACATTTCTTCGGCAAAATGCGGTGCAAACGGAGAAAGAAGAACCGCGATTGTTTCTAATGTTTCTTTATCAATTCCGCCTTCCTTTTTCGCCATTTCAATAAACTTGTTGTTATACTCCATAAATCCCGAAATTACAGTATTCAAACTGAAACTTTCCAGACGATTTGTAATATCATAAACCATTTTATGGCGAAGTTTTATCATCTCTTTTGTCGGCTGAACGTCTGCTTCTTTACTGTCCATAAGCAGATTCCAAAGACGTTTCAGGAAACGGTTTACTCCGTCGATTCCTCTGTCGTCCCATTCCGCATCCAACTCCGGCGGTCCTACAAAAAGCTCGTACATTCTTAACGAGTCGCATCCATAATCATTCACAAGAGCATCCGGCGAAACGACATTTCCTTTTGATTTACTCATCTTAATTCCGTTCTTTCCGGTGATCATTCCCTGATTGAACAATTTGTGGAACGGTTCGTCAAAATCTACTACTCCGATATCATACAAAAATTTTGTATAAAACCGAGAATACAGAAGGTGAAGCACGGCATGTTCTACGCCTCCGATATACATATCTACCGGCAGCATCTCGTCTGCTTTTTCTCTGGACACTAATTCTTTATCGTTTTTACTGTCTACATAACGCAAGAAATACCATGAAGATCCTGCCCATTGAGGCATCGTATTTGTCTCACGCTTTGCAGGTTTTCCACATACCGGACATGTACAATTTACCCATTCTTCAATTCCTGCAAGCGGTGATTCTCCTGTTCCTGTCGGTTCATAAGATTCTACGTCAGGAAGCGTAAGCGGCAGTTCTTCTTCCGGTACCGGAACATTACCGCAGTCAGGACAGTGAATGATCGGAATCGGTTCTCCCCAGTAACGCTGACGGGAAAATACCCAGTCACGCAGTTTAAAGTTGACTGTTGCTTTTCCGAATCCGCGCTCTTCTATAATGTGCGGAGCTTCTTTTTTAAGCACTGACGATTCCATTCCATTCCACTCGCCCGAGTTGATCATCGTTCCCGAAGCTTCTGTATAAGCTTCTGTCATATTTTCGATTTCTTTTCCGTCTTTTGCAATTACCTGAATAATAGGAATATTGAATTTTTTTGCAAACTCAAAGTCACGATCATCATGAGCAGGAACACACATAATCGCTCCTGTACCGTAATCAGCCAATACATAATCAGACAGCCAGATCGGTGTCTTCACTCCGCTAAGCGGATTGATTGCATAGCTTCCCGTAAATACGCCTGTCTTCTCTTTGTCCTGAAGACGATCTACGTTTGATTTCATTGACGCATCGTAAATATATTTTTCCACTGCTTCTCTTGTCTCATCTGTCGCAAGAGATGCCGCCATCTCATGTTCAGGAGCAAGCACCATAAATGTCGCGCCGTAAAGCGTATCAGGTCTTGTCGTATAAACAGTGATCTTCTCATCTCTTCCGTCAACAGGGAACTCCACTTCTGCTCCGTAGGATTTTCCGATCCAGTCAGCCTGCATCTTCTTTACTTTTTCCGGCCAGTCCAGCTTATCGAGATCATTTAACAGCCGATCTGCATATGCTGTGATCTTCAACATCCACTGACGAAGATTTTTCTTCGTGACTTCCGCTCCGCAGCGCTCGCATTTGCCATTTACAACTTCTTCATTTGCCAAACCGGTCTTACAGGACGGACACCAGTTGATCGGAAATTCTTTTTCATATGCAAGTCCTTCTTTAAACATCTTCACAAAAATCCACTGCGTCCATTTATAAAAATTCGGATCTGTCGTGTTAACTTCCATATCCCAATCATAGAGCGCTGCGATCTCATTGATCTGACGTTTAATATTCGCCACATTTTCCGCCGTTGATTTCGCCGGATGTACTCCCATCTTGATCGCATAGTTTTCAGCAGGCAGACCGAATGCATCCCATCCCATCGGATGTACAATATAATATCCCTGCTGAAGTTTATAACGGCTCCATACGTCAGAAATTACATACCCTCTCCAATGTCCGACATGAAGACCGTTTCCTGACGGATACGGAAACATGTCAAGACAGTAATACTTCTGTTTTTTATTTCCGTTATCATCCACTCTTGGATTTACCGAATTTTCCGCCCATTTTTCACGCCACTTTTTTTCAATCGCTTTGTGATTATACATTATCTTTGTACCCATATGTTTCTCTCCTTCATTCATCGTTATATTACGCATAAAAGAAAGCCTCCCGTTCCTGAAAACTCAAGAGACGAAAAGGCTTATTTCCGTGGTACCACTCTTGTTCATCCGACCGGACCGGGAAAACTTTTTTGTTCCTGTATCCTCATCCGACCAAATGCACTCATTCATTCTATAACGGGAATTCCCGCTTTCGTCTACTTGAAGTTCAACGAAAGAACTCCGAGGTGAGTTCACAGTTTACGTTTCTGCCTCGCACCGACCGGCAGTTCTCTGAATACGATACACTCCTACTATTCCTCTTCCATGTTTTTGCAATATCCTTATTCATTATAAATATGTCATTAAAATAAGTCAAGGTATTTTCACCGGAACTATGCCGATTCCGCTATCACTTTCGATTTTTCAAAGTTACGTCAACTCTGCGATTCTGGATACGCCGACATAAATTTCGGATATTTTATACCATGTACTGTAGTCGACTTTCCCCGTTTGCGGCAGTTGAAACACTTCCTGAAATTTTCTGACCGATTCCGCCGTTTTTGAACCGTAAATACCGTCTGCCGTAATTTTAGGTATCGCAGGATACGCTCCCGCAATTACATTCAACTGCTCCTGTATCTGCCTCACCTTTTCTCCGCTTGACCCGATCTCCAATACATATCCCGGCCACGAAGATGGAATACCTGATATTTCCGGCGCAATATTAATATACATGTCATCTCCGTAAAAATAACGAAGAATCTCGATCGGTGTCAAACCTTTATCTCCAAGTTCCTTCGACCCCCATTGTGTCATCCAATTCGGACAGCTCACCATTTTCCCGTCACAATACTGTGTCAATATCGGCTGCCGCACGTTCGGTCTTGAAAGATAATTTGCAAACAATTCATCTACGATCACGGAAATGCTTTCATATACATTTCTTTCCGGTATCCACTTATGATCGAATGCTGTAGATGAAGTGATCGTAAAATCATACCCTTTGTTTCTATACCATTCGGTATAAACGCGATTGAGCGTAAAAGACATAATCGCAAGAACGTTTGCCCGAATCGTATTTGCGGGCCAGGTGGCATAAATTTCGCTGGACGCCACATTTTTGATATAATCTTTATACTTCACATAATAGTTTTTTGCAGTCGAATCTCTCGGAGAACCGTCATGAACAACAATGTATTCAGGAACAACAACACGGCTTAAAACGATCTCTCCGCTTTCATTTACAGGCTTGATCTCATCTTCCGCTATTTTAGGAGGATATTCTGCATATAAAGTATGAGCAGGGATGACGAAAATTTCTTCCTCTTCCCTGCCCGTATCTGTCGGTCTCATCCTGATATTTTGAATTGCTTTTGTATTTGCCAGAATTTCTGTTCCCGCAATGCTCACAGGCTCAAACCCCGGAGCGCTTACATTCAATGTATATTCCGAATAAGGCTGCCGTTCGTTTTCAGGGTCCAGACTCCACTCTTCCGGCGGCGCATCCAGCTCAATCATATCCGTCTGCCCCGAGGAATCAGTCACCAACTGTTCTAATGTATTTTCCGGAACACCGGTATACGAAATCGAAATGCGAGCTTCCGAAATCGGATATGAATTCACCGATGAAGTTACATTCACCTGTAATGATCCTTTATCTGCCGCCTCCTGCTGCATTTTCACATTCTGCATCCCGACTCCTTGCATTGCAGCTTTATACCTCTTATTGTTTTCTGTTTCCCGCATACGTTCTCCTTCATCAGATTTATTCTCTCTAAATATATATGCGGAAGCTTTCGTTTAGAACAACTTTCGTATTCGGAGTCTCTGCAAGAGCATATGATAATCAAAACAACTTCATGATATCGTTATACATCACAACGGCCATCAGTACCATAAGCAATGCGAATCCCGCAAAATGTACCATTCCTTCTTTTTCCGGCGGAACACGTTTTTTACGGATCGCTTCTATTATAAGAAAAACAAGTCGTCCTCCGTCCAATGCAGGGAGCGGAAGCAGATTTAAAATTCCGAGATTTGTTGTCAGCAGAACACCGAAGTTCATCATACTGAGCATCACAACGCCGAACCCTGCCGGAGCTGCTTCCTGATACATGTCGTCTACGGCATTTACAATTCCTACCGGACCTGAAAGATCTTTAAGTCCTGCCTGACCTGTCACAAGCATGCGCAAACTGTCTACTGTATAATTCATCCAGTACTTTACTTTGTAAATACTGTATTCAACAGATTTGAAAATCCCCGGTTTTACTATATCTCCGCTTGTCACCCCAAGCAGCGGTGCGGCATCGCCTTCCAACTGTCGAGGCTCCAGTTTTGCCGTATATTTCTTGCCGTCACGTTCATACTCTACTTTGAAAGGCGCTTCATCGGCATGTGTCATTGTATACAGACTGACATCATCCCATATATGCACGTTCCGCCCGTTGATCTCTGTGATAACGTCTCCGGCTTGAAGTCCCTCTTCCTGCGCGGAATAGCCGTCCAGCACTCCTGTTATTTCCGGACTTCTGTAACCGGTTATCATAATCAATATAAAACAGAAAACACACGCAAGAATGAGATTGAAGATCGGTCCCGCCGCAACAACTGACATTCTCGCCCACACGGATTTACTGTTGAAACTTCCTTCCGACAGATCGTCGGCATCATCTTCGCCCATCATACACGCGCCGCCGAAAGGAAGCAGTTTCAGAGAAAATTTTGTCTCTCCGATCTGTTTTCCTAATAACGTAGGTCCAAGTCCTAAAGAAAATTCATCTACCCGAATTCCGTTTTTCTTTGCAAGAAGAAAATGTCCCAATTCATGAAAGATGATAATAAAACTAAATAATAAAACTGCAATAATGATTCCCATTCGCTACCACCTGTTTTTTATAAATTCATATGTTTCCCGCTCAGTCTTTAGTATCTCTTCCACTGTCGGATCTGCAATATTTTTATGATTTTCCATACACGCCGAAATAATCTCCGGAATCTCAAGATATGCGATCTGTCTTCCGAGAAACATTGCAACAGCACGCTCGTTTGCCGCATTAAACACAGTCGGAAGAGAACCGCCTTTTCTCCCGGCTTCATACGCAAGCTTCAGTCCGTAAAACGTCTCCATATCCGGCTTCTCAAAAGTAATCTGCGAAAGTGTGGAAAAATCAAGACGATCTCCCGGAAGATACCTTCTCTCCGGATAATAAAGCGCATATTGGATCGGCAGTTTCATGTCCGGTGTTCCAAGTTGAGCGATCACCGCACCGTCCTCATATTCTACCATAGAATGAATAATGCTTTGAGGCTGTACGACAACTTGGATCTGATCGACCGAAACGTCAAAAAGCCATTTGGCTTCTATCACTTCAAGACCTTTATTCACCATTGTAGAAGAATCGATCGTAATCTTCTGTCCCATCTCCCAGTTTGGATGTTTCAAAGCATCTTCAACTTGTATACCGGTAAGTTCTTCTCTTTTTTTCCCGCGGAACGGTCCGCCCGAAGCAGTCAATAATATTTTATGGAGAGCTTTGCGCTGTCCCCCCTGAAGCGACTGAAAAATCGCGCTGTGTTCACTGTCTACAGGAAGGATCGACACTTTATATTGTTCCGCCAGCGGCATGATAATATGCCCTGCCGTCACAAGTGTTTCTTTATTTGCCAGCGCAATATCCTTTCCGGCTTTGATCGCCTCGATCGTCGGCAGGATTCCGATCATACCTACAATCGCAGTTACAACAATCTGTGAATCTTTCCAAGATGCAGCGGCAAGCAATCCGTCCATCCCGGATAAGATCTCCACATCCAGATCCGCAGTCTTTATTTTCAGCTCTGCGGCTTTTTCCTCCGACATGAGCACCACGAAGCCGGTCGAAGAGGCCCTGAGCCTGTTCGGCGAGCTCATCGGTGAGATGGAAGAGCTGATGAAAGACTGATGGAGATCTTTCTTCCTACGCTTCACACGTTTGAGAACAACAATATCTTTACCGGCAGTTGCGGCCTGCTCCGCTTCCGCATCGCCCCGACGGTCGTGATGGCCACGCCGAAGGAGGTCGATCTGGCTGCCAGCTCCATCCACGCCGAGCTGTGGCACGGCGAGCTGTGCTATGAGCTCAGTGAAATGGAACAGGAGCGGACCTTCCCCATGTCGGACGAGGGCCGCGCCGCCATGCAGCAGTGGCTGG
>ENA-ORTT01003368-ORTT01003368.1-human-gut-metagenome-genome-assembly--contig:-NODE-3368-length-10330-cov-2.330900_pt1 | contig 10330 bp, 9 predicted proteins | sample MGYA00242074_ERZ509197 | MGnify/ENA primary metagenome ERZ509197 (study PRJEB26280, sample SAMEA2338789) | human gut metagenome | biome: human gut; feature: human-associated habitat; material: faeces...
GCCTTCCGGATCAGTAGGACCTTCCGGGTCGGTAGGACCTTCCGGGTCGGTAGGACCTTCCGGATCAGTAGGACCTTCCGGATCGGTAGGACCTTCAGGGTCAACAGGAGGTTCTGTTGATCCGGTGCCTATGATCACATTTAGGGAAATCTCGTCTCCAGTTGCTTTTCCTGCACCGATCAAATTCCCTTTTAAAGTGAGGATCGTATCTTCAGCAGAAGTATATTCTGAAAGATCCCAGTTTACAAATAATGATGCCAAGTCCAGTATTTTATCACTGTCTTTTAATGCAAGCTTTCCACTGATAATTAAAGGAAGCAGCTTTCTTAATTCTTCTTGTGACGTACCTTTGTCGATTTTAATATCGCTGATCGGCATATATTCTTTTAATTCTGTTTCGGAGGATATCCTCTTTCCTGTTATGGTAAGCTCTTCTAAACCTACACAGTTTCCGACAGCAGCACTGTTTAATTCACGGAATAATAATTTGACATACCTTCCGATGATTGGTTGATCAAGTGAAATTTCATCTGTTGGATGGGCTGCTCCGTTCGGTTCGTTTTTTATCGTTTTTGCAGTGATCCAGTTTTCTTTATCAGCAGATACGAGAACGTCATAGTCTGTCGGATAAACTAAATTAAAATACTCTGCAGTAAGTGATTCGATGATATTTGTTTCTTCACCGAGATCAACGATGATCCATGCTTCTTCAGATGCATGATCGCCTTTGATGTAATTGCTGTTCCATCTTGTCTCACGGTTCCCGTCCACGGCAAAATCTTTTTGATCTCTGTCAAGCTCGGTTCCTGATACCTCTACCGGACGGTTTATAGCAAGATTTTCTGAATCCGGGATTTCAGGTTGTTCAGGCTTTGGTTTTTCGGAATCTGCTTCTGTATCGATGATTTGTTCTACATAGATTCCGATATCATCTGTATTTTGTTTTTCATCTTCGTTTGTATAAATTTCATATATAGAAGGCGCTTTTCCCTCTGCCCATTCAAGTCGAATCGCGAAAATATTGTCATATTCTGATACATCAAAAGTTTTTGTTCCCTTATCAAATGTACCTAAGTCTTTCCATTTATCAGTTCCGGTTCGTACCTTTACATTAGCTTCGGAAATAGTATGTACATCTTGCAAAATAGAGAACGATTTTAATTTTGTATTGTCTGTCAGTTTATATTCCAGCCATCCGGCAGTTTTGTTTTCTGTTGTAAATACAGTGGACAGATCCTGATCGATACATTTTTCAAGATTACCTTCTGCACTCGAAGCAATCGGATATGTACTTGTATTTTCTTCAATATTTTTGTTAAATTCAATTTCTTTGATACAAAGGAACGGATTATCATATTTACCGATAACGTCATCTGTTACGAGAATACGAAGATATCTGCTCTTAGCTCCCTGGGCATTTGCTCTTACATAACGATAGGGAGGTTCCACTTTTGTATTGTCATTTTTTACAGACGCGATCGTGGTCCACTCTTTTTTATCAGAGGAGATTTGTATATCTGCATCGTATAAATGAGGTTTTCCATCCGCTGTGACGATTGTAACATCATAAAGCGGTGTTGAAGTTCCGAGGTCTAATAATGTATCCGCCATTATTTTGACCCTGATTCGTCCAGGCATGGGTTGTAAAATCTCCATCAAACATATTCTCCCACGTACCTTCTTTAAGCGGATTTGTAAAACTTGTTTCGCTCATCTTCGGTGTGATCTTAAGATTATTTACGGAAATACCTAGTTTTGTCAATGATCCTTTTAGCGTTTCATTTGTCTGATTGACAAGACGGACATATCGCATCGGTTGTGGCCCTTTGAAATTTTTCGCATCTGTCCATTCAATTCCATTTGTTGAATATTGTATTTTTGCTTTTTCAAATTCGTCTGATTCGGAAAAAATATCAGACACTGAGACAAGGGAGGTCATTTTGATACCGACATATTCATTCGGTTTTAATTCTAAATCCTTAATGTCTCTTATACGAAATTCGTTTTCGTAAATGTGGATCGGAGTCTCTTTTAATTTTTCAATATTTGTATAAATACGTTCCCCGTCAGTAAATTTCTTATTTACTGTAAATTCGCGTACTTTTGTCCAATAATTTGCTTTGTTCGGAGTTGTCGTTCCTGTCTTGGTAAGACGCAGACGCACATAGCGTGCATTTATGTTTAACCCTGTTTTTTCTATTTTATGTGATTCATCTGTTTCTTTGTACTCCTGAATTGTGACCCATGAACCGTCTTCACCTGTTTCAGAATATTCTAAAACGAAATTGTGGAAATAGTCATGATCAGTTTCTGATGCTCCCTGAAGAATTGTAATATCTGTTACAGGGATAACACGACCTAAATCTACGCCATAGTAATCTCCTATCTTTTGGTTTTGATTCCATTCGCCGGCAGTTGATGGATCTTTGTCAAATAATTTTGCGGAAACAGTATCATCTGTTCGTTTTACACCTGCAAGAACTGCATAAAACGAAGGAATTACATTCGTATTATCAGGATCGAAAAACGGTGTTAATTTATTTTTTGCCGTTGCGGCTGCTTTCGATACGAACGGTTGGATACGTTTACTTCCTGCTTCTGCGCCTTCTTTTACTCCTTCTGCTGTCGGATATGTATTCCATGTTTGTAGCGCCTTGCCTGCTGTTGCAAACGTTTCCCAAGCTGTATCTATGTCTTTTTCTTGAATAGCAATGATACTTTCGATAATTGCCTTTCCGCCTGAAGCGATATCTTGCAGTGATTTCAGCCATGGATCTAATTCTGATTTTAAATCAGCATTGTCACATGTTGATCTAAATGTTTCGATTGCAGCAAGAATAGATTCAAATTCCGATTTTAAAGCTGCCGTTTCTTTATCATTTTTCAAGTTCTCTCCATTACTGATTTTAGCTGTAACATTTTCAAGCTTTTCTTTCAGATATTCTGATTCCGGAAAGCCTTGCGGTACACGTACGGAACGAGGACAGTTTGCAACATTAGATGCAATTTTAAAGTAAGCGTCCTGTACTTCAGGTTCAAGATAACGGAATGCATCCTGCCAAACAGTTTGCGCGTTTGCAGTGTAATTAGTATTGTTCCAGAATAGTGATGCAAGCTGGAACAGACCGACTTTATTACTCTGTGCAAAGCGGGAAGGGTTTGAGACAGCTCCTGTAAGTCCTGTTATGCCATCGCGGGCGTAATGTGTGATATCTCCAAGATAAAGTCCTGATTTTCCATGTTCGTTTACCGGATAATTCAGCCAGAAACAAACTTTGTGTCCTGTTTTCTCTGAAACATAATCGATTGTTTCCTGTGTGATCGGCGAGTTTACGTCATCACCTGTCCAATATAGGATAATTGACTTGTCAAGTTTTTTTAATGCACTTAATTCAGCCTCTTTTGACCATGCTTTGTTATATCCCTGCATACAGTAAGTGATCGGCTTGCAGTTGTTTGGAATAATGAATTCTTTTGTCAGCTTATTTAAAAGATTTACTACATCTTCATGAGTTCCTTGTCCGAAGTCGTCATTTAAAATGTCAAATTTTCTAACGCCTGCGTCATAAAGCTGACGGAATTTTGCAAGTAGTTTCTGATACCGTTCATTATAGGCGGTTTCATTCGATGTATCTAAATTGGTGAAAAATCCCGAAATATGTACGGACCATGTATAGTAACATTTTGTCTCTTCACCTACTTTTACAAGTTTTTGTATCTGATCGATTTCGCTTTGCGGATAAAGTTCTCCCCATTTTGATGTATGATAAGGATCAGTTTTTGATGCATAAATATAATGGTTCATTTTAACATCACGTGCAAATCTCATAAGGCTTTCCCGTGATTTATAATCCCACCCTCCGTAAAAGCCTTCAATAAATCCTCGATATTGTATGTCAGAAAAATCCTCGATCTGCACGCTGCGAAGGGCTGGATCTTCATAAGATGTAAGCATCATCTGTAACGTAGCGATACCGAAAAATGTACTGTCGGTATCTTTTCCTACGATTGAGATAATATTCTTTGGCGCTAAGTATATATGAATCAGTTCGATTGAAAAGATCAGACGTTTTAATCGTTGTATTTTTATTGATATAGCTGTCCGCTTTTCCATTGGAACCTTTTATTCCCAACAGGATCGTAGTTTCTCCGTTGACGATCTCTTCAGAATGTACAACTGTTTTCCCATAGTCTGTTATAACTTCTTCCAAAAAGTTCTGTGTAGCTTTATCTATACCTTCCTCGAAGACAACATGAACTCTATCTGACATCACAAATTGTTCGTTATCATATACAACAGAATGAGGAATCGGATAAATTTTATATTCGTTTGATTCTGTGTTTTTTTCCTTGGCATGAATTCCGATACCGCTGCATAGAGGTATGATAAGTAGTGATATGAGCAAAATGCTCAATATGCTTTTGATTTTCCTAAAGAGTTTCAGCTTTTTCATAAAATGTTCCCGCTCCTTTTTCGTTATTTCATACAAAAATTACCTATTATTTTAATGATACTACACAAATCAACTAAAATCAATGAATAAAAATTATGAAATTACACAATAAAAACCCGAAAATCATAAAACATCATCTTAATTTCAAGATCGGTTTTATAGTTTTCGGGCTTTTTAAGTTATTCTAAGTTTCTTTATTTAAATTCGTTTGCTTTCTTTCGCAATACTTTCTTTTAGTTTTACATAGTCAATAATCGCATTCGCCGTTCCGTCTATGCCAAGTTCGGAACTTGTAAGACAAAGTTCGTAGCTTTTTGAGTCGGACCATTTTTTATTTGTATAATAATTATAATAACCTGCTCGTTTTTTATCTGTTTTTAAGATCATATCTTTTGCCTTCGCATCCGTCAGATTATAGATCCTTGCAATACGGCGTATTCTTGCATCAAGATCGGCATGAATGAAAACGCTTACTACATTTTTATATGATTCAAGTGCATAATCTGCACATCTTCCGACAAGAATACAAGGTCCTTCATCTGCGATTTTTTTGATTGCATCAAACTGTGCAAGAAAAACCTTATGATTGATCGGCATATCTGTATAGGTGTTTCCGGAATATCCCATTGAATATGTATCCATTACTAGTGAATAGAGAAAACTGCTTGTAGGTTTTTCGTCATGTGATTCAAATATTTCTTCACAGATTCCGCTTTCTTTTGCTGCACGGGCCAGCATTTCTTTGTCATAAAGTTTGATTCCGAATTCTTTGGCTACTTTATATCCGATTTCCCGGCCGGCACTTCCGAATTCTCTTCCAATAGTAATGATCGTATTTGTTTTCATTTAAGGTCACTCTCCTTTACGTCAACAATATGTGATTTTGCATAAAAAATACATATACAAATGAACTATATGTGAGTATTATAACTAAAAACAAAGAAAAATACAATCAAATTTCTATTTTCTTTTCTTTTTTCCTTCAACAAAATCAGCGTTCTTCTAATTGTTTGAGAAGTTTATTAAAATATTCCGGAAGAGGTGCGTCGACTTCGATATATTTCCCTGTGGAAGGATGAGTGATTCCAAGAACTTTTGCATGTAATGTCTGACCCTGAAGTTTAAACGGACATTTTGACGGACCATACATACTGTCTCCTAGAATGGGATGTCCAATGCTTGCCATATGAACACGAATCTGGTGGGTTCGTCCTGTCTCCAGTTCGCATTCGATATAAGTATAATCTTTAAATCTGCGCAGGACGGTATAATGGGTAACTGCATGTTTTCCGTTCTTTGCTTTCGTACTCATTTTTTTTCGATCAATGGGATGCCTTCCGATAGGAGCGTTTACCACTCCGTTATCTTCTTTTATCTTTCCATGAACGATCGCATGATATCGTCGGGTAATCGAATGTTCTTTTAGCTGTTCTGCTATGATCTGATGCGCCTTATCATTTTTGCATATCAAAAGCGAACCTGTTGTATCCATGTCGATTCGATGTACGATTCCCGGACGAAGTATACCGTTAATTCCGGACAGATTATCTTTGCAGTGATACATTACTGCATTTACAAGAGTGTGCTCATAATGCCCCGGCGCCGGATGAACGACCATATTCTTGGGTTTATTAACAATAAGGATATCACTGTCTTCGTATAAAATATCAAGCGGAATATTCTCGGGAAGAATATCCAATACTTCAGGATCCGGAATAAAAACTTCGATCTTATCGTTTTCACTGATTTTATAGTTGGGTTTGACCGAGCTTTGATTGACGGAAATTTTGCCGTCTTTTAGCAGTTTTTGAATATAAGAACGGGAAAGGTTCTCAAGATTTTCACTCAAAAATCTATCAATCCTTTCCCCGCTGCGATCGGCTGTAAATTTAATCTGTTCCATAATATACGAACCTTTCTGTTTTATAGGTTAAATTGCAGTGCAGACTGATTTTATCTGATCAAATCCGATTTTTTTGTTTGCGCAGAAAATCAAAATCAGAGTCTTCTTTATAATAAAATAAAATCAAAAAAGCGAAAATAATGCATGCCACGACAACATAGCAGTCTGCCACATTGAAAATCGGGAAATCGATTAATTTAAAATAAAAGAAATCGATAACATAATTTAGTCTTACCCGATCGATCAGATTTCCGACAGCCCCGGCGATCAAAAGGATCGAACAGATACGAAGAGGCATATACTTTTTTGTATATGGAATTCTCCCGTATATGAGGAGAATCGCTCCACATATAACCAGAGCGCCAACGACAAATAAAAACTGTTTATTTTGAAGTATTCCAAAAGCCATACCTCGGTTTTCAAGATATTGAAGCTCAAAAACACCGTCTATCAAAACTTTTGCATGATTATTTTTCAGATACGCCACTGCAAAATATTTTGTAATCTGATCTATAAAAATTGCTGTTCCTATCCAAAAAAATGCTATAATATAGCTTTTAAATAAACGAAATTTCGGATTTTCTTTTTGCAAAGCCATTGTGTTTCTCCATCTCTAAATATATTTCTGTATCCTGACGTATATTCTGTGTTTTCTGGTTTTATTTCCGATTCCTGCAAAACGAAATTTTCCCATTTTGCGAACAGAGATAAGATCACCTTCATTTGGCTGGTAGCCATTACTTGTAATAAGTTTCCCGTTAACAAAGACTCTTCCGCCTTCAATCAATCCGCTAAGTTTTGTCCGGGAAGATGAAAATGCAAGTGATAATAAACTATCAAGTCGAACTGACGCAACGGTTCCCGTGAGTTCTTCATATTTGGGCGTATATTGAATGTCAAATGAAGGAAGTTCTTCTGTTTTGACCGATGTGTGCCGAATCCGTGTCAGCTCACTGCATAAAAAAGATACAATATCATCATGTGCAAATAAAATCGCTGTATTATTTTCAATAAGAATGTCTCCGGTTTTTGACCGGTCAATACCCAAATTAAGAATTGATCCCAGATAGTCTCTATGTGTGAGATCTTCTGAAAATTTTCGGTTTAACGGAAGGACCTGAAGAGCTTTGAAAGGATATCTTATCAAAGCAGGATCGAGCTCCTTTTTTCCGCAACGCAAATAAAGAGCATCAGGGATAAATGCAGCCATCTGACGCTCTGCCATGCCATATCCGCCGAAAGTAAGGATTTGTGTAAACAAATTTTCTTTCGGCAGCGTATGCAGTATATTTTGTTCATTTAGATTCAGAAAATCAGAGTATGTGATAAAATCTCTTTGATATGCATTTCTGGATAATTCAATAAAACGCTTTTCCAGAAGATACTGATCTTTCTCAAGATTGCCGCTTCCCATATCTGAATTAATATCTTCCTTTCACACTCGGTGTTTCCATCGAACCGCCGAGAAGATCTTGTAAATCACCGGAAATATCAACATTTGTCGGTGTTACAAGGAATATGTAATTTGAAATTTTCTGAAGATTACCGTTAATTGCAAATGTGGCGCCTGAAATAAAATCAATGATGCGCTGAGCAAGTTCAAGATCCATACCTTCAAGATTCAGTGCGTCCTGAAAGCAATGTCTCTGTTATTTCGCGGGAATCGTCAACAGAACTTGGTTTTACAACACAAACTTCCATATTTCCACCCTTTCTGGATGCAGGATGTCTCATCGGAGTCACCTTGCTTGAGGAAGCAGGCTGAAATTTCTTTTCCTCTTCCATATCAAAATCATCAAAAGATTCTTCCTTCGTATTTTTCTTTCCGAACAAAGAACGACGGGCAGGTTTTTCATCAAATTCCTCATCGTCGAAATATTCATCTTCTTCATCATAAAAATCATCATCATAATCATCGTCGTTCAGTTTCATAATGTCCAGAAATTTATCAAATACACCCATTTTTTACACTCCTATCTTGCGCTGCATATGCTCGCGCAATTTTATTATTTTCACGGCTCTAAGACTACAGCTATTCTGTCGGACAAGTCTTCTGCCATGTTATACTTTCATCCCAGATCTTACATCAGATATTGTAATTTCTGGCACCAAAGATTCCTGTTCCGATACGGACCATAGTTGCTCCTTCTTCGATTGCAACTTCATAATCATTGGTCATCCCCATTGAAAGTATGCTCACAGTACCATTATCAATGTTTTTTTGCTTAATGTCAACATATAATTTATGTAAATCTGCAAAAATTGCACGGTTTTCTTCTGGATTTTCGACAAATGGAGCTATTGTCATAAGCCCTTTTACACGTATATGTGGTAATTGCGAAAATTTTTCCATTAATGGAATAACTTCTTCTGTCTTTAATCCAAATTTACTGCTCTCCTGAGCAACATTCACTTCAAGTAAAATATCGATTATGCGATTTTGTTTGGCAGCTTCTTTTTCGATTACTTCTCCTAACTTAAAAGAATCGACAGAGTGGATCAATTTTACTTTATCGACAATATACTTTACCTTATTTGTCTGAAGATGTCCGATCATATGCCAATCAATGTCTTTTGGCAAGACTTCATACTTTTCACGAATTTCCTGAACTTTGTTCTCGCCGAAGATTCGCACTCCGAGATCGTAAGCTTCTTGAAGCATATGAGGAGGCTTCGTTTTGCTTACGGCGATCAGAGTAATTTCTTCTCGTTTTCTTCCGGCTTTTTTACATGCCGATTGTATTCGTTCTTCCACCGTCTTTAGATTTTCTTTAAGCATTTTTATTTCTCCTCTTTCCGAATAGTTAAAAGTTTTATTTTTTAGATTTTATTGAAATACGACATCATTTGAATTTACGCTTGAACCTTCCTGCACGATATGGTCATAATTAGAAAGACCATACGGTTCGTTTTCCTGCACGATATAATATTCGTCGTTTTCACAGAGAACACTTACTTTTCTGAATACGGCATATCCTTTATTGATATTATATACACCTTGCAGATTTTTTGTTTTTCCGACTACAAATGTATCGGATGACTCCGGTTTAACGAGTACGCTTCCATCTTCTAAATCCTGCTTGCTGACAAAAACGTCTCCATTTTCAGAAATGTCATAAATATTTACGGCGTGAAATACGGCGCTCCCATTCTCTTTTGCAAGCATTACACCGCTTGCGCTGCTGTTTCCGCCTGTCGTAATGTATTCTTTCGGAATGATAAAAAATTTCTCGTTAACTACAGAAGATTTCGGGATTTTTAATCCGCTTTCATCTTCCATGATCAATTCTATATTTAAAAATCTTTCCTCGGCATATCTTATCATTGAATTATCAAAATCAAGCTGACCGTAATATTTTCCTTGCCGTTCGATAACAGTAAGTTTTCCCCAAAGAGTTTCGCTGTCTTTGTCCATCCGTACTTTTATTCCGGATACATCTTCATGTTCTAACTTTATAGCTGTTTCTTTTGAAAGAGGAACGATAACCGACCAATCTTCACTTGTGATCATCCGGTAAACAGGATCTCCTGCTTTAACTTTCGTTTCATCGGATAAAGAAGAAACTTCATATTTTGTTTTATCAAAAGCAGATTCAGTAAATGTTTCAGTAGTCAATCCTTCATATCCATCGACTGTGAAGGCTACAATGCCATCCTGCTGTGCCTGATAAGACAACACATCCAGACCGCTTGCGGCAATCACTGCTCCAAGTTGTTCTGTTCGGGTCGCGCTGAATTCGTTTTGAAGCATTGTAGTGATTTCAGATTTCAGCGAATATACCGAACCGAAATCATTTGCACGATACCCTTCGATAAAATTTTGTATTTGAAGGGTAATCGCAGAACTGACTTCAGGATTTACTGTTATGGACTGACCTTCTGTGTGTTCTCCCTGTGTGGAGTCTGTTTTGCTGCTTGTATCAAGCTTTTCAGGGGAAAGGGCATAAATATTCATTCCGCGCTTGATCTTACT
>ENA-ORTT01003372-ORTT01003372.1-human-gut-metagenome-genome-assembly--contig:-NODE-3372-length-10310-cov-11.873623_pt1 | contig 10310 bp, 2 predicted proteins | sample MGYA00242074_ERZ509197 | MGnify/ENA primary metagenome ERZ509197 (study PRJEB26280, sample SAMEA2338789) | human gut metagenome | biome: human gut; feature: human-associated habitat; material: faeces...
GAATCTGCTTTAAAACATACTGATTTGTACCGTCGGATGCAAGGTAAGAATAACCGCCCTTGCCTTTGCCGAGCAATTTTATTACGGAGTAATTTTTATCGTTTACCGAAAGTTCTGTAGGAATTGCATTTGACATATAATCGCCTCATATCATAATTTAATTTAAAATATACAATGTAATTATACCATCTAAAAAATGTAAAATTTCTGACTGCCTTGCAGCTGTCTGTATAAAAAGAGATTTTTAAGATACTCGCCAAGTTTTTCAAAATCAGTCGCCAAGGAAAGAAATACGGCACAGCGGTTTTTATGCCCTCTGTGCCGTATTTGCAATGTTTCCGTGATGGATCGTTAATTGTTACTTATCTCTGATTATTTGACGGAATGCCTTTTCCTCTTATCAAATACCGTTACACCTGTCAGAACACCGCCGCTGATGAACAGCAGTGCGATCCACAGCATGAGGTTGCTGTTGTCGCCGGTCGGGGGAGACTTCGGCAACTTAGCCGTTACGGTGTCGGCCTTGGCGATTTCCTTAGTGCCGTCCTTGTCACTGTAATACTTATTACATCCGCTACAGTACCAATACTCGATATTGCCATCGGCATCCTCGGTCGCCGCCTTGGCCGGGAAATGCTTTAAGTCGGTGTGGTTATTCGGATCAAGCTTACCGTAGGATTTGCCGCAGACTTCGCATACTGCCTTATCCCTGCAGGTTTCCTTACCACCGATGTGGTTTGTGATCACCTTTCCACAGTAATCGCAGACATGATCCTTATCCGCGTCCTCGTGGTTGGAGATTACCTTTCCGCAATAGTCGCAGACGTGGTCTTTGTTTGCATCCTCATGGTTGGAGATTGTCTTTCCGCAGAGTTCGCAGACGTGGTCTTTGCTTGCATCTTCGTGGTTGGAAATCACTTTGCCACAGTGATCGCAGATGTGATCTTTGTCCGCGTCCTCGTGGTTGGAGATTACCTTTTCGCAATAGTCGCAGACGTGGTCTTTGCTTGCATCTTCGTGGTTGGAAATCACTTTGCCACAGAGGTCACAGATGTGATCTTTGTCTGCGTCCTCGTGGTTGGAGATTGTCTTTCCGCAATAGTCGCAGACGTGGTCTTTGTTTGCGTCCTCGTGGTTGGAGATTGTCTTTCCGCAATAGTCGCAGATATGGTTGTTGTCCGCATCCTCATGGTTGGAGATTGTCTTTCCGCAGAGGTCACAGATGTGATCTTTGTCTGCGTCCTCGTGGTTGGAGATTACCTTTTCGCAATAGTCGCAGATATGGTTGTTGTCCGCATCCTCATGATTGGAAATCACTTTGCCACAGTGATCGCAGACGTGATCCTTATCCGCGTCCTCATGGTTGGAAATCACTTTGCCACAGAGGTCACAGACATGATCCTGATTCGCATCCTCATGGTTGGAGATTATATTTCCGCAAATGTCGCATATGTGGTTTTTATCCTCATCGGTGCAATTATCCGTTTCGATGCCTTCCGTACAGCCGTCTACCGTGCATTGGCGGGTGTGTGTGCCGTCGCCGTTTGATGTCCATTCGCCGAAGGTATGCCCGTCGTTGACCGTTACGGTCATTTCTGCGGTGTTGCCCGCCTTGTCGGTGACAACGATTTTCTGCTCGCCGTCTGCGGGAGCGAGGGTAAAGCTGCCGGTTGTGTCAAGCGTGACCACCGTGCCGTTTACGGTAACGGTATCCACATATTTCTCGGTGATCGTGACCGTCTGCGCCTCGCAGTAGGTCTTGCCGTCCTCAATGCCGGTGATAACGGGGCTTGTGCCGTCAAGCACAATGCCGTCCGAGCAGATGTAGTCCGTATTGCCTGCATTATCGGTCAGTCTGACATAGATAATGTATTCGTTATCGGGGTCAATGCCGAACGGTGCGGTGTACGCTGTGAAGGTCATGCCGTCAAACTCCGCTTTTGTCAATTCCTTATCTGACAGCAGATATTCAACCGTTACCGTTTCGCCGCTGTTGTCGGCGGCGTTTATCGTCACCGTTTGCGTGTCCTTAAAGAACAGCCCGAAGGTGATATTGTTGAGGAACGCTTTCCAACTGTTCTCGTTGATTTTAATTTCGCCCGTGGGCTTTTCGCTGTCTTTCCACTGCGCGGTGACAGTTATATTCTCCGCAGGCATGGTTGTGGGAATCGCTTTATCCCAGCCGATAAAGGTGTAGCCCTCTCTTGTCGGGTCGGCAGGGGCGGTAATTGCTGTACCGTAATCCTGCGTGATAGGTGCAATCTCACTTCCGCCGTTGGTATCAAAGGTTATTGCGTACTGATTGATTTCCCATTGTGCTTTAACCGTCATATTCTCCGCCGGCATGGTTTTGGGGATTTCCTTATCCCATCCCTTAAAGGTATAACCTTTTCTTGTCGGGTTGGCGGGAGCGGTAATATTCGTGCCGTAGTCCTGCGTAATCGGAGCAATCTCGCTGCCGCCTGCGGTGTCAAAGGTGATTGTGTACCGATTGATTTCCCACTGTGCCGTGACAGTAATATTCTCCGCAGGCATGGTTTCGGGGATTTCCTTATCCCAGCCCTTAAAGGTATAACCTTTTCTTGTTGGGTTGTCAGGGGCGGTAATTTCCGTACCGTAGTCCTGAGTAATGGGTGCAATCTCACTTCCGCCGTTGGTATCAAAGGTTATTGTGTACCGATTGATTTCCCACTGTGCCGTGACAGTAATATTCTCGGCGGGCATTGTTTTGGGAATATCCCTGTCCCAGCCGATAAAGGTGTAGCCCTCTCTTATCGGGTCGGCAGGAGCGGTAATTGGTGTGCCGTAATCCTGCGTTATGGTAATATCCGCTTCGCCGTTTTCGGGCTTGACTGTGACGGTATATTGATTGATTTCCCACTTCGCCCAATATTCCTTGTTGCCCGTTTCGGTGTCGCCGATTGCCGTAACAGGAGAGCCGGTCAGATTTTCGTTGTAATACCAGCCCTTGAAGGTGTACCCGGTGCGCGTCACATCTGTCGGGAGTGTTGCACCCACGCCGTAGGTGTATTCGGTGACATTGCCGTTGTTGATCGTGCCGCCGTTCGTATTCAAGGTTACGGCATAGGTCGGGGCTGTCCACTGCACCGTCAGTTCCGTCACATCAGCAGGAACACTGGCACCGGGCGCGTAGAGCTTACCGTTGCTTCCGAGCCACATGAAGTAGCTGCCTGTATTTCCGTCCGGGCGGGTCAGACCGTCGGACGCAGGCGCGGTAAACTCGCTGCCGGTTTTCACAATGATTTGAATATCCTCGGAGCTATTACCCAGCTTGCCGCCGCCAAGGTCAAGGGTAACGACCTTCAGTCCGTCAGAACCCAGTGTGCCAGGGTTCAGGACTTCAAGGACGGGGCGGAAACCGAGGTAGACGTTCCGAAACGAGGACGAGGTGTAATACCAGAAGCGGGCCGAGTTGTACCCACGGTACGCCCGGAACGACTCGGCGGCAGAAGAAGTATCCTGTCCCCACGAATACATTTTATTCCAGTTTTGGATATATCCGCTGTTCTTGTTCAGCATCGTGTCCCATTCGTTGCTTTGGGGCACGCCGCGTTGGGAATCGCCCGAACCTGTAGAGATACTTCCCACAGACGGTGCGCGCAGGGTATAGTCCACGCCGCCGCTGGCATAATTTTTGCCGAAAATCAGACCTTCGTCATTTAGGCCACCCCAGCTAATCGTATGCGTTACGGCATAGTCCGCCACAAACAGGCTGTGGGGATATTTGTTCTGCTGTGCATACTCCTCGGTGGTTGCCGTCGCAGACGTGAGTTTGTAGGCTTCTATCGTTCCCACATAGGTAAAGGGAACATAGTGCAGCGACGTATCCGGCAAAGAAACCGCACCATCTGAGTTTCCGCCGTTTGCCGTTCCGGGAATATTCATCGCCGAAAGGTCAAAGTAATAGGTGTCGCCGGGTTTGAGGGAAAACTGTTCTGATAAAGCAAACTGCGCCGTGAGCTTGGTAACGTCCGCCGGAACACTGTCGCCGGGGGCGTAGAATTTACCGTTGCTGCCAAGCCACATGAAGTAGCTGCCTGTATTTCCGGCCGGACGGGTCAGGCCGTTGGATGCAGGCGCGGTAAACTTGCTGCCGTTTTTCACGATGATGTGAATAGCATCGGAGCTGCCGCCCAGCTTGCCGCCGTTCAGGTCAAGGGTAACGACCTTCAGTCCGTCAGAATCCAGTGTGTCAGCGTTCAGGATTTCAAGCACGGGGCGGAAACCGACGAACAGGAGGGAGTACGAAGCATAGTAGCTGCGCCAGTAGCGGGCCGAACCGTGCCCGCGAACCGCACGGATCGACGCATCAGCATGGTTGTCCTGTCCAAAGGAATACTTACGTGACCAGTTTTTGATATACCCAGATGTATTATCCTTCCAGTCTTGATTTGCCTTATCTAAAATCGCATCCCATTCGTTGCTTTTCGGGATGCCTCGCGTACTACTATCGTCTTTGCCATTATTATTATTAGACTGACTCCCTGCCGACGGCGCCCGCATGGTGTAGTCCACGCCGCCGCTGGCATAATTTTTGCCGAAAATCAGACCTTTCGTATTTAAGTCATCCCAGCTTACCGTATGCGTTACGGCATAGTCCGCCACAAACAGGCTGTGGGCGTATTTGTTCTGCTGTGCATATTCCTCGGTGGTCGCCATCGCAGACGTGAGCTTGTAGGCTTCTATTGTTCCCGCATAGGTAAAGGGAACATAGTGCAGCGTCGTGTCCGGCAGATCGCCGTTTGCCGTTCCGGGAATATTCATCGCTGATAGGTCAAAGTAATATCTGCCACCGGGGGTGAGGGAAAACTGCTCTTCCACCTGCTTTTCCACCGTCAGCGCAATGTCTGTGAAATTGCTTGCGTAGTCGGTTTTATAATCGCCGTTGTACTGCTCGCTGAAAACTTTTAAGGTATAGTTGCCGGGTGCAATATCAGACGGGATTTTGATTTCAACCGTTCCGCTTTCGGCAGTAGGCTGTGCTACTCTGCCATAATACTGTGCGCCGTTGTTATCCGCAATGATGGCGGAGATATATTCATTTGCCCCTGTGGTCGCTCCGCTGTAATTCAGCGTAATGGTATCGTTGGGGTCGGCGCAGACAGCTTTTTCCGTTACAGCAAAATTGCGGCTGCTATCTAAAAGTGTCAATTTCCACTCGTTTCCGCTGTATTCGGGGACTTCGGTCAATCCTCCGTCAGGCTTTCCGCCCACAGCGGCGGATGTGAAGAGGACAGAGTTCAGATTTAAGTTAAAAGCGGCACGAACAGTCAGATGATTATTTTGCTTGCGGATAGAGGCCCCAGAGTATTGGACAGAACCATCACTACTCACGATGGCGACATAAAAAGTCTTGGAGCCGGGAGAGCGCAGGTACCAACTGCTTGTCACCCAATTCGGATGCGCAGGATCCAAGGCACGCAGATCGTTGTTTACCGCAATAGCCTCTTTTGTGGAAAGCGGCCAGAATACAGCGTTATCCACCTGCCCTCCCGCTACACAGTCGGTATTTTCTCCGTTGTAACTTCCACTTGTAAGCGTCCGTTTCTTTACGGCAGCATTTTCTTCTGTCGTCAGCTTTTCCGCAAGCGCGTCTATCGCGGTTTTCAAATTACTCGGTGCGTAATCGTTGTATAATATGATATCGGCAAATGGTATAACTCCCATAGCGCCTGCCGCAAGCAGGGTAATATCCCCTTGTGCGCTTGTAACACCGCTTCCGTCATAGCCGATAACTCGCCATGCACCGGAATCATTTTCATGGTTTTGCCCGAAATACACGGTCGGTGCGGTCGCTGTGTTTACATTTTTACTTAGTGCGCCTGTGCCAAGCTGTATCGCAGCAGAGCCCTCTGCCCCAACCTCCTCGGCAAACACGCTTATCGGCGTAAGACAGAGCGTCATGCATAAAGTCAGCAAGATACTAAGTATTCGTTTTTTCATATTCTGTTACCTCCGTTTCGCAGCCTCAAACAAGACTCTTTTTCTTTTTCAGTACAATGTATAAGATTAAACCGAGGTTACCAAGCAGCGCAAGTCCCGCAACAGAACCGATAACAATCAAAGCAGGTGAAGATGCGGGTTCGGATATGTTTCCGAAGCCTGCGGGAACGGCTACATCTGCCACCGCTTTCACACCGGTGTCTTTCTCACCAATCCACCAGTTGCCGTTTTCACCGATAAATGGGGTAAGACCGTCCTTGCCGTCCGCACCGACAACTTTACCAAGATTGACTACATCGCCGTCGGTATAGGTGATAACAAGCTCGCCGTCTGCGTTGATCTCCGCTTTGGCTATTCCGATGCCGTCCTTACCGTCTTTGCCGTCAGAGCCGTTTGCACCGTTTGTTCCATTTGTTCCGTCCTTGCCGTTCTGTCCCGATGCACCTGTCTCTCCGGTGTCGCCCTTTTTGCCTTGTTGTCCGGCTTTACCGGTATCGCCCTTTTCGCCTTGTCGTCCGGCTTCACCGGTATCACCCTTTTCGCCCTGTTGTCCGGTTTCACCGGTATCGCCCTTTTCTCCGGTGGCTTTCACACCGAGGGATACCCATGTCTGTCCGTCGTCGTAGGAGATATACCAGAAGTTATCATCACCTATTTTAAGCTTCGGCGTTACACCGTCTTTTCCGTCCTGACCGGGTGCACCTGTTTCTCCCTTGTCGCCTTGTTGTCCGGTTTCACCGGTATCACCCTTCTCTCCGGTGGCTTTCACACCGAGGGATACCCATGTCTGTCCGTCGTCATAGGAGATATACCAGAAGTTATCATCACCTATTTTTAGCTTAGGCGTTGCACCGTCTTTTCCGTCCTGACCGGGCGCACCTGTTTCTCCCTTGTCACCCTTGTCGCCTTTGTCACCTTTATCGCCCGTCAGCTCCGACAAGGCAATCAAATTATTCCAGGCAGAATCATCACTGTACTTCCACTGTATAAATCCATTATATACATTCAGTTCAATTTGCTTTCCATCTGCGCCGTCATTTCCCTTCAACTCGGAAAGTGATACAAGAACACGGTAAGCGTCATCACTTTCGCCCACATATCGCCACTGGATACTGCTGCCGTCACTGCGTAATTCTATTTCTCTGCCGTCCGATCCCGTAAAGGTTGAGAAGGTTTTGGTATTGGATAATGCCGATACCGTTCCGTTATTGCCGACAGAGGAAACCGCAAAGGTGTAGGTGGTATCCTCTTCCAGAGTATCGTATGTATATTCAAAGGTCGTGTCTGACAGCGGAGCATCAGTCACACGCACAAAATCGCCGTCATCCATACGCATCCAGATATGATACCCTGTATAGGGGCGTCTGCTGTCTGCAGTCGGTGCCTTCCAGGTGATTTTTGCACTTTGATTGTCTGTTACGGATACGCCTGTAAGTGTAGGTACGGGTGGTGCGGCACGAAGATTGGTCAGCACATATCCGAACACAGGAATCTTCTGATCTCCTGCCGTCCATGTGCGCATACCGAAATCCCAGGTAAAGCCGTATTGGCTCGAAACATCGTAGCCGATTCCGTAGGAGGCAAGGAGCGAACGGCGGTCGATGTTGTTTACCGTACCGCTGGCGCCGCTGCTTTCCGTCGTGGTGTAGACCGTACCTGTTGCTTTGCTGTAGCTCAAATCAATTATAAAACCCATATTGAATGCGTCTACGCCCCATGTGCTTTTCATCGAAGCGGAGAAGCCGTGAGCCATCTCAACTCCCTCGGCATGCTCAGATGTGGTAGTCCAGTCGTTCGTGATACTGCTTGCACCGAAGCCAAGCTCATATTTCTGCTTGCTCAGCGATTCAAATTGCGTAACCGAAGCATCGGAAGAGCCGATATTCGACCAATAGGCGAACGGGTCGCCCTCGGCGTTTTCCGGCAGTACATGGCTGTTCAGTATCGGCAAAGCCTTTGCCTTTCCCGCTGCAATGTCTTTCTTGTAGGTTTCGTTGTACAGTACCGCAAACTCATCGTAATACTCTCGGTCGAGCATGGTGTAAACCGGTTGCCCGGGGATCATCAGGGCAATGGTATTTCGCTCGCTGAGGTCAAAATCGCCCTTTTGCGGGTCATAAAGCGAGTAATAATAGGTTGTTGCCGGCACGCGGTACAGCACCACAGAATCGTTGCCGCCGGCATTGAATGAGGCACTGTATTCCTTAGAAAGGGTATCCTCGGTGCTCTTTGTAAAATCCATGGTGTATCCGAGGGTCGCCTCGTATCTCCACACCTTCAGATCTCCCTGCGCGACGATGGACGCACCGAAGGAGGTGTTGTGCGATGACGATTTCGTGTCCGAATAGCCTGAGGAGAAGGTGTAGGTGGTTGAGCCGTCGGAGAAATCAAGATCATAGTCACCGAGCTCCGAGAAATACGGAGCCGCCTGGAGCACCGCCTGCACCTGTGCATCGGAATATCCGTAGCCCTTGCCCTCATAGCGAGCAAACAGACCGTCTTTATTCACATCCGCCGCAAGCAGTATGCAGTTATACGGCATATCCCATGCAAGGTCGGCATCGTGGCAGAGCTTGGAAAACTCATCCTTCTCGGCTGTCACTGTATACTTGCCGGCGACCGACAGCGTGCCGCTGCCGAAATCCTCGCCGTAGAAAACATCGGTGAACAGGTCGAATTTACGCGCCGAACCGCTTCCCTTTTGCCTTTCGGCGGCAAGCGCGATCACCTGCTCGCGGCCTTCCGTGTTGTGGTCAAAATTGCCTGCGATGACATCCTGATACCACCACCATCTCGCGCTTGAATTCTTTTCACGCGCGGTGTCACGCAGAAGATTAAGTGCGCCGTTCTGCTGCACCTCATACAGTCCGCCTGCGATCCATACCTGCTCCGGCGTACCTCTGCCGTTGATCGCAACGCTTGTCATAGCGGGCTTCGGCTTCACGCCCAGATCATTTGTTCCGTTTGCGGTATAACCGCTCATCGTGGTTTTCTGCACATTCGTTATTGACTTGTTCTGACCGTAATAAACGGCAAAGCCCATGTTTTCGTTGTCGGTTTTCTTGTCCCAGATAAAGCCCTTCTTCTTTTCTTCCCTGACTTCACGGAAATATCCGGCAATTATGATTTCCTGCCAGCCATCGCCGTTGATGTCTCCCGCGGCAAGGTTTCCGTAGCGGATATGATCGTAGTAACGGCTGCCGTCCGCTTTTTCATCCTCGCGGTTCAGGGTCATCAGGGACTTTTGATCCACTCTTTTGAGGTTTCCGTTTTCGGCTTTGTATACCGAGAGCTTTGAAACAGCCTTACGGAAGGAATCGCCGGAAATCTCCTTGTCCCTGCCGTCGATCTTATCCGGCTCGGCAATGCCTGCGTACACGATAAGCTCATCGTAGCCGTCACGGTCAATATCCGCCGAGACAAGCGACTTCGTGATCTGGTCGCGCTCATACAGAGTCGTGTTCCAGCCGTCGAAATAGGCATTGCCGCTGCCCTTGGATTTGACAAACGATTTTCTTGAAAGTCCCTGCTCTCCGGCAATTCCCGTGCCGGCGATTCCCCATAAATCATCATTGCCGACGTAGGTGATAACGGCGGTCATCTTTCCGTCACCATCATAGTCGCCCGCCGTGACATTGAAATAGTGGCGGAATTCCTGGTATTCCAGCTCGCCGTAACCGGGTTTCTTGCACGCCCACATCGGAGCGTCGGCAATTTTCTGAAGCTCGGAGCGCTTGTTGTTTACAAGGTTTTGTACCCAGTAGCAGATCTTCGCAGTGTTCTTGGAATTATCCATATCGCAAAGACCGACAAAGATAGCATGATCGTTTCTGCCCGTGCCGAGTGGATCGTAAGCTGTTCCAACAGCAAATGCAACATTATCGACAGCAGAAACCCGATGGGCACTTGGTGTACATTCGGCAATGTTGATACCGAAATTCCACTTACTGTATACCTTGGTATGATCCTGCGCAGCCTGCCCCTCTGCGTTGCGATAGCTGTAAATGATCGGCTCATACCATGGGGTGATGGCAAAGGGCTGACCCTTTTTTGTGCCGTACGGGTTGCTTTCATCCTCTGCCCATCCGATCGGTGGGGTTGTGTCGGGTGTGAGCAGTGTGCCGTATGCACTCGAGTCGGATGCCGATACTCCCAGAGTGGCATAGCTCATAATAGGTAAAGCAACACACATCACCATACATAGGGTGATCAGGGTACAGAGTATTCGTTTTTTCATTTTCCGTTTCCTCCCTTCAAATATTGTGAACGGTATTTATCCGCAAACAGAGCGACACCCTGTTTTAAGACCTCCATTTGGGTTTTTAAATAATATTCATCCTCAAACA
>ENA-ORTT01003375-ORTT01003375.1-human-gut-metagenome-genome-assembly--contig:-NODE-3375-length-10294-cov-2.269851_pt1 | contig 10294 bp, 4 predicted proteins | sample MGYA00242074_ERZ509197 | MGnify/ENA primary metagenome ERZ509197 (study PRJEB26280, sample SAMEA2338789) | human gut metagenome | biome: human gut; feature: human-associated habitat; material: faeces...
GCTATAAGGAGCTGAACCGAGTTGTCTTCATCTCTGCTGTCATTTGAAGGTGATGCTGCGGAAGGTGAAGGGGTAGGAGTCGGTCTCATCGGAGCTGTTTATCTTGGTCGGTATCTTGAGGTTGACCAGTGGACCGTTCTGCGAGGTACCGTCGGTGTCGTAGCAATACTGCTTCAGGGCGGAGTTCAGCAGGAGGTCACAGTTCTTGAAGGTCTCGGGGTCAGTGGCGTTGTCGAAGGCGGGGAAGAACATGGAACCGTAATCAGTTCCCAGCTTCTCTATCTTCGTGACGCTGGAGATGTCGAGGCTCTGAAGGGCGATGCAGCCGTAGAAGGCTCCGCTCCCGATGCTTGTCGCCTGCGGCATGCTTGCTGTGGTAAGGGCGTTGCAGCCGGAGAAGCCATAGTTCCCTATGCTTGTCACCTTCGGCATGCTTACTTTGGTGAGAGCGTAGCAGGCGGAGAAGGCGCCACTCCCGATACTTGTTGCCATTGGCATGTTTACTGTGGCGAGGGTAGAGCAGCCACTGAAGGCGTTGTTCCCGATGCTGTTTGCTATTGGCATGTTTGCTGTGGTGAGGATTTTGCAGTTTTGAAAGGCGCATTCTCCGAGGGTTTCTGTCAATAGCATGCTTGCTGTCTTGAGGGCATCGCAGCTATTGAAAGCGTATCTCCCGATGCTTGTTATTTGTGGCATGCTTACTGTGGTGAGAGCTTTGCAGCCGGCGAAAGCAAAGTTTTCGATGCTTGTCGCCTTCGGCATACTTGCTGTGGTGAGGGCTTCGCAGTAGTGGAAGGCTTTCTCGCCGATGCTTGTTGCCGCAGATAATTCCACGCTACGTAGCTGGTGGTATTTCTCAAGAGCACCGGTGCCGGTGTTTTGCTTCGGCAGTGTGGTCACGTCCTGCAGTGTCAGGTCGATGTAGCCGTTGACGCCGTTGTAGTTGCTGTTGCTCGGGGTGTAAATCACGTTCAACGCTGTGCGCACGTTTGTCAGCACAGTGGCGTCTTTCGTGGTGCCATTGAAGTTATCCGTTCCGCCTCTTGTCACCGTCCAACGGGGATTGACGTTGGTCAGCTTTCCTGTTCCATGGATGGCGTCGTCCAGCAGACCGTCGGCTGTCACCATTCCCTGCAAGTCCACTTCGTTACCGCCGGAGGTGAGGGAGTAGTCGAGTGTGAACTTGTCCTGTGCTTTGGTTAGCTTGGCTTGGGCAACGAGGTTGTTGTCCAGTGGCAGGCTGTAGTATATATAGAAAGGTGTCTCTCCCACTATGGCTTCCAGATCTTTCACGTTGTCCGTGGCTTCGGTGGGCTTCTGCTTCAGTAGGGGCAGGTGGAAGAGAGCGGTGCCGTCCGTGGCGGTGGCGGGCCGGGAGGAATAGTCGGCGATGACGTCGATTTCTAAGTCATATTGGTTGGTCTGATTGTTATATCCCTTTCCCCATCCGGTGGTTCGTAGCGTTAGGTAAGTTCCCTGAGGGATACCAGTGACTTCTACGAGTGCCGTCTGTCGCTTCCATTGGGGGGCGGGGAGGTGGACGATGTAGTTTTTCTGTGCGAGATCGTCGGCCGTCAGTTTCAGGTCGAAGGGGATAGTGCCGGTGGTGGCGCTGATTTCTTCGGAAGTGCCGGTCAACGGATCGGGGATGCCTCGGTAGGTGTATTGGGCGCGTATGGAGCGTGTGCCGGTGGGGACGATGACGAGCGAGGGCGTGGCGGTCCACTGTGAGGGGGTGGTCGGAGTGGCTCCGGTGGCTTCAGCGGTGCAGGTCAGGGTCTGTTGTGAGGTACTTCCAGAGGTGTCGCCGGTGGAGAGTTGGGCCAGGATGAGGCGTGCTTCGATGGCGGCGGTTCGGGCCTCGTCGTCGGCTGTGGAGGGAATATCGGATTGAGCTTCCTGGGCGGAGATGCTGTAGTAGGGGAGGTTGACGGTGACTTGGTCGCCTGCCTGCCAGCATCCGGTGGTGGTGCTGGTGCGGGTGGCGGGGACGGACTCTCCCGATTCGACGTTTTCTCCTGCGTATCCGGGCTTTTGGCCGAGGGAGATGAGGAGTGCGGGGGCATCGGGGGTGCCGCCGTTGGAGGGTGCGGGGGCGTCGGGATGGACGGGTGTTATGAGTTCATCCCGGGTACAGGCGGTAGGCAGTATGAGGGTGAGGCTCAGGGTTGCCAGTGCGAGGGTGAATGTGGTGGGTATGAATTTCTTTTTCATTGCTATGCTGTTTATTGGGTTATGAGTTCAATGGATACGCGGACGATGCGGATAAAGCGAACGTGCTGCTGTCTTCATCTCTGTTGCCGTCATTTGAAGGTGATGCTCCGGAAGGTGATGGTGTAGCTGTAAGGGGCGCCACTACTATCATGGCCCTCTATCTTGAGTTTTACGAGTGGACCGTTCTGCGAGGTGCCATCGGCGGCATAGCAGTATTGTTCCAGGGCGGAATTTAGCACGAGGTCACAGTTGGGGTAGGCGCCGCTGCCAAAGGCACTGAGCAGGTAGTTTTGTTCTGAAGTTCCTAAGTTCCATATTTGGGTAACGCCGGAGATGTCGAGGTTTGTTAAAGCTTGGCAGCCAATAAAGGCGTTTTTCCTGATGGTCTTTGCTGATGGTATACTTGCTGTGGTGAGGGATTCGCATTTGTAGAAGGCGTATTCCTCGATGTCGGTCACTGCAGGCAACTCTATGTTGCGTAACTGCTTGTAGCTTTGGAAAGCGCCATCGTTGTTGTATGTTGGCAGTGTGGTCACATCTGTCAGCATTAGGTCGATGTAGTTGGGGCCGGTGTAGCTGTCGTTATCCGGAGTGTATATCTTGTTCAGCGCCGTGCGCACATTCTTCAATACTGTCACGTCTTTGCTGTCGGTGTTGCTGCTGGAAGTGGCCTCTGTGCCTCCTCCGGTCACCACCCACATTGGATTTGCAATGCAGAATATGTCCGGATTTAGCTCCGTCAGACCACTGGCGATGCCCGGGCTTCCGCCTGCCGTCTCTCCTCCTTCTCCGTTCCCGTCCTCAAATCCGGAGATTGTGATGCCGTTGGGGTCGATGTAGGCCATGTCTCCCTTCACGTGTACGGTGAGCGTCAACATCTTTCCGGGCTGTGGCACGGCGTTGATGGTAGCGCTTGTAGGCCAGGTGACGGAAAGCAGTTCACCTGTGGAGGTGGTAAGTACTGCCACGCATGTGCTGCCCGGAGTGAGCCGGTTGGTGCCTGTGGAGCTTTCACTGGTGTTCGTGCCGGGTGTCAGTTCGCCGAAGATGACGATCTGCTGGCTGACGGCTGTGTATTGGCAGGTGGCCGTGGCGTCGGTGTAGATGATACTGCCGGGATCCGTGCCGGGATTGGCTTGGATGCCGTGCGTCACAGTAGGGGCGTATTGAGTGGTGGGGCTGTCGCCTGTCATAGTCAGGGGGCAGGATGCGTTGTTAACCACGGTTCCTTGTCCGGCGTTGTAGAGTTTCAGCACCAGGCGCAGGGCAGCTGTGGTGTAGGCGGGGTTGATGGTGGCGATGCCTGCCTTTTTGTCTGCGGAGAGAGTGATGCCGGTCCGTTCTTTGTCCGTGGCGGAGGGGATGCTGACGTCGGGATTTGCGGGTACTTCGGCACCGTACTTCATCCGGGTGCGGAAGGGGACGTAGACATTGGTCGTGGCATCGTCAGCAGTGCCGCTTGTACCGCTGATGTCTGCGGGGACGTTCATCAGTACCGGTGCGGCGGTTTCCTCGATGCGTAGGTCGGCTTGTTCAGTGGGGATGACGGGGATGTGGGTGTTGGCGGAGGTGCCCGTGGACGTCTTCAGCTTGAAGTATTGCGAGCTGGTGCCGCTGCCGGAGGTGTTGTCGTTGCGGTCTGCTATTTCGTAGTCGGCGGAGGCGGTCAGGGTGGTGGTGCCGTCGGGTGCCTGGTCGTAGCGCCTCAGGGTGAAGCTGCTGCCGCTGACATCGAACTTGATGCTGCCGGTGGTGGCGTTGGCCCGGGTTACCGTGCCCGTTGCGGGCAGGCTGACGGTTGCGGCCAGTGGCACCGGTGTGGCGTCGGGGTTACTGTTGTCGTCGTCGTCCAGTTCGCCGGGGGTACAGGCTGACATCAGTCCGAGGGCGAACAGGATGAGGGTGGCAAGGTATGTTGTTTTCTTTTTCATAATCATTCTATTGTTTTTGGACTTTCGTTACTGTCTTGGGTTGCTTGGTACAGGTCACTGTTCCCACCATAGCTTCAGGTTTCCGGTCACGCTGTCGCCTGCGGGGTTGTCCGTCCCGTTTACGATCTGTGCAAAGAGTAGCAGGTCTTGGGCTGAGGAGAGTTCATAGATAGGTTGGCCGTTAGTACCTTTCTTTTCTGTATCGTCCGGATTCGTGGCAGGTTTCAACTCTATTGTCTCCGTTCCCGTATCTCCTGCGTCTATTTCTTCCCAGGTGTTGAGCGTTGCCGTGGCGTCCAGGTTTTGGGAAACATTGAAGGGTGCCATCACTGTGATGCGCGTGCCGGTGGTGATGGTGGGGGGGACGCCGGCATTCTTGGTGATAGAATATTTTATAATCAGCGTCTGCGGTGTGCTTCCGGTGTTGGGGGTGAAGGTGAGGGTACCCAAGGTAGAGCCGTCGGGGACGGTGCCGCTCTGTTTTCCTGTGCTGACGTCGGTAGTGGTCGTAATGCCCGGCACGTCCGTTAAGTACATATAGGCACGGAAGGTGGTGACGGATTGTTGCCGACCGTTTATCGTTTCCGTAGCCTTACCGGTACGCCAGCAGACGATTTGGTTGTTTTTGCTGTTCTCGTTGGGGCCACCGGTCAGTGTCAGCTTCACAGCATCGATATCGTTGGCGTCGGTGCCGTCGAGAGTGGCTTCACCGGTGGTGGGTAGCACGTTGGGCATTGTTTGGTCTATTACCCGCACCACGATGCTGACGCGCCGGTGAAGGAGTTCGGCGTACAGTTGTCCGCGCTTGATGCCGGGGATTTCATTGTCGGCTTCGGCTATCCGGGCATTGTCGCAGGATAGGTAGTTCTGTAGACAGTAGTTCTTCCGGGTGGTTTGATTCGTGTATGTGATGCTGCCTTCCCAATGGAGGTTGCCGCCGTAGGTTTCTACGGAAATCGTTTTCCCACTGTTGCGGTCGATGTCGTCGATGTAGAGGGGATAGATGTCGGTAGCTTCAGCTTGAGCTCGGTATGGGTCGCTGTTGTCATTCGGGTTTATCTGCCGCCAGAGGTTGTCCGTTATGCCGGTATATACATAGGTGGCGGTGAGCGTCTTGCTTCCCATGTCGTTGTTTCCCAGTTTGGGGGCACTGACGGCGATGCAATCTCCCGCTTCCCAAGCGTTGTCTTTGCCTGCGGGGTCGGTCGCCATGCGTGTGGTAGCGGGTACTGAGCCGTCGTAGCCATCGTTACCCTCGATGGTGAGGAGGCCGATGGTGAGGGGAGTGCGCAGGCCTTCGGTGCCGGTGCCTTCGGGGGCGGTAACAGACAGAGGGTCGGCTGTGCAGCTCGTCAGCAGGAAGATGAGGAAAGAGATGCAGAGGAGAATGCACAGTGAGAGCAGTGGAATGATGATCCGGTCACCCAGTGAATCGCCGTAGCGTATGGTGTACCAGACGTTTTTCCAGAATTCATCGCTGTACCTGCATGTCTTTATTTTCTTTTGTTTTTTCATTGTTTCTTGTTCTTTATGTCTTTGGGTTCTTCGTCTCGTTATCGCTCTCCCGTGCGTCGGAAGAATCGAAGTTACTATTGCCACTCGAAGTTGCCTTCACCCGATTCTTCTTTCCATGCTTCCACCGCAATGTTACCCGGATTGAGTTCGGATTTTGTCAGGGTGGCGGTGAGGGTGTACTGGCTGCCGTACTTCAGCGTTAGCCCATCCTTACCGGCTGCTTTCAGAGTGTAGGTTTTCTCTGTTGCCGTACCGCTGCCTAAGGTCAAGGTCAGATAGTCAGTACCGATAGTGGCGCCACTTGCACTGTTTGCTCCTAAAGTTTGTGGGGCGATAATGGCAACGAATCGGGCGGGTTTGGCTTCAGTGGCGCCGGAACCACTGTCGGTGGCATCCTCGATCTTCACCAGGGTGACGTCGGTGGACTCACCGGATGTAAGCGTGGCGGTGGTGATACTGGGCCAGCCATCGCTGATGCTGTTCCATGCATTGTTGCCAGAGCCTGAGATGGTCATTTTCTTGTTGCGCTTCAGCTTGATTGAGGCAGAGTTCAGAGTGGCGGCATCGTAGGTACCATCGCTTTTCAGATTCATGATGAACCGGACGGTCTGATGCTCCAAGCGCCGGTCATCGCCGCTGCCGGAGCTGTTTTCGGTGAACTTAGGTGATTCGCCCCATTCGGTTGCTGCGTTCCGGCCTTCAAGATAGTCCTTCTCGTGGTTTTCCTTGTTTCTATCCGCACCGGTGTTAGTGGCGTGGCGGTAGTTGGTGGGGATAAAGACGGCATGAAAATAATACTTTTGCAGGGTACCGGTGGATGCATCGTTATCCCACTTGTTCAGGTTGTCCCATAGGATGGGGGCGTAGGCGGCATCGGCGGTATTGATGCTGGCTGTACCTCCTGTGGAAGATGTCTGGTATTGAATGGGGTATGTACCGATGGTGCCGTCAGTGACGCTCCTCGTCGAGGTTGTAGCCCGCAGATACAGTGTTCCCGTCTCCGTGATGCCCGAGAGATCAATATCCTGAGGTGTCACCACTCCGTCCGCCGTCACACTCTGACTGGCGTTGGTCGAGGTGTCCCAGTCTTTCAGTTGGATGGTACCGGGGATCAGTACAGACTTCCGGGCTACGATGGGCTGGATGGTGTTCCGGCCTGCTGTTAGCTGGATGCTATTTTCGGGTTTGTCGGGCTTGAAGGTGTAGGTCTTTCCGTCGATGGTGAGCACAATGCCGCCATCGGTGCTGCTTATTGTCTGAGGCGGGGCGATGAGACGGAAGGTGACACTCGCCACGTTTCCGGCCGTCTCTTCAGTGCCCGACTTGTAGTGCAGGGTGCGCTGCATGGTGAAAGCGGTGCTGGTGGTGCCGCTTGCAGTGGCGGTGGCGGGCGTTTCTTTAGCTTTATCAGCATTCGTGGTGTTGGCCACGTCAGTATACACCAGTGTGTAGGGCGCTATCAGCGAAGCTTCGGCTGTGGCTCCCGCCAGTTGTGTGGGGCTGAATCCGTCGTTTCCTTCGAGCGTGGTCAGTGTGACGGTGAGCTGTGCCATGAGGTGCTTCAGGGTGAACTGGAGGTCCTGGCGCCGCCGGGTGGTATAAGTATAAGCCGTCAACAGGTCAGCCCGCTCATAGGGAGAAAAATTCTCGGAGCCGGTGGCTGGGTCAGCCTGGTTGGTGGGTATGGTGTAGACGACATTGTCGTTACTGCCTTTTCCGGAGGATGCGTGAGCATTCACCACGGCGTAGAAGCTGTAGAATTTGTTACCGTCGGTGCCGATGGCATCGTTCCAGTAGAGAGGAGACGTGCCGGCCTTGGCCTCCCAGGTGGCGTTGGCGGTTTGGTCACCGGCGGTGTTGTTGTATACGGCCGTTATGGAGCTGCCCACGGAGTTGCTGTAAAGATGTAGGTCTACGTTCTGATCGGGGATATATGCTTCGGTACTACCGGTGGTGACGCGCGTCTGCGGGTTGGCGCCATCGGTGTTCACGCTGAGGGTGACGGCGTCTGCCGGGTCACGCGTGTCCGATGCGTCGTCGATGCTGTCGGTACAGGCTGTCAGGGTGCATAGTGCCAGGCAACCGGTCAGGAATAGATTATTTTTCTTCTTCATATCTTTCTTTGTTTTGTTTAGGGATCTACTACCACTCCGCCTTCCGTCATCGAGGCTTCGGTCCAGTTGGTCACAGCTGCCGAGAAGCCCAGCGGTGTGCGGCTTACGGTGACTTCGAGGCTGAACTTCTGGTTGGCTGTCATCGTCAGTTCTTTATTCAGCGTGTAGTTGTTCCCGTTGATGGTGATGACTATCTGCTTCAGTTGCTGCGGAGCAATAAGGGCGCTGAAGGTGGCGTTGGTACCGCTAGCATCGGCTGCATCCACGGTCTTCTTCAGGGCTACGTTCTTGGCAGTGGTGAGATCGCTGATGTTCAGTGTGGCGGTGGTGCTGCCGACAGATACTTTCTTTTTACTGTCTGTCTTTACGGCGGCGGCGTTCAGTTCAGCGTTTGTGAATCCGTCTGTACCCGATATTAACTTCACGTCCAGCTGTGCCATGGCGTGTGTTAGTTTGTGGCCTTCGGTGCTGAAACCGGGCTGTGTGCCCCATGCGATGACGTCGGAAGTGGCGATGAGGTAGTCAAACTCGTGGTTGTTGCCTGCCACGGCTTCGTGCCGATATTCTTTGGGGACGAAGAGGGCGGCATAGGTGTAGTTTCCTTTTGCCAGATTGTCCCAAATGATGGGGGAGTATCCGCTACCGGTTGCATCGTCGATGGAGGCTTGGCTCTTCTCGTATTTCACGGGATAAGTTCCTGTGCCGTTGGCGGTTACGCCGGAGGTACTTTCTGCCGTGGCTGCCAGGTAGAGCGTGCCGGCTTGGTCGATGTTCGTCAGGGTGGTGGTGGTGATGGTGACTCCGTCCACTTCGCTGCTGCCGCTACCCTTGCTTCCTGCTCCCCATTCCGCAAGTGTGATGCTGCCCACGGTCATGGCGGTGGGGTTCAGGGTCAGTGTCAGGACGTTCTTCTTGCCTGCTTGCAGAGTGAGAGCTGCGTTGAGTGTACCGGTGTAAGTCTTGTCGCCCACGCTGACGGTGAACGATGCGCCTTGGGCAAGCGTCTGCGGCACTACGAGGTAGGTGGTCTCGCCCGTGATGATGGCGGTACCGGTGTTGTCAGTGGCGGAAACTCCGGTGGCGAGATCTGTGTAGGTGGTGCTGGTGCTGCCGACGGTGGGATTCACTTGCAGAAGGCTGTTGTCAGCGGTGTTGTAGCCCAGAGTGTAGGCGGTCAGCATGGCGGGGGTCTTTACGGTGGCGTCGGTCAGGGAGATGCCTGCGGGGAAGTCCGTTCCGGCTACTACGTTCACGGCCAGCTGTGCCATCAAATGGCGGAAGCCGAAGTTCAGGATGCCTTGTCCCATGGTGGCGGGGCCGGCGCCTATCAGATCTACCACCCGGGTCTTGCTGTCGGTGGCGTTCTCGATGGTAGCATAAAAACGGTCGTTAGTCAGGTTAGTGTCGTCCACGTAAATGGGGTTCGTACTGCTCCATGCATTGCCGGCGAAGGTGTAGGCGTGTGCCGCGGCCTTGTCAGCCTGCGCGTCATTCGTTGTGCTTCCTGTGTTGCCGACTCCTTTTTTCCAGATGCTCATGGCGGTTCCCTTGATGGCTTCCGTACCACTACCGCCTGCGGAGGCTGTTCCGGTGAGGTCGGCTTTGATATCGGCTTTAGTGGCGGGGGCGGTGGTATCCCAGTCTTCCAGGGTGATGCTGCTGAGTTCTACGCCACTCTTGGTTACGCTGAGCTTGTAGGCGGTGGTTTTTCCGGCTACCAGTGTGGTTTCAACGGCTTTGTAGGTGTATGTCTTTCCTTCGATGGTGAAGGCAAGCACGGGACTGCATGTTTGCGGTGGGAGGATTCCCTCGAAGGTGGCCTGTGCGGCTTCCGTGGCGTTTCCTGTACTGCGGGCTATGGTCTTTGGAGTTACTGCCACAGCCTGTGCGTCGGTGCCTGCGGTGGCGATGGCGGGCACAGCTTCACTGGGTACGGTGATATCGTTGCCGTCCTTATCCTGTGCGGTGCCGGTGTATGCCAGCGAGTATGTCGTCCGGGTGCCGTTTATGCTGAGGGTGGTTCCGTTGAGATCCACCTGGTTGTTTCCCGTAGGCGACTCGATGACTACCTTCAGTTGTGACAATACATGGCGGAACTTGAGGTTGAGTACGGTTTGCCGCTTCGGAACGGTGATGTAGGCGATGAGTTGGTCGCTGGTGGTGTAGGCGTTGCCGGTGTTTTGGTTGACGGATACGGCCGGCGATGCGGTGGGCGTTTGTGGTGATGCGGCGAAGAAGGGGTAGGCTTGCACGTCTCCTACGGTTACGGACGTCAGGTCGTCCCAGTAGAGTTTCCAGGTATTTTCCCATTTGTTGTTCGTGTAGGTGAAGGTGCCGTTGTCGTCGGCATTACCCATCTCCTTGTAATAAAGGAAGAGTTGGGTACCGTCTGTTGGTGCGTAGGTGCCTTCGGCCGTAGCCTCGTTACCCGCATTCACGCGAGTGCTGATGTCTACTTGTCCGTCAGTTTCGGGCGTTAATGTCTCGTCATTGCTGCACGCGGCAAAAAGAACTGCAACT
>ENA-ORTT01003379-ORTT01003379.1-human-gut-metagenome-genome-assembly--contig:-NODE-3379-length-10279-cov-2.822379_pt1 | contig 10279 bp, 3 predicted proteins | sample MGYA00242074_ERZ509197 | MGnify/ENA primary metagenome ERZ509197 (study PRJEB26280, sample SAMEA2338789) | human gut metagenome | biome: human gut; feature: human-associated habitat; material: faeces...
TATCATTCTTTTCTTAGGCTTGATAATCCAAGCGGTTTCCGCACAGAACATTAATGTACATGGTATCATTACCGATGAAACAGGAGAAACAATGATAGGTGTATCAGTATTGGTTAAAGGAACATCAACCGGAGTAGTTACCGATGTAAACGGTAATTTCTCGCTTTCTGTTCCGAAGAATAGTGTTTTGTCGATTTCTTATATCGGATATAAAAGTCAAGAAATCTCCATAAACGGAGCTAAAAAACTGAACATAGAGATGGAGCCAGAGGCTCAAAATCTGGACGAAGTCGTTGTCGTAGCTTACGGACAACAGAAGAAAGTCTCGGTTACAGGTTCTATGTCAAGTATTAATAACGAAGCATTGCTGAAGTCACCGTCAGCATCTTTGGGTAACGCCATTTCCGGTAAGTTGCCGGGGCTTTCTACGGTACAGTATTCAGGTCTTCCCGGTGCTGATGATCCTGTGATTTTGATTCGAGGTCAATCTTCATTCAATGGTTCATCGCCTTTGATTTTGGTGGACGGTGTAGAACGTTCGTTCACGCAGATTGACCCGAATGAGGTTGCCGACATCACCGTGTTGAAGGATGCATCCGCTACCGCTGTGTATGGTGTGCGTGGTGCTAACGGTGTTATTTTGGTAACCACCAAGCGTGGTGAAGTCGGTAGAACTAAAGTATCCGCATCTACCTCATGGGGTGTACAGAGTGTGACCAACTTTATTGATATGGCGAACTCCTATACCTATGCTACCGCTTATAACAACGCCCGTATTTCGGACGGTAATCAACCGGCTTTCCAGCCTGCTATTATCGATCACTTTAAGAATCACGATAATCCGCTTCTCTATCCGGACATCGATTGGATAGACTATGTGATGAAAGACCGTGCTTTGCAGAGCCAGCACAACATATCCGTATCGGGTGGTAACCAGGTGGCACGCTATTTCGTGTCAGCTGGTTTCCTCGACCAAGATGGTTTGTTCCGTACTTTCGACAAGGATCCTAACACCAACTTCTCATACAAACGTTACAACTACCGTGCTAACTTGGACCTTTCTTTAGGTAAATATCACGAACTCTCCATCAACCTTGGTGGTCGTGTTGAGAACAAGCACAGTCTTAGCAGTTCGGAGGAACGTATCTTTGTCTATTTGATGGATGCGCAACCTTTCTCCGGTGCCGGTATTGTAGATGGCAGATGGGTACTCGCTAATAGAGATCTTATCGACCCGACGGGTCTTGAAAATATCGTGAGCGGTATTGACGGTTTGGACACGTTCTATGGTCAGGGTTATACTTTTTCCTCTACTAACGTGTTGAATGCCGATATCATCTACAAATTGAACATGGATTTCCTGACCAAGGGATTGGATTTCCGTGTAAAGGCTTCTTACAACTCTTCTTATGGGCAAACAAAGAACCGTACATGTGGTAAGCCTGCTTCTTTCCGTCCTTATCTCACAGAGAATGGCGAAGTCGTTTATCAACGTTCCGGTGACTACTGGAATCCGGGTTATAGTGAGTCTGCATGGTCTAACCGTGACTGGTATGCTGAGGCAAGCTTCAACTACAACCGCACGTTTGGCTACCATAACGTAGGCGCTTTGTTGCTGTACAACCAGTCTAAGACCTACTACCCCGGTTCTTATACTTCTATCCCCTACGGTTATGTAGGTTTGGTTGCACGTGCCACTTACGACTATAAGCACCGCTATATGATCGATGCTAACATGGGGTATAACGGTTCTGAGAACTTTGCCGAAGGCAAGCGTTTCGGCTTCTTCCCCTCTGTATCTGTTGGTTGGGGCATTTCTGAAGAGAAATTTTGGGAACCCATCAAGTCAGTGATCTCTTACTTGAAGATACGTGCATCTGTCGGTACCGTAGGTAACGACAACTGCCAAGGCCGTCGTTTCCTTTACCTGCCTTCTGCATGGGGCATTTGGAACGGATATTTCTCCAGCATGCAAGATTACCAAGGTTATAACTTCGGTACCACGAACAATACTTTTTTGAACGTGGCACGTGAGATGTCTTCTTCTTCACCTGATGTAACTTGGGAAACCGCAGTAAAGTATAACATAGGTTTCGATGCGAAGTTCTGTAAAGACAAAATCGGCTTGAATGTTGACCTGTTTAAGGAGAACCGTAAGGACATCCTGATTTCTAACGTGAATATGATTCAGTCACCTACAGCTGTCCGTCCTTCTTACATCAACTATGGTCGCGTAAAAAACCACGGTTACGAGGTGACTTTGTCCTACTCCGACAAGATTGGCGAGGACTTTTCTTTCACTATCTCTCCCTCAGTATCTTATGCCAAGAATAAGGTTCTTGAATATTCTGAGTTGAAGCGTAAAGACAAGTTGGTGAAAGCCGATAGTTATATGGGTCGTAAATTAGGTTTGACCGAAGACCGAGTGGTTTCTCCGGACTGGACCTATTCAACCGGTCATGCCATTGGTGCCCGTCGTGGATATGTTTTCTTCGGCCTTTACGAGGAAGGTGTAACTGAAGAGGCTTACCGCAACGCTTATGGAACGGATATTCCTCAGCAGCTGGTTCCTGATTTGAAGAACGGTGATGCTGTTTATGTTGACTTGGACGGTGACGGTTTGATTTTGGAAGAGTACGACCAGATTTACTCTGAAATTACGGATAACCCAAAATATGTATTCTCTTTGAACTTCGATTTCCGTTATAAGAATTTCGACTTTACTATGTTGTGGACGGGAGCTGACCAGGTGAACCGTATCCTACAAGGTCCTTACCGTAATCCCTTCGGTGAATCTCATCGTTCCGCTTTGATGCAGTGGGTGTATGATAACTCTTGGTCAGAGGATAACCCCAGTGGACATCTGCCACGTCTTACCTTTACCAATGAGAAGCAGAACCGTGCTAACTCCGACCTTTGGTATCAGGATGCCCGTTATATCCGTCTGAAGAACTTGGAGATTGGCTATACGCTGAGAAACAAGTCTTGGTTGCCGAAAACCACGAATATGCGTTTCTACCTAAACGGTACCAATTTGCTGACCTTCACTCCGTTTGATGCCAACGACCCTGAAAATACAGGTGGTGGTTCTGGATTTAGATACCCGCTGATGCGTGTTGTTAATTTAGGCTTGAAAGTTAACTTCTAAATAATTGTATATGAAAAAAAGAAATTCAATAAAATCCATACTGCTGCTGACGATCATCTCTTTCGTGGGTGTAGCTTGTGTGGACGAGATTAAGTTCGGAAATGCATTTCTGGAGAAGGCTCCGGGAGAAGACGTGAACGAAGATGTTATTTTCTCCAAGAAGGTATATACCGATTATTTGTTATGGCAGTGCTACGAGGGACTTTTTACTCCGTTTAAGAATTGTTATGCAGGTAATGGACAATTTGAAACCTTGTCCGATATCATGCACTCTGAAGAGGGATGGGACTCTATGGGGCGTTTCCATTATACAGGTGTTTTGTCTGCCTCTAACGCTAACCCGGGCTGGTTGGTTGCCCGTGCGGCTTACATTACATCGGGGGGGATGGAGAATATGAGTAATACAGCTTTTCGTTGCATTTGGACCGGCATACGCGACTGTTGCTTGCTGTTGGATAATGTCGACCGCGTGCCCGATATGACCGATGCGGAAAAGGCACGTTACAAAGCCGAGGCGAAAGTGATTATGGCAAGTAAATACTTTGACGGTATTCACAATTTTGGTGGTCTGCCTATCGTTGATCATGCACTCGCCGCAGACGAGGTCTTGGAGAAACCGCGCTCTACCATTGAGGAAACCGTAACATTTGTTGTTCGTTTGCTGGATGAAGCGATTGCCGAACCTGAATTGCCGTGGAACATTCCCACTTCAGAATTGGCTACTTGGGCAGGACGTGTTACCAAAGCTTCGGCATTGGGTATTAAGGCAAAATTGTTGAACTATGTGGCAAGTCCCATCTTCAATAGCGATACTCCGTATTGTGTTGAAGAGCCCCAGGAGGCTGTTAACGCCCTTCAGGTGTGGTATGGTAATTACGACGTGAAGCGTTGGGAAGCTGTGGTAGATGCGTGTGAAGAGTTCTTCCGGATGAACTCCGCCAACGGTAACTATTACCAGTTGGAAGAGGCAACTACTCCCGATGAAGCTGGCTATCGTGCTGCTTTCCGCAAGGCATACCGTGCCCGTGGTAACAGAGAGTCTCTGCTTGAAGTACATGACCGTGTATATATGTTGGAGTGGGATAACCAACCTGGCGGTTTCTGGCATGATGGTGGTATCGCTCCTACCTTGGAGTGGATGGAAATGTTCCCGTGGGCTGATGGTAAGAACTACGATGGACAGAAATATTACAATCAAAGACCCGCGCAGAAGGATATCTTCGAAAAACGTGACCCCCGTTTGTATGAATCTATCGTCGTACAAAAGCGTGACTATAAACATCAGATTTATGGTGAGGATAACCCCATACAGTTGTGGGAAGGTGGTGAGTTCTTGACTTCCGGTGGAAGATATAATTGTAAGCCTTGGGGATTACCTACTTATAAATTTGTATTGGATTTGGGTGATGCTATTCAAGGTGGTAAAGGTACTATTGATAAAGAGCCTTTCCAAACCTCTTATATTCGTTTGGCCGAGCTCTATCTGATTTACGCTGAGGCATTGGCAGAGACTGGTAACAACGTAAAGGCATTGGAGCAAATCAACAAGGTAAGAGCCCGTGTAGGTTTAGGTAAACTCGAAGTAATGAACCCCGAATTGAGCTTGACTACCAATAAGGAGAACTTAATAAAAGAAATCATGCGTGAACGTGCTTGTGAATTAGGATTTGAGTATGAAACCCGTTTACACGACATGAATCGTCGTGTCATGGAAAAAGACTTTAAGAAACATCTGCATGGAATCCACATCTATCGTTTGGATGATGATAATGATTTGGTATTGGAGAAATGGACGAAAGATAGCGGCGATCCTTTCCCGACTAAATTCTTATATGTGCCATATGACCTGAATGAAGGAGATGCTACAGCTGTAGGTTATACTATAATAAAAGATGGAAAGGAGTCAAAGATAGAATCACCTACGGGAATGACTGCAAACCCACGTTTTGTTTGGGAACACCCCGAACGCTGGTCCAATAAGTGGTTGCTCGTTCCGCTGCCACCTGATGAAATTAATAAGAACTATGGTTTGACACAAAACCCGGGATGGTATTAAAATCTTAATTCTAAAATAGCAAACAATGAATAGAAAACATAAAACACTAAAGTGGGGCATAGCTTTGGTATCGTCTATGCTCACTTTAAACTTGTCGGCGCAAAGTTCGCTTATAGACTACCAGTCCGATAAGGTTGATTTAGGAATGGGTGTTGAGCAGAGTCAGATGTTGACTACCGCTTCCGTGGAGGTGGTTAGTGGCGATGAGTTGCAAAAAACGGCCGCTATTTCTTTGAAAGAGGCTCTTTATGGAAAATTGTTGGGACTTACGGTGTTGCGTCCAGGCGGAACGGTCAGTGACTACAGCTCCGGAGCAGTATTCAACATTCGTGGTCAGCAGACTACGACGGAGAATGGTGTATTGGTGCTGGTAGACGGCATCGAGCGTTCTATCGAATATTTGACTGTTGACGAGGTAGAATCGGTTACGGTATTGAAGGATGCTGCCGCTGTGGCTCTTTTAGGCTATCAGGGCGTGAACGGTGCTATCTTGGTGAAGACCAAGCGTGGTGTGGAGGGACGTCAGATTTCTGTATCTTACGATCATAAGTTCACGTTCAATCCAAAAGTGGCTAATTTTGTAGATGCTCCTACCTACGCTAATGCTTTGAACCAGGCGCGTGTCAACGACGGTTTGGCACCGATGTACAACGATTATGAGTTGCAGGCTTTTGCTGACGGTACTCATCCCTACTACTATCCGAACGTTGACTGGAAGAAAGAGGTATTCAAAAACTACGGTTCGGAAGACCAATTCAACCTATCCATGAAGGGTGGTAACCAGAAGTTGAAATATTTCTCTATGTTGGATTATACTGATAGCCGTGGTTTGTTGGATAAAACAGATCAAGAGCAATACTCTTCACAGATGAGATTCTCTAAAGCCAATATCCGTACCAACTTGGACGTGCAGTTTACTCCGACAACCAAGTTCGTCTTGAATGCGGTGGGTAGTTTCGTAGAGACCAAACGTCCTTACGGTGTGACCGAAAACGGTTTGACCGACCTGCTTTATCGTACTCCGGCTTCCGCATTTCCGGTAATGAACGACCCGGAAGGTAAATTGGCAGGGATTTGGGGTGGTAACACTACCTATGGCGCTAACAACGTGGTCGCACAGGTTCGGGCTTCCGGCTTTACGAAGAGCCACTCCCGTTCTTTCCAAGGTGACTTCTCGCTTATTCAGAACCTGGACTTCATCACGAAGGGACTGAGTGTGTCGGCACGTTTGGGTTACAATAACTTCTCTCAGATTTATGAGACCAACGCGTTGGGTTTTATGTATGGTTACGAGCGTTATCGCTTCGACGAGGCCGGGCATCCGACCGAGCTAATAAACTACTCTGCCGGTGACAAAACCAACAACTTGACCTTCGATCATTGGACCAACCAGCACAACCGTTCTTCTTTCTTGGAAGTTTCGACTGACTATCATACTTCGTTCCGTGACGATGATAATTTCTCTGCCTCATTGATATGGCACCAAAAGAACTCCACCTATAACGACCAGTATATGACTTTCAACCGGATGAATGTGATGGCTTACCTGCACTACGATTTGCAGCAGAAGTATGTAGCCGACTTGGTATTGGCGATGAATGGTTCTAACCGCTCCTATCCGGAGAAGTGGTCGTTTTCTCCCACTTTGTCTTTGGGTTATGTATTTGCCAACAAGGAGGACAACCGAATATTAAACTTCGGTAAATTGCGTTTCTCAGCCGGTATTCAGCACACCGACTATGTGCCTATTCAGGGATTGTGGCTAGAGAACTACAATGGAAGTGCAGGTAGTTATCTGACAGGCCTAGGTGACGGTTCATGGCAGTGGGGTACGTTTCTCGGTTACCAGCCTACCAAACGTTTTAACTTGGAAACGGCCTATAAATTCAATTGGGGGGCTGACCTGCGCTTGTTCAAACAGGTGGATGTGAACTTTGATGTTTATTATCAATTGCGTGACGATATCCTATTGTCGGGTGACGGTTTGAATTCAGCTGTATTCGGTAGGCCTTCCGCTTACGTAAACTGGGGACGCGTAGCTAGCTACGGTGTTGAACTGGGTGTGAATTGGGTTAAGCAGATGAACAAAGATCTCTCTTTTAACTTGGGTTCTAATCTGACTTGGGGACGTAATAAGCAGAAACGTAACATTGAGAACGTGGCTTATGACTATTTGTCAGCTATCGGTGGACGTGTAAGCCAGGCGTGGGGGCTGGAAGTAGTCGGTTTTTTCAAGGATGAAGCAGATATCACCGCTTCACCGCAACAGAACTTCGATAATTGCCGTCCGGGTGACTTCAAGTATAAGGATCAGAACGGCGATAACGTCATCGATGAAAACGACGTGGTGAAAATGGGTTACGACACTAGCGTGCCGGAACTGAACTTTTCATTGAATCTGGGCTTCCGCTACAAAAACTTTGGTATGAACGCCATGTTTCAGGGTGCAGGTATGTATACCGCATACTTAGGTACGGTGGGTGTATGGACTCCGATTATCGACGGTGCCAACCTTTCTAAAGAGTATTATAACAACTGCTGGGATAGAAGCGAGACCCCGGTTTATCCGCGTCTGACTTCACGTACCAACCTTAACAACTACCGTGGTAACGATGTTTGGTACAAAAATGTGAACTTCTTTAAACTGAGAAACTGCGAGGTATATTACATGTTGCCCGAAAATTGGATTTCTAAAGTGAAGATGTCACAGTGCAAAGTGTTTGTCAAAGGAGAGAACCTGATGACCTTGTCTAACCTGAAGGCGATGGATCCCGAGAACATCGGTACCAATTTTCCGACTTTGATGGGGGTTAACTTAGGAGTTTCTGTAAAGTTTTAACGGATAAAGAAAAAACAGATATGAATCGAATTAAAAATATATTTTGTGCAGTAATATTCTCCGCATTTACAGTGAGCTGTGTCAATTTGGACTATACCGAGGTGACTACAGCCGATGAGGAGTGGATATATAAAAGCCCTATGTACGGTATCCAGAAATTGGTGTACAACATCTATGCACGTGTACCCAACGGTTTCGAGAAAAACTACGAGGGCGGTAGAGGGGCTACGCTGGCGGCTGCCACCGATGAGGCAGAGTGCGCATTGTCTTACTCTTCAGTTCACCGTTTCTACAACGGTGGATGGAATCCTAACAATCCCTTCTCATTTACGTGGAGCAATTCGTATGCGGCTATCGCCGAAGCGAACACCTTCCATGAGAAGCGCGATAAAATTAATTTGGACGAGTATAAGAACAACCTGGACTTCGAAGCTATGAAAAAGAAGTTCGAGCTGTTTGAGTATGAGGTCCGTTTCTTGCGTGCTTATTTCTATTTTGAACTGGTCCGTGCCTACGGTGACGTGCCTTTCACGCTGAAAACGTTAACAGTGGAAGAAGCGAATAGAATCGAACGTACTTCAGCCATTGCCATCATGGATTGGATTGCAGAAGAGTTGGATGCCATCGTTGAATATTTGCCTATCTCTTTCGCCGATGAGTTGAGCCCGGAAACAGGTCGTGCAAACCGTATGATGTGTTTGGCGCTGAAAGCCCGTACATTGCTTTATAAGGCTTCTCCGTTGTTTAACAATGAGAATAATAAAGAGTGGTGGCTGGATGCCGTCAGAGCTAATGGTGAGGTTTTGCTCCGTGCGCAAGAGTGGGGCATTGGTTTGGACAGGTACTCTAAGATTTGGGGACCTCGCAACGGTGACGGCATCGAGATGATTTGGGCTATTAAGCGTGGTACCAGCAACTATTGGGAATCGTACAACTACCCCATCGGCGTGGAGAACGCCAAGCTGGCCCTGGACGTCTATGTGCACCGCATCGTCGGCTACATCGGCAACTACACCGCCCAGATGGGTGGCGTGGATGTCATCACCTTCACCGCCGGCGTCGGCGAGAACGATGACATCGTCCGCAAGATGGTGTGCGAGAAGCTCGCCCCGTTTGGCGTCAAGCTGGATCTGGAGAAGAACGCGACCCGTTCCAAGGAACCGCGCATCATCTCCACCCCGGATTCCTCCGTCATCATCGCCGTCATCCCGACGAACGAGGAGCTTGCGATCGCCCGCAAGTCCGCCGCCATCGCCGAGGAGGGCAAGGATTCCTACGGCAACGTCTTCGCCAAGTGAGTGAAGGGCTGATTGCCTGATAACAGGGGCTTCACGATTCGTTCGTGAAGCCCCTGTTCCATACTTGCGGCCGACTGTCATACGCACCCGGCCGCAACCAATGACTCAGTCCAACATCGCGGACCACAGACCCACGAAATCGGGAATGGTCTTGCGCGTAGTGGCCACATCGACCACCGCGATGTCCGGCACGGTCAGACCAATCATCGCAGCGAACGTGGCCATACGGTGATCCGCATAGGTCTCCATCACCGCGCCGTGCAACCGTTCGCGCGGCACCGGACGGATCTCGATGCCGTCCTCCAGTTCCTCAGCCTCGGCGCCGATTCTGCGAATCTCCGTCACCAGCGCGGCCAAACGGTTCGTTTCGTGCCCGCGCAGATGGGCGATGCCGACCAGTTGGGTCGGTGCATCGGCCAACGCGGCCAGCGCGGCGATGCTCGGGACGATCTCCCCCGCCGCCGACATGTCGAAACGTCCCAAACCGCGGATTATGCCATCGCCCCGCACCGTCAACGTCGCCGCGACAGGCGCGTCTTCACCTGTGGTGGCCTCGCTCCACGGCCTGCCATCCCACGTAATCTCGGCGCCCATGGCCTGCAGGATCCCCGGCAGCAGGCCTCCCGGCTGCGTCGTCTCACGCGGCCAATACGGCACCGACACCGTTCCGCCCACAATCAACGCGGCTCCCAGGAACGGCGCGGCATTCGACAGATCCGGCTCCACAACCACACGGTCCGGCAACTGGACCGGCCCCGGATGCACACGCCAGCGATGATGCTCCTCATCCACGTCCACGGCGGCACCGGCCGACTGCAGATCGGCGACCGTCATACGGATATGCGGAAGACTCGGCAGATGGTCGCCGGTGTGCTGCAGTTCCAATCCGCCGGGCAGGCGCGCACCAATCAGCAGCAGGCCGGAGATGAATTGGGAGG
>ENA-ORTT01003383-ORTT01003383.1-human-gut-metagenome-genome-assembly--contig:-NODE-3383-length-10269-cov-2.681418_pt1 | contig 10269 bp, 8 predicted proteins | sample MGYA00242074_ERZ509197 | MGnify/ENA primary metagenome ERZ509197 (study PRJEB26280, sample SAMEA2338789) | human gut metagenome | biome: human gut; feature: human-associated habitat; material: faeces...
AAATCCCTGATCGACGATCCACTGATACATCATCTTGTCATTTGCCGAAGGGTCATGCCGGATGTCGATCAGAAGAAAGACTGCTTTCAACTGTTTTGATGTATGCAGATAGCGCTCGATCAGATTTCCCCACTGGATCTTTTCTTTTTCCGATACTTTCGCATACCCGTATCCCGGCAGATCCACCAGATAAAGTTCCTCGTTGATATTATAAAAATTAATCGTCTGTGTCTTTCCCGGTGTGGCAGAGATCCGGGCATACGATTTTCGGTTCATCAGCGCATTGATCAGGGATGACTTACCCACATTGGATTTCCCCGCAAACGCAATCTCCGGTTTTTCATTTTCCGGCAATTTACTTGTAATTCCACAAACAGTTTCCAGATTGATATTCTTTATTACCATAGTTTACTCCCCTCCGGATATTTTATCCTGATCGTCTGACACAAATGCTGCCTTCAGCACTTCCTCCATATGTTCTACAGGCAGGATCTCGAATCCTTTTGTGATTTCCTGAGAAAGCTCTTCTACATCTGCCAGATTCTTTTTGGGAACAAGAACTGTTTTTATCCCGGCATTTTTCGCAGCCAGAAGCTTTTCCTTTAATCCTCCGATCGGCAGTACACGTCCGCGCAGAGTCACTTCTCCTGTCATGGCAATATCTGCACGCACCTTTTGTTCTGTGATCGCAGAAAGCATTGCAGTTGCCATGGTGATTCCGGCTGACGGACCGTCTTTGGGCACTGCACCCTCCGGAATATGTACATGGATATCATATTTTTCAAAAAAGTCATCCGCAATCTGATAATCTCTGCTGACAGAACGGATATAGCTGATTCCGGTCCGTGCTGATTCTTTCATCACATCTCCAAGCTGACCTGTGAGCATGATCTCGCCTTTTCCAGGCATCACATTCACTTCGATCTGGAGGGTATCCCCACCCACACTTGTCCATGCCAGTCCACGCACAATCCCGATCTCATCCGCTGCATTTGCCATCTGATACGTAAACTTCTCTTTTCCCAGATATTTGAACAGATTCTTCTCTGTAATTGTAACACTCTTTTTCCCGGTTGTAAGTATTTCTTTTGCTGCTTTTCTGCAAATATTACCGATTTCTCTCTCCAGCTGACGTACTCCCGCTTCTTTTGTATAGTTGGATGCAATCTTCCAGACTGCATTTTTGCTTATTTTCAGCTGTTCTTTCTTCAGACCATTTTTCTCCAGCTGTTTTGGGATCAAATGCTCTGTCGCAATATGCAGCTTCTCATTCTCTGTGTAGCTGGTCACCTCGATCACTTCCATACGATCCAGAAGCGGACGCGGAATCGTCTGCAGTGAATTTGCAGTGGCAATAAACAGCACTTCCGACAAATCCAGCGGAACTTCCAGATAATGATCACGGAATTTGTAATTCTGTTCACTGTCCAGTACTTCCAGAAGCGCAGAGAACGTATCTCCCTTATAGTCTGTGCTGACTTTATCAATTTCATCCAGAAGCATCAACGGATTCTTGACACCTGCCTGACGAATTCCATTTGCGATGCGTCCGGGCATTGCTCCTACATATGTTTTTCTGTGTCCCCGGATTTCTGCCTCATCCCGCACTCCGCCAAGTGAAATCCTTACATACGGCTTCTTCAGTGCCTTTGCAAGAGATTTGGCGATCGATGTTTTTCCGGTTCCCGGCGGTCCCACCAGACACAGGATCGGGCTCTCCCCTTTTTTCGTCAGAGAACGTACTGCCAGAAATTCCAGAATTCGTTCTTTGACCTGTTCCAGACCATAATGATCTGCTTCCAGCACTTCCTCTGCATATTTGATATCCTGATTGTCCTTCCCGGCTTTATCCCACGGCATCTCAAGCAATGTTTCAATATAGGTCCGTATCACACCGCTTTCTGCCGGACTGTTCAGTGAGCTTTTGAATCTGCTGATTTCTTTTTTCAGCTTTTCCTTCACTTCTTTTGGCGCTTTCAGATTCTTTGCTGCTTTTTCAAATTCTTCCGCATCGGACAATGTAGAATCATCCCCCAACTCCTCCCGGATCAGCTTCAGCTGCTCCCGAAGAATGTATTCTTTCTGATGCTTATCCACACGTTCCTTCACCTTTTGCTGCAGTTCATCTTTGATATCCATGATCTGCACTTCATTGACCAGCTTAAACGCCAATGTCTCATATCTCTCCCAAAAATCCACTTTTCCGAGGATTTCCTGTTGATCAACATAATAAAAAGGCGTGTTTGCAGCAATCTCATCCACCAGCTTTTTCAGGCTTTTGATCTCCAAAATCTCTGCCACTGCTTCTTTTGACATTTTTCCGTTGCGAGCGGCATAGTCCAGAAAAGTATCTTTAAGACTCCTTGCCATTGCCTCTCCATTTAAATCATCCTGAATGACAAGATCGGACTCATCGATCACCTCGACCTCTGCTTGCAGATACGGCGTATCCTGCTGAAGCTGTTTTAAGATTCCTCTTGTTTCTCCTGAAACAAGTACCCGGACGATATGCTTTGGAAGCTTCATGATCTGTTTGATCGTTCCAACAGTTCCCACCTCGTAAACATCTTCCTGTATAGGGTCGTCTGTTTCTATTGATCTTTGTGCCACAAGAAAAATCTTCTGGTCTCCCGCCATGGCTTCCTGAATTGCTGCGATTGATTTTTCTCTGCTCACATCAAAATGTACTACCATTTCCGGCATGATAGTCATTCCACGCAGAGCTACCATCGGAAGGCTTTTTATTTCTCTGTTCACCTGTATTTTCCTCCTGCTTTTTGTTTTATCCAAAATCAAAACAAGCGGGTACATGGTCCTCCCTATGCACCCGCCTGTGTTATCTATGCACTTTCAGATGTCAGAAAAGATTTTCGCTCTTCTCCATCGCACTCATACAATGGCTGCCCCTTTCCTTCCACAACATCTTTTGTAATCATACATCCTTTGATGGTATCATCAGATGGTACACGGAACATTGTATCCATCATAATATCTTCCATAATGGCTCTCAATCCTCTGGCTCCCGTTTTCCTTGCAAGAGAGGTCTCTGCGATCGCATCCAGAGCTGCTTTATCAAACTCCAGCTTTACGCCGTCCAGTTCCATCAGCTTCTGATACTGCTTCACAAGAGAGCTCTTCGGTTCTGTCAGAATCCGGATCAAAGCCTCTTTATCCAGAAGATCCAGAGATACTGTAACAGGAACTCGTCCTACCAGCTCCGGAATCAGACCAAACTTCACCAGATCCTGCGGAAGCACCTGATGCAGCAGTACATCTACATCCTCCTCATGCTTCTTAGCTATCTCTGCATTAAAGCCGATCGACTTCTTATCCAGTCTGGTCTCAATGATCTTATCAATCCCTTCAAATGCACCGCCGCAGATAAACAAAATATTGGTCGTGTCTATCTGGATCAGTTCCTGATGCGGATGCTTTCTTCCGCCCTGCGGCGGAACAGATGCAACGGTTCCCTCAATGATCTTTAAAAGCGCCTGTTGAACTCCCTCTCCGGATACATCTCTGGTAATGGAAGGATTCTCAGACTTTCTTGTGATCTTGTCAATCTCATCAATATAAATAATACCATGCTCTGCACGTTCAATATCGCCATCTGCTGCCTGAATCACTTTCAGGAGGATGCTTTCTACATCTTCCCCCACATATCCGGCCTCTGTCAGAGCTGTCGCATCTGCGATGGCAAACGGAACATTCAGTATCTTTGCGAGGGTCTGGGCAAGCAGAGTCTTTCCGCATCCGGTCGGTCCAAGCATCAGAATATTACTCTTCTGCAGATCCACGCCCAGATCAGAACCTGCCATGATCCGCTTGTAATGATTGTATACAGCAACAGAAAGAACCTTCTTTGCCTCGTCCTGTCCGATTACATATTCATCAAGGAATGCCTTGATCTCCTCTGGTGTCAAAAGATTGATATCATCAAATTCTCTTCTGTCATCATCGTATTCAAACTCTTCTTCTATAATCTCCGAGCAGACCTCGATACACTCATCACAGATATAAGCGCCGTTCGGCCCTGCGATCAGCTTTCTCACCTGAGACTGCGGCTTATTACAGAAGGAGCATCTTACTATATCATCACTTGCTTTTCCTGCCATATCACTCTCACCTCATATTGCCGACACAACATTAATGTTTGGCAATTACCTCATCTATTAATCCATAAGCTTTTGCTTCTTCCGCAGACATGAAGTTATCACGTTCTGTATCAGCCTTGATCGTCTCCAACGGCTGCCCCGTGTTTGCTGCCATGATCTCGTTCAATTTCTGACGGGTTCTCAGGATATGCTCTGCTGCGATCGAAATCTCAGTTGCCTGTCCCTGTGCTCCGCCGGATGGCTGATGGATCATGATCTCTGCGTTTGGAAGCGCAAAACGTTTTCCCTTCGCTCCACCGGAAAGAAGGAATGCCCCCATGCTTGCTGCCATACCGATGCAGACTGTAGAAACATCACATTTGATGTACTGCATGGTATCGTAGATTGCCAGTCCCGCTGTCACGGAACCTCCCGGGCTGTTGATATATAACTGGATATCCTTATTCGGATCATCCGCTTCCAGGAAAAGAAGCTGTGCTACGATCACACTCGCAGATACATCATTGACCTCTTCTCCCAGAAAAATGATTCTTTCTTTTAACAGTCTTGAATAAATGTCGTAAGAGCGCTCTCCACGGCTTGTCTGTTCAATAACATAAGGTACTAAACTCATTTGCTTTTCCTCCTTATTATGCTGACTTAATCTGCCGCTGCCTGCGGCCCCCTCTCACTGCGGATTCACGGTACTGTTATGTACCAGAACAGATTATCCCTCTACAGATTCGTTTACAAGCAGAGTGATTGCTTCCTGAACTGCAAGATCCTCTTTGATCTGTTTCTTCTCGTTCTCTCCCATAAACTCTTTGAGTTTTTCCACTTCCATCTGGTATGCTTCCGCCATTTTTGTGAGTTCTTCTTCTACACGCTCATCAGAAACTTCAATGTTCTCAGCTTTTACGATCGCTTCCAGAACCAGTCTTGTCTTGATGCTCTTTTCAGCCTGTGGTCTCATCTCTTCCATCATCTTCTCTGCTGTCATTCCTGTAAACTGGAAGTACTGTTCTACAGTCAGACCCTGCTGCTGAATGCGGCGTGCAAAATCATCTGCCATCTGTCTTACCTGGAACTCGATCATTGCTTCCGGAATATCCATCTGTGCGTTCTCGATTGCCTGATCTACTGCCTGGTTTTCTTTCTTTTCTTTTCCGGTTCTCTCTTTGCGCTCTTTGATGTTTTTCTTTACTTCCGCTCTGTATGCGTCCATTGTCTCACATTCAGAAACTTCAGAAGCAAATTCATCATCCAGCTCCGGAAGCTCTTTTGCTTTGATTGTGTGTACTGTACACTTGAATGTAGCATCTTTTCCTGCAAGCTCTTCAGAGTGATACTCTTTCGGGAATGTCACATTCACTTCTACTTCTTTGTCGATCTCAGCTCCGATCAGCTGCTCTTCAAATCCAGGAATGAATGATCCGGAACCGATTGTCAGCGGATAATCTTCTCCTTTTCCACCTTCAAATGCAACACCGTCTACAAATCCTTCGAAATCTAATGTTACTTCATCTTTATCCTGAACTGCGCGGTCTGTCACTTCGATTGTTCTTGCATTGCGCTCGCGCTCTTTTTCAATCTCTTCATCAACTTCCTTCTGTGTCACTCTTGTAGATACTTTATCTACTTTCAGTCCTTTGTAATCTCCGAGTGTCACTTCCGGTTTTGTAGCTACTTCTGCTGTGAAAATGAACGGTTTTCCTTTTTCCATCTGTACAACCTCGATCTTCGGCTGAGACACGATGTCCAGTTCACTTTCATCATAAGCTTTTGCATATGCGTCCGGAATCATGTTGTTTGCTGCTTCATCATAGAATACTTCCGGTCCGTACATTTTTTCGATCATCTGACGCGGAACTTTTCCTTTACGGAATCCCGGAATGTTGATCTGTTTGCGCTGTTTTAAGTAAGCTGCCTGCAGTGCTTTCTCTACATCTTCTGCAGCTACTTCTACTGTAAGCTTCGCCATATTATGCTCTAACTTTTCTACCTGTAAACTCATCTTTCTATTTCCTCCTTGATTCGTACCATTCAAACGCAAATTGTATATTCGCAGTCATTGAATTAGTATAGCATAGTCACTTCAATATTTCCAGTACTTTTTAATAATAAACTACTCCATGCCCGATTTCTTCTGCCTTTTTCTTTCCGCACAGGAGCTCGATCAGCTTCAATGCGAATGGAATCGCGGTTCCCAGTCCCCGGCTTGTGATCATATGCCCGTCTACATTTACCGGCTCTTCATTTGTCTCTGCGTGAGAAAGCCCTGACTCCATGCCCGGATAACAGCATGCTTTTCTGCCTTCTAGAAATCCCAGTTCTCCAAATACAGTAGGCGCTGCACAGATTGCTGCCAGATAACGCTCTTTTGCATAAAACTCTTTGAGCAACACACACAAATCTCTGTGTTCTTTCAAATGCCTTGTCCCCGGCATCCCACCCGGCAGTACGAGCATATCCATTCCCTCAAACTCCATCTCCTCAAACAGGGCGTCTGCCTCGACACCGATTCCGTGTGAGCCATGTACTGTCTTTTCTCCTGTGACCGATACGTTCGTCACAGTAACGCCTGCCCTGCGCAGCAGATCCGTAACCGTAAGTCCTTCGATTTCTTCAAATCCTTCTGCGAGAAATACCGCAATCTGTTTCATGATCATTTCCTCCTGACTTAAAATCTGAACCTGATTTTCATTTCTTTCATATGGTAAAAAGTGTAGCAAATCCCTGTTAAAAATGCAATGCCTCCCCGTTTACATTTTCCGTTTTTCATATTATGATGATACCGAATATCAAACAACAAACGATGTTTTCAAAGAAAGGAGTTTTTCATGGAAATCGAGCGCAAATATCTGATTTCATCTGTCCCCTTTGATCTTTCATCATATCCATGCCGCAAGATCGAACAGGGATACCTCTCCACTGCACCTGTGGTACGTATCCGCCGGGACAACAATGACTACATTCTGACTTACAAATCCAAAGGAATGATGATCCGGGAAGAATACAACCTTCCGCTGACAAAAGAATCCTATGAACATTTAAAAGAAAAAATCGACGGACGGCTGATCACAAAAAAAAGATATGTGATCCCTCTTAAGGATTTCCTCTTTATTGAGCTTGATATTTTTTCCGGAGACCTTGCGCCTCTGATGCTTGCGGAAGTAGAATTTCCGGATGAAGAGACTGCCAATCACTTTACTCCACCCGAATGGTTCGGCGAAGACGTTACCTTTTCTTCTTCCTATCATAACAGTACACTCAGTAAACTCTGATATCAACTTTTTGTGGCTTTTTGTTCTTTCGCTACGTTTTGTCGCATAGATATCTATTTATAGGGAAAATTGTTATAATTTACTAAGCTTTTAACAATTCCCTGTAAATGGAGGTACAGCAATGTCTAATATTCAGCTTGTTGAAAATTTATACCGTCTTCGTAAAGCACATCACTACACTCAGCAAGAGATCAGTGACTTGCTCAATATTTCCAGACAGGCTTATTCTAACTACGAAACCAGCAAACGGACACCGGATCTGGATTCTCTGATGCGTCTGGCTGATATCTATGGAGTATCTCTCGACCAGCTGGTCAATCATCCCTGTACAAAAGACGGACTGATCCTCGAACAGAAAGGTCCCTTTACGTATGCCATGGAGATCGACACTGCCGATACACTCTATCTTACGCGGGAAGAAGTCGAACTGATCAAGGGATACCGGGCCATGAATCCGGAAGATAAATTACTATTGAAAAAACTGTTGTAATAAAGAAAAAGGAAATCCGTCAGCTCCAGTCGGATTTCCTTTTTTTATTATTCTCCCAGTCCAAATCTCTCGTGAACTGCATTGATCGCACGTTCTACATCGCTTTCATTGATCAGAACCGTGATTCTTACTTCTGATGTTGAAATCATATGGATGTTGACTCTGGCATTTGTCAGTGCCTCGAACATCTTGGCAGCAACACCCGGATTACTCATCATTCCTGCTCCGACAATCGAGATCTTCGCTACACTCTCCTGAGAATTGATCTCCTGGATCGTCAGCGCTTCTTTATTTTCTTCCAGGATTGCCAGTGTATCCTGAAGATCATCCTCTGCCACTGTAAAGGAAATATCTTTTGTACCGTCTCTTCCTACAGACTGAAGAATGATGTCCACATTGATATTCTTCTTTGCAAGTGTATTGAAGATCTTGAACGCTGTTCCCGGTTTGTCTTCGATTCCGATGACAGAAATTCTCGCTGTATTTTTGTCAGATGCAACTCCGCTGATTAACAATTTTTCCACTTTTACTACCTCCTTGACCACCGTACCTTCTTCTCTGTTCATGCTGGAACGTACAACCAACTGTACTCCATATTTTTTCGCCATTTCCACAGAACGGTTGTGAAGTACACCCGCTCCTGATGTTGCCAGATCCAGCATCTCATCGTAAGTGATCTCCTTGAGCTTGCGGGCATTCGGAACCTTACGCGGGTCAGCGGTATAAACACCGTCCACATCGGTATAGATCTCACAGGCATCTGCATGAAGCGCTGCCGCAAGAGCTACGGCTGTGGTATCAGAACCGCCACGTCCAAGTGTGGTATAGTCATTATATTTATCAATGCCCTGGAAGCCTGTGACCACAACGATCCTGCGGTTATCCAGCTCTCTGCGGATACGTGCCGCCTCGATCTTTTTCAGGCGTGCGCTGCCATGTGCACTTGTTGTGTGCATAGCTACCTGAAAAGCGTTCAGAGAAACAGCCGGTACTCCCAGACTGTCCATAGCCATGGACATCAGTGCCACTGACATCTGCTCTCCGATGGTAAAAAGCATATCCATCTCACGTTTCGGAGGTTTGTCATTGATATCCTTTGCCATGGTGATCAGCTCATCGGTATACTTACCCATTGCAGAAAGCACGATCACCACGTCGTTTCCTTTTTTGTAATCTTCGATACATCTTCTGGCAACATTAAAGATACGCTCTTTGTTTGCTACAGAAGTACCGCCGAATTTTTTTACAATCAACATGTTCTTTTCTTCCCTTCGGCATCAATCCTTTACACGGATCATTGCCAGTACTTTTCCGGTGAGCTTGCTGATCTTCTCATAATATTCAGCCTGCTTCATCACCGGTGTGATAAATCCGAATTCGTCCGGAAGGTCATCCGGCTCGATGGTCTGTACATCACCAAAAGCTTTTTCCACTTCATCCATAGTAGTATCAGACACACGTACGAAGAAACGTCCCTCAACTTCATCCATATCCATAAGCTTCAGGGCATAGCTGCTCCAGTTTGTCATGATATTTCTGTGGAGATGCTTTGCTTCATCCACAACATCTGCAACTACTGCACTTGCAGTCGGAAGCTTACCTGCTCCGCTTCCGTAGAACATGGCATCTCCAAGAACATTTCCGTGCACAAATACTGCATTAAACACATCATTTACACTGTAAAGCGGGCTACTCTGGCCTACCAGGAACGGCGCTACCATTGCATAGAAAGAATCTCCGATCCTGCGGCTTGTGGCAAGAAGCTTGATGGGCATGCCAAGCTCTTTTGCATATTCCATATCTGCCGGTGTGATCTTTGTGATTCCTTCTGTATAAATATCCTCGTAATTCAGGAATTTTCCGTATGCAAGTGAAGAAAGGATGGCGATCTTACGGCATGCGTCAGCACCTCCTACGTCTGCAGTCGGATCTGCCTCTGCATAGCCCTTTGCCTGAGCTTCCTTCAGAACCGTATCAAAATCACAGTTCTCTGTGCTCATCTTGTAAAGCATGTAGTTGGTGGTTCCGTTAAGGATTCCTGTGATCTCATCGATCTCATCTGCTGTCAGTGAAGAATTCAGTGCACGAATGATCGGGATACCGCCGCCGCAGCTTGCCTCAAAAAGGAAATTGATATTTTTTTCTTTTGCGATCTCCATGAGCTCAGAACCATGCTTGGCTACCAGAGCCTTATTGGATGTGCTTACGCTCTTTCCTGCCTGAAGCGCTCTTTTTACAAAGGTATAAGCCGGCTCGATCCCGCCCATAACCTCAACAACAATATCTACCTCCGGATCGTTTACGATCACTTCATAATCATGAACCAGAACTTTCTCAACCGGATCTCCCGGAAAATCTCTTAAATCAAGAACGTACTTGATGTTAATCTCATCTCCAGCTC
>ENA-ORTT01003390-ORTT01003390.1-human-gut-metagenome-genome-assembly--contig:-NODE-3390-length-10249-cov-4.138415_pt1 | contig 10249 bp, 10 predicted proteins | sample MGYA00242074_ERZ509197 | MGnify/ENA primary metagenome ERZ509197 (study PRJEB26280, sample SAMEA2338789) | human gut metagenome | biome: human gut; feature: human-associated habitat; material: faeces...
ACGGCAACGCCCGCCCAAGCCGGCGCACCCCCGCACCCGGGGGCGTTCGAACCGGATCGTTACCGGTGGCTCGTGGTACCCGATGTGGCGTTGCAGAAAGCGCGGCTGGCACGGCTGCACCTGCGCGGCAAAGCCGACATATGGAGCGAAAACGGGTATGGTTTCGCCACGGAGCGGCCAGAGGGGATAATTGGCAAAGTATTCGCAATCGAACGTATCGAGCCCTACGACCCCCGGCGGCTGAAACGCGCGTTCAAAGGCCGCGGCGCGGAGTTGATGAAACGGGATTTCCCGTTCGCCGCAGAAGAGCTGGGACGGCGGCTGGGCGTACATGCCGGCAACGACGTTCGGCTGGCCTTCACGAAAATCGGGAGCGGTTTTTGGGTTGTACGGCTGGAATAGCTATATTTGCACGACTGGGACAGCGTCCGCCCCGACGGCACACGGGCCTCGGCACGGCGCCTCCGGGTTACGGGAACGGAAACGGCTTATGAAAATCAGCGAAATATTCACCTATTTTACGGACACGATCTTCCGGCGCGACATCCGCGAATGGCGCAACCCGGTGATCCGCTGGCTCGTGCAGCAATACCGGCTGCTGTTCTATACGGCGCGGGGCCTGCTCGAACACGGCACCATCGTCCGCAGCGCGGCACTCACGTTCTACACGCTGATGTCGCTGGTACCGATCGTCGCGGTGGTCTTCGCCGTTGTCAAGGGTTTCGGGCTGGCCGACGGGCTGGTGGAAAACCTCTACGCCCTCTTCCCGCAGAACCCCGAGATCGTAGACTACATCGTCACGTTCGCCGAAAAGGCGCTCGCCCGTACGCAGGGCGGCGTGGTGGCCGCCGTGGCGCTGGTCATGCTCTTCTGGGCGGTGATCCGGGTCTTCGGCTCGATCGAAAGCGCCTTCAACAACATCTGGGAGGTCAAGGTCGAACGCAGCCTCACCCGCCAGTATACCGACTACATCGCCGTGGTGATGATCGTCCCTGTGTTGTGGATCGTCGCCAATGCCGTCGGCAGCTACGCCCAGCAGATGCTGGGCTTCGACGGCAGTTGGTATTTCACCCTGCTCTCGCACCTGGCGTCGATGGTCATCATCTGGATCATGTTCACCATCCTGTATATCATCATCCCCAATACGAAGGTCAAATTCAGGAGCGCCCTGATGGCGGGCATCGTCGCCGGCACGCTTTTCCTGCTTTTCCAGTGGGGTTATCTCTATATCCAGCGGTGGATGACCTCCTACAACGCCATCTACGGCAGTTTCGCAGCGCTGCCGCTGTTGCTCATCTGGCTCCAGACCTCGTGGCAGATCCTGCTGTTCGGCGGCGAATTGTCGTTCGCCTACCAGAACATCGCCCGTTTCGGCGAAGAGCGCGAATCGCTCCTCATCAGCTACGACCAGCGGCGCAAGATCCTGCTGGCCGTGATGCTCACGGTCGTGCGGCACTTCCGCGGCCAGGGCGGCGCCACCCCGGCCGACGAGATCCGGGCACAACTGGATCTGCCCACGCGCATCGTCAACGACATCCTTTACCAGCTCGTGCAGGCCGGACAACTGATCGCCGTGCCCTCGGGCGACGGCGAGCGCGAAGTGGCCTTCGCCCCGGCGCACGACCCCCAGTCAATGACCGTTTACGGCATACTCGAAGCGGTCGAAAAATCGGGGCAAACGACCGTCGACCTGACCCAGAGCGACGAACTGACCCGCATCGACCAGGAACTGGAAACGCTCAAAGAGACCGCCCGCAAATCGCAGGACAACGTCCGGCTGGTGGATTTACTGTAAAACGATATGGAGAGACCTTTGGAACGCGTAGTGATCGTCGGCAGCGGAAACCTTGCCGAAGCATTGGCGCAGGCCGTCGCCCGAAGCGGCCTGCAACTGGTACAGTTGTTCGCCCGCAACGCCGCACGGGGGGAGGCTGTCGCCGCACTCGCCGGAACGCAGTGGACGGCAGACCCGGCACGGCTGGCCGACGCGGACATATACCTGATCTCTGTGAGCGACAAGGCCGTCGGGGAGGTAGCCGCGGCGCTGCCCCTGCCTGCAGGAGCCGTCGTCGCCCATACTGCGGGGAGCGTGCCGCTCGATGCGCTTCCCGCCCATGCACGCCGCGCCGTCTTCTATCCGCTGCAAACCTTCACCAAAGGGCGCAGCGTGGATTTTTCGCAAATCCCCCTCTTCCTCGAAACCGATGACTCCCCCCTGCGTCCCGCCGTCTTTCGCACACGGTGGTGTGGGCCGACTCGGCCTGCCGCGCCAAGGTGCACCTCGCGGCGGTTTTCGCCTGCAACTTCGTCAACCACATGTACGCCGTCGGCGAAGGCATCGTCCGCAGCGCGGGCCTGCCCTTCGACGTTCTCAAACCGCTCCTGGCCGAGACCGCCGCCAAGGCACTCGACGCCGCCTCCCCGGCCGACGTGCAGACAGGCCCCGCCGTGCGCAACGACCTGCCCACGATGGCACGCCACCGTGCACTGCTCGCCGCCGCCCCCCGACTCGAAAACATCTACTCGATAATAAGTAACAACATATGGGAAATTTCAAAGAAGATATAGCCCGCACCGAGGCGTTTATCTTCGACGTGGACGGCGTGATGACCGACGGCGGCATCATCCCCACGCTCGACGGCGATTTCATCCGCCGCTACAATGCCAAGGACGGCTATGCGCTGGGCTACGCCGTCAAGATGGGCTACAAGGTCTGCATCATCACCGGCGGACGCGGCAAGACGCTCGAAAACCGCCTGCGGATGCTGGGTATCAACCGCTACTACACCGACTGCATGGACAAAATCACGGCCATGCGGGAATATTTCGCCGACGAGGGCATCGACCCCGCGCACGCGATCTACATGGGCGACGACATCCCCGACTTGGAGTGCATGCGCGAGGTGGGCATCCCGGTCTGCCCGGCCGACGCCGCGGCCGAAGTGATCGAGGCTTCGCGTTACGTCTCGGAGTTCCGGGGCGGCGAAGGGGCCGTGCGCGACATCGTCGAACAAGTGCTCCGCGCCCGCGGCGACTGGGCGAAAAACTCCGAGGGCGTCACCCCGTCGTCGCTGGCGGCGTCGCGGTAAACCCGCTCCGAAAAGGCCACGAAAAAGCCGGGCTTCGCAGGAAGCCCGGCTTTTCCATATACTGCCTAAAGGCACCTATTGCATCCATTCCACGTCCGTCGCGTCGCGGAACAGAATGTTGAGCGGTCGCGCCATGCTCTCGGCATTCGCGGCGAAGATGAACCGCACTTTATCGAGGGGCACCGTCAGGAACACCGTCGAGGGGTAGCCGCCGATCATGTCCACGCGGTCGATCAGCGCCCACACGAATATCTCGAACGGCATTTGGCCGGGCAGCAGCGTTAACCCCGGGAACTCGATCTCGTAACCGGCCGACGAGGTATCGGCGGGGTGGGGCTTGAAGAAGATGTCATACCCCTCGCCGTACTGCTCCACGATCCGTGCGACATAGTCGCGCTGTTGCCGTGCGCTCTCCTCGCTCCCGTGGCTGGTACCGATGATGACCAGGTTCTTTTTCGGGGAAGCGTCGAACAGGGCCGCGAATTCGTCGTAATCGAATCCCGCCATGTCGTAAAACCGCTTACGGGCGGACTCGGGCAACGCCGAAAGCATCTCATAAGGCTGGATACTTTCGATCTCCATCTCCCCGAGCTTTTCGGTGATGAACGGACAGGAACTTTCCAGCAGCGAACCGTCCTGCACCACCAGCCGGTAGTCGGGGCGGGTGGAAAGGTAATAGGGCCACGTATAGCTTTCGAACTCGGGCAGCGAACGGGTCTCGGGATAACGTCCGCCGTGGTTCCAGTCGAGTGCCTCTACCTCGGCGGCATAGGTATCCTAGTTCTGTTCGGCCGTCGCCGCGTCGCCGAAGTAGTTGTAGAAATTGTTATAAGTTCCCGTACCGTCGGAAAGCATACTCACCTTGACCCGTGCCGAGTCGATCCCCTGCGCCACGAACCAGTCGTAACCGATCCGGCAGCGGAGGTCGTCCACATAGAGGCCGAAGACGGCCGTCGGGTCGGCGCTGTTGATCTCCAGGATACGGCGCTTCATTTCGCGCGCCATTGCTTCCATTTCGGCCTGCGTGGCATCGGCCGTTCGGTCTGCGGCGGTCGTAACCTCGGCACGCCCCGGGAACTCCGCCGGGTCGAACGTCCTGGAGCGCGAATAGAATACGTAGCTGGGCTTGTCGTGCGAGAGCAGGTGAATGCCCGCATACAGGGTAGGCATCGTCCCGAACGTCACGTAGAAATAATAATCGGGGGAGTCATAGCCGGCCGACAGGGCTCCCTGCGACAGGCGGAAGGGTACGATCGCATCCCCGCATGCAAAGGCGAGCTGGGCGCTGCGTGCGGCACCCGGATTCTCGTCGAGGCTCAGTTCGACCTCGGAATATCCCGCAGGGCCCTCGGTCGCGGAAAGCGTGAACCACGTGTCTCCCGCAGCCTTCGTCACACGCCACGGGGCGGGAGCCAGCACGGAAATCTTGCCTGCGCGGGCCAGTCCGTCGAGCGACAGGAAATGTTCCCCGCCGTTGATTACGATCAGGTTCTGCGATGCTTCGTCATCACTGCACGCCGCGGTGCCCGAAAACAGCGCCAGGCAAAGGAAGAGCCGGAATAATTTTTTCATAAGGCGAATTGTTTTATGATACTGCCTATATAAACGCCGCGAATCCCGTTTTACTGCGTTCCCGCGGAAAATAACAGTAAAATTTAAGCCGCACGGGTTGTCTCCGTGCGGCTTTGTCATTGAAAACGAGGAGTTAGCCGTTTCTTTTCTTCTTGATCCGGTCGAAATGCCCGCGGATGTGCTCGCGGAATAACTCCCGCCGGTATTTCAGATCGGCCTGCCAACCCAGCCAGCGGGTATAGCGCTCGCGCTTTTCAGGATAAATATCGCGTATGGTCACCAGGATGCCCGTCTCCTCCACGCCGCCGAAATCGGGGTTCGACACCGTATCGAAGACCCGCATCGTGGGCGAAAGGTTCATATAGGCATTTATCAGCGGCGGTATATTCTCGTTGAACTCGCGGATCTTCTGGATCAGTATCCGGTAGTTCTCCTGATAGGTACGCCCCGTGAAAAGCTGTTCGTAATAGGGGTCGTCCAGGTCGAGCTTCAACGGGTGTATGCCCTCCACGAGGTTCTCGCGGTCGGGGAAATAGCGGCGCAGGAACCAGATCAGCGCATTGCGCGCCACGGCCTTGTAGGTCGTATACATCGTCACCTTGCCGAAAAGGTATTTCGCATTCGGATCCAGCACGATCAGCGCCCCGAGGCCGTCCCAAAGGTTATCCAGCGCATAGATGCTCTTGGCGTTGCCGCGCGCCTGGTAGGAGGGCTGCACGAACGAGCGTCCCAGCTCGATGGTGCGGGGCAGGTACCTGCGACGAAACTTGTCGCTGAAACGGAAATAGTGTTCGGTCGAGAGGTGGCGGGGATATTCGTCCGTACAGATGATGAAACGGTAGCCTCCGACGATCTCCCCGGCCGCCGGATCCCAGACGATCAGCTGGTAATACCCGTCCTCGGCCAGGTCTTCGGCATCGATATCCACCTCCCGGCCCGTACCGCCGCCGGCGCCGCGGAACGCGATCTCGCGCAGCCGTCCGATTTCACGCATCAGCGCCGGGCACTCCGACGCCGGGAAGATATAGATCTCGTTCCCGGCCTTCTTCGTGTCGCGCGCTTTGCGCTCGGGCGTAAGCTCGGCGCGGAGCAATTCCCGGTCGACGGGAGGTATGATAGGTTCCATTTCTCGTGCTTGCATAACTTGGGACAAAAATACCGATTTACCCGTTATTTTCCGCCGGGAGGAGCATATTTTCCAAAAAATACGCTTTTTTACGTACGTAGTCCGCCTGGTCGCGGAGGGCGCCGTAGCGTTGCAGCTCGGCGACGGGGATGGGGTCGCCCACGAGGATGCGGAAATGCTTGCCCTTCTGCGAAAACATCTCGTCGGACAACCACAGCATCTCGATATTGAATTTCACGCCCAGCATCCGGCGGATACGGTCGACGCGGTAAAAGAAGTTCGACAACCGCCCCTCGACGAACACCGGCACGATCTGGCGCTGCGAGGCATAGGCTTTCTTCAGGAAATTGGTCTTCCACGGCAGGTCGGTCACCTCGCCCCCGATGCAGCGCGAGCACAGCCCGGCGGGGAAGGTGAGGATGGGCAGCTCGCCAAAGAACTCCTCGTCGAACTTGCGGGCGTAAAGGCTGTTCTGCGAACCGTGCTTGTTGACCGGGATCCACAGCGGGCGGAGGGGTTCGAGGTGCATCAGCAGGTCGTTGACCACCACGCGCGCATCGCCGAAGCGGTCGATCAGCTTGTCGGCCAGCATCATGCCATCCATCCCCCCGAACGGGTGGTTCGAGGCGAAGAGGTAACGGCCTTTGGGATCGAGTTTTTCGAGCCCTTCGACCGAATAGGTCACCTGCCATTCGCGGAAACAGGCGCGGATGAACTCCTGCGGCGGCAGGTTCCAGTAATGCTCGAGGATGTAATTGATTTCCGGCTCATGGATCGTACGGCGGAGCCAGCGGAGGACGAACCCGGGAACCCAGCGGGCCAACCGCGGGGCTTTCTCGGCGAGTACCGCTCCGATATCTATTCTGGGCATAGGGATGTTCAAAAAATTATATCCGCAAATATAGGTATTGTTTTTCGAAAAATCCCTAACTTTACACCCAAATCGACCTCATCGGCAACGAATATGTCTCAGTACCATACACCTGTGCTTTTGAAAGAGTCCGTCGGTCTGCTCGGCATCGACCCCGCAGGCACCTATGTCGACCTCACTTTCGGCGGGGGCGGCCACTCGCGCCGTATCCTCGAAGAACTGGGGCCCGAAGGGCGGCTCTATGCCTTCGACCAGGATCGCGACACGCTCGCCAACGCCCCCGCCGACGGACGGTTCCACTACGTCGAAAGCAATTTTCGGTTCCTGCGCGGAGCCCTCAGGCTGCGCGGGGTGACCGAGGCAGACGGCATACTGGCCGACCTGGGAGTCTCGTCGCACCATTTCGACGCCGTGGAACGGGGTTTTTCGTTCCGGGGCGAGGCGCCGCTGGACATGCGCATGAACCAGCGGGGCGGGCTGACGGCGGCGAAGGTCGTCAACAGCTACCCGGCCCAGACGCTGACGCAGCTGCTGGGGGACTGGGGCGAACTGGACACCCCGTGGAAGGTCGCCAACTGCATCGTCCGGGCGCGGGAAACGGCACCGATTCAAACCACGGCGCAGCTGGTCGAGGCCGTCCGTCCCTGCACGCCGAAGAAAGACGAGTCGAAGTTCCTGACCAAGCTCTTCCAGGCACTCCGCATCGAGGTCAACGGCGAGATGGAGGCACTCAAGATGGCGCTCGAACAGAGCCTCAGGGTATTGCGCCCCGGCGGACGGCTGGTCGTCATCTCCTACCACTCGCTCGAAGACCGGCTGGTAAAGAATTTCCTGCGCAGCGGCAATTTCGCGGGCGCGGTGGAAAAGGATTTCTACGGCCGCGCCCTCACGCCGTTCGAAATCCTCACGCGCAAGGCGGTCGTCCCCTCGGACGAAGAACTGGAACGCAACCCCCGGTCGCGCTCGGCGAAGCTGCGCGCCGCCGTAAAACGATGACCCGGCCATGTATCCCGACCACGAATTCGACCCCATAACCCCCGAAGAGGAGGCGCAGCGCGCACAGGAAGCGGAATTCGCCCGCCGCGTGCGGCGCGAGGTACTGCGCATCGAACGGGGCGAGGCTGAGGAGGAGATCCGCGCCGACCTGGAACGCGAGGCAGCAGAAAAGGCCGAAGCCGAGGAGCGCGAACGCAGGGAGCGCCGCCGCAGGGCCAGCACCTTCTGGCAGCTTTTCTCGGGCACGATCCTCGTACGCGAAGGCGTATCGAAATATTACCCCTACATGCTCTCGATCGCGGGCATGTTCTTCCTGAGCATCGCCGTCATGTTCACGGCGCTGCACCTCGACATGAAATACACGCGCCTCGAACGCGAAGTCCAGATCCTGCGCGAACGGTCGATCCGCCTGCAGGAGCAGCGTTACAGCCGTACGACCCACTCGGCCATCGTCGAGCGGCTGCGCGAACGCGGCATCGACCTGAGCGACCCCTCCGCCCCGGGCGAAATCATCGAAAACTAAACGGCGATGAAACAGGAGCGTTCGAAGATCAAAAGCGACATTCTGCTGCGGGTACGGCTGCTTTACGTGCTGTTCATACTCGCGGGGCTCACCGTGTTCGCACGCCTGGTCTGGGTACAGCTTTTCAGCGCCGAAGTGGCCTACAACGCCGATCGCCTCGCCAGCCGCATCTTCACCGAAGAGACCATCCCGGCCCAGCGGGGCAGCATCCTCTCGCGCAACGGGGCACCGCTGGCGACCTCGATCTTCCGCTACCAGGCGGCCTTCGACTTCGCTTCGCCCGGCCTCGATTCGCTCAAGACCTTCCGCGAACAGAGCGACTCGCTCGCCAAGCTGCTCTCCGCCTTCTTCAAGGACAAACCCGCCTCGGAATACGCCCGCCGCTTCCGCGAGGAGCACGCCCGCCGCTACCGGCTGGGCAACGGCCGCGACACCTCCTACCTGCGCTCCGAAGGGTGGCTGTCGCGCATGATGGATCGCCTGCGGGGCGAAGAGTACGTCACCCGGAAAATCTACGACACGATCCGCGACCACACACCCGTCAACATCTTCCCCCGCGAGGTGGACTATGCCGAATGGCAGACCCTGCGGCGTTACCCGATGCTGAACTGGAACATGGGCATGGTCTACCGCCTCGTCGAACGCGACCAGCGCATCTACCCGCAGGGCGAACTGGCGCGCCGTACGATCGGGCTCACGGGCGACAAGGGCAATTACGGCATCGAGGAGGCCTACCGTGAGGAACTCGCGGGACGGGACGGCAAGGCGCTGCGGCAGCGCATCGCCCGGGGCTTCTACGGCCGCGTGGCGGGAGCCGGGCATGAAGACCCGGTGGACGGGTACGACATCGTGACGACACTCGACCTCGACCTGCAGGACGTGGCCGACAAAGCGCTGCGGCGCCAGTTGGAAGCCCAGAACGCCATCTGGGGCACGACCATCGTCATGGAGGTGGAGACCGGCGAGATACTCGCCATGGCCAACCTGGGCCGCTCGGGTTCCTCGGGCGGCAGCTATTACGAAAGGGAGAACTACGCGCTGGGACGCAGCATGGAGCCCGGATCGACCTTCAAGCTGGCGACGATGCTCACGCTGCTCGACGACGCCGGCATGTCGCCCGAGACGACCTACGACACGCACAACGGCGACCCCGTGACGGTCGGCCCGGCCCGTAATATCCGCGACTCGCACCGGGGCGACCATGTCATCGGCTTCCGCCGCGCCGTAGCCTCGTCGTCGAATGTCTATTTCGCCAAGGCGATCTGGGATCGCTACGGCATCACGGGCAAAAAACAGGAATACAGCGACTTCCTGCACGAAAAACTCCACCTGGGCAAGACCGTCGGGCTGGAACGGCTCGGCGAACGCGCCCCGTCGATCACCGCCGACTGGAAAGTACCCGACCCGGGCGTCATGCTCGTCAAGATGAGCTACGGCTACCGCGTGCGGCTGGCGCCGATCCAGATGATCACGTTCTACAACGCCATCGCCAACGGCGGGAAGATGATCTCGCCCGTGCTGATCCGCGAACTGCGGCGCGGTGACCGCGTCGAGGAGCGGTTCGAGACGCAGACCATCGCCTCGTCGATCTGCTCGCGCGCGGCATTGCGCGAAGTGCAGCGCTGCCTCGAACTGGTCTGCACGCAAGGTACCGCAAGCCTCTATTTCAAGGACTCCACGCGCCTGCGCGTGGCCGCCAAGACCGGCACGGCGCAGATCACCGACGCCCGCAGCCGCGAGGGGCGCTACTACCTCGGTTCGATGGTCGCCTATTTCCCGGCCGACAATCCCCGCTATACGGTGCTGACGACCATCGAAACCCGGGCGCAACCGGGCAAAGCCTACTATGGCGGGCCGCTGGCGGGCCCCGTGGTCAAACGGATGGTCGATTACATTTACAACCGCAACCGCGACTGGTACGGCCGCGTGGAACGGCACGGCGGCCGCTGCTACCCGGGGCACGTCAAGGGCGGCGACATCGCCCAGATCCGCCGCGTGGCCGACAAGTTCTCGCCCCGCGCCTCGTTCGACCAGCGTACGGGCTGGGGGCGCGCCCGGGTCGACAGCCTCTC
>ENA-ORTT01003395-ORTT01003395.1-human-gut-metagenome-genome-assembly--contig:-NODE-3395-length-10238-cov-2.668074_pt1 | contig 10238 bp, 8 predicted proteins | sample MGYA00242074_ERZ509197 | MGnify/ENA primary metagenome ERZ509197 (study PRJEB26280, sample SAMEA2338789) | human gut metagenome | biome: human gut; feature: human-associated habitat; material: faeces...
AGGTGGTATTCCGATCATCCGACCACTGAAACAGTGTCTTGCGGGCAACGACCTGACAGACATACTCGGAATCGTGAACGGTACGACGAACTATATTTTAACGAAGATGTTTGAGGATGGAATGGAATTTTCGGATGCTTTGAAAAAAGCGCAGGAACTCGGCTATGCGGAAGCAGATCCGACGGCGGACGTAGAAGGTCTTGACGCCGGAAGGAAGATGGCGATCATGGCTTCTATTGCATTTCATTCAAGAGTCGTGTTTGCGGATGTGTATACGGAAGGAATTACAAAAATTACGGCGGCAGATATCGCCTATGCCAAAGAGTTTGACAGCGTGATCAAGCTGCTTGGTGTGGCGAGAAATACGCCGGAAGGAATCGAGGTCGGAGTTTACCCGGTCATGATCGCGAGAGATCATCCGCTGGCATCTGTAAGAGATTCTTTTAACGCTGTATTTATTCACGGAGATGCAGTGGACGATGCGATGTTCTACGGAAGAGGCGCAGGAGAGATGCCGACGGCAAGCGCGGTTGTAGGGGATGTGATCGACGAGGCGAGAAATATTGAATACGGATGCAGCGGACGGATAAGCTGTACATGTTATCAGCAGCTTGCCGTAAAAGATTTCGGAGATGTGAAAAATAAATTCTTCCTTAGGATGCAGGTTGAAAACTGCCCGGGTGTTCTGGCGCAGATCGCGAAGGTGTTCGGGGAACATAAGGTGAGTATTGCAAGAGTCGTACAGAAAAACGCCAAGACGGACAGAGCGGAGCTTGTGATCGTAACGGAGAAAGTGAAAGAAAAACATATGGGAAGCGCGCTTTGTGAGTTGAAGGAAATGAAAAGTATTTTTGAAGTGAGCAGCATGATCAGAGAGTATTGATAGAAACTGCCGCCGGATTTTAGATGCCGGGCGGGAGCAGTTGAATTTTCAAAAAGTCCGAATAAGGAGTGCAGATGGAAAATCGGAGTTTGCCGATCGGTTTTATCATAAAACAGGTCAATAATGTATATGAAAAAGATCTTAATGAACGATTGAAAAAAATAGGAATCACATCATCCCAGTGCGCGGTGCTCGATTATTTGTTTCATACGAGTAAAGATGAAGTGAGTCAGAGAGATGTGGAGAAAAATCTGAATCTGAAAAATCCGACTGTGACCGGAATACTGAAGCGCTTAGATGAAAAAGGATATATTTTCTGTGTACCGAATGCAAACGACAGAAGAAAAAAGATAATTTATCTTACGGAAAAAGCTTATGATATTAGAAGAAAAATGGAAGCTGACAGGCGCAAGCTGGACAGAGAACTGACGAGAGGGATGACAAAGAGGGAAACAGAAGCTCTTAGAAAGAATTTGGATAAGATATTGAATAATATTGCAGATCCGTGAGAGCAGGCGGAAGTAAATGAGCCGGAAGAGCGGAAAAGGAATTGATAAAAGGAGAAGATATATGAGTTACGCAGATAAAGTGTTTATCGATATGTGCCGTGATATTATTGACAACGGTACGAGCACAGAAGGAGAAAAAGTGCGTCCGGTCTGGGAAGACGGAACGTCTGCATATACGATCAAACGATTCGGCGTTGTGAACCGATATGATTTATCGAAAGAATTTCCGGCGTTGACACTGCGCCGTACAGCGATAAAAAGCTGTGTGGACGAGCTGCTTTGGATCTGGCAGAAAAAATCAAATAATGTAAATGAATTAAAAAGCCACATTTGGGACAGTTGGGCGGATGAGACAGGGTCGATCGGAAAAGCCTACGGCTATCAAATGGGAGTGAAGCATCAGTATAAAGAAGGCCGGATGGATCAGACGGACCGTGTCATATTTGATCTGAAAAATAATCCGTACAGCAGACGTATCATGACGAACATTTATGTTCATAATGACCTGCATGAGATGCATCTTTATCCGTGTGCATATAGTATGACGTTCAATGTGACAAAAGAAAAAGACAGTGAGAAATTGACGCTGAATGCTATTTTAAATCAAAGATCTCAGGACGTTCTTGCGGCAAATAACTGGAATGTGTGTCAGTATGCGGTTCTCGTTCATATGCTTGCACAAGTATGCGGAATGAAAGCAGGAGAGTTTGTGCATGTGATCGCAGATGCGCACATTTATGACAGGCATGTTCCGATGATCGAGGAACTGATTTCCAGAGAACCGCTTCCGGCGCCGACGTTCTGGCTGAATCCTGAGATTACAGACTTTTATGATTTTACACCGGATGACGTCAGACTGGATCGCTATGAGACGCATCCGCAGATTAAAAATATTCCGATTGCTGTTTGAGTAGAGAAAGGAGTGTGCGGAGTATGAGAGCAATCGTATGTGCCGATAAAAACTGGGGAATCGGATACAAGAACAGGCTTCTTGTGAGTATTCCGTCTGATATGAAGTTTTTTAGAGAAACAACGACAGGTAAAGTTATCGTAATGGGTCGAAAGACACTGGAAAGTTTCCCGAATGGGATGCCGCTTAAAAACAGGATCAATATTGTGCTTACAAGAGACAGAAACTATGAAGCAAAAGGTGCGGTGATCGTTCACGATGAAGAAGAATTGATGAATGAACTCGGAAAGTATGATACGGAACAAATCTACATTATCGGAGGAGAGAGCGTCTACAAGATGATGCTTTCGCATTGTGATAAAATTTATGTGACAAAAGTGGATCGTGCATTTCAGGCAGACACTTATTTCCCGAATTTGGATGAGATGAGCGAGTGGAAGATGACGCAGGAAAGTGAGGAGCAGACTTGTTTTGATCTGGAATTTTGTTTTACAACATATGAAAGATGTTAAGAAAAAAATATGGCGCAGACGGGGACCGGCGGTTCTCGTTCTGTGCCTTGCTGTTATTGTGCAGGGATGTGCGGGGTACCCGGCTGATAAAGACGGGGGGCATAGAGAACAAAACAAAACAAATGAAAATGGGCGGCTGAGTGTTGTGACGACAATTTTTCCTCCGTATGATTTTGTAAGGGAGATCGCCGGAGACTGCGTAGACTTAAAAATGCTTTTAAAACCCGGGGAGGAAAGTCATTCTTATGAGCCGACGCCGCAAGATATGATCGCTATTGAAAACAGTGACGTGTTCATTTATGTCGGCGGGGAAAATGATGTGTGGGTTGAAGATATTTTAAGTTCCATGCCGGATAAAGACCGGGTTTCGATAAGACTTCTCGATTGTGTTGAAACGGAGGAAGAAGAACATGTAGAAGGAATGAAAGAACCGGCAGGAGACTCTCACCATGAAATGCACGGTGAAGAGAAACATGAGGGATCTGTCCATGAAATTGACGAACATGTATGGACGTCTCCTGTCAATGCATCTGTGATCGTGGAGAAGATCAAAGAAGTTCTCATTCAAAAAGACTCTGAAAATAAAGCGGCGTATGAGGAAAACGCAGATAGATATCAGACAGAGCTTGCACAATTGGATAAGCGGTTTCGAGAAGTTGTGAGACAGTCAAAAAGAAATTTATTAATATTCGGAGATCGTTTTCCGTTTCTTTATTTTGCAAAAGAGTATGGATTGGAATATTATGCGGCATTTCCGGGATGCGCAGGTGATACAGAGCCGAGCGCGGCGACAATGGTATTTTTGATTGAAAAGGCAAAAGACGAGAACGTTCCGGCAGTGCTTAAAATGGAGTTAAGCAATGCAGACATTGCAAATGCGGTAGCCGAAGCTTCCGGTACGGAAGTGAGAATATTTTATAGCTGCCATAACCTTTCGGCAGAAGATTTTGAAAAAGGCGAGACATATCTTACGATGATGCAAAAGAACGCAGATACGTTAAAGGAGGTTTTGAACTGATGGCGCTGATAACGTGTGAAAATGTTTCCATCGGTTACGAAGGACAAACGGTTGTAAAAGAATTGAATTTTTCTATTGAAAGGGGAGATTACCTCTGCATTGTCGGAGAGAATGGATCAGGTAAAAGCACCCTTGTCAAAAGCCTGCTCGGACTAAAAGGCGCAGACCGGGGGAAAATCATATACGGAGACGGACTGAAGAAAAATGAGATCGGATATCTGCCGCAGAAAAATGAAGAGCAAAAAGGATTTCCTGCCAGCGTTTATGAAGTCGTTTTGTCGGGAAGATTAAACGGCCGTGGGTGGAAGCCGTTTTATAGGAAAGAAGATAAAGAAGCTGCGGCAGAAAAGATGGAAATGTTAGGAATCACAGATTTGGCGCGCCAATGCTTTCGGGATCTTTCGGGCGGACAGCAGCAAAGAGCGCTTCTTGCAAGGGCGCTTTGTGCGACGAAAAGCCTACTTTTACTTGATGAACCTGTGACGGGACTTGATCCGATCGTAACAGGAGAATTTTATGATCTGATCCGAAAGATCAATCAGGAATCAAATATCGCGGTTGTGATGGTCTCTCATGATATAGAAACTGCAGTGGAAAATGCAAGTCATATTCTTCATTTGCAGGAGACGGTCCGATTTTTCGGAACGGCAGAAGACTATCGTAAAAGCCGGATCGGAAAGAAATTCCTCGGAGGTGAAGAGCATGATTGATACGATTGTGGAAATGTTTTCTTATCCGTTTATGGTACGGGCGTTTGCGGTAGGTTCATTAGTTGCCCTTTGCGCCGCGCTGCTTGGCGTCAGTCTTGTGCTGAAACAATATTCGATGATAGGAGACGGCTTGTCTCATGTTGGTTTTGGCGCTCTTGCGGTGGCAACTGCGTTTCAGGCAGCTCCGCTTTCTGTTGCGATCCCGGTTGTTGTACTTGCTGCTGTTTTGATTTTAAGGATAAAGGGAAACGGCAAGATCAAAGGTGATGCGGCAATCGCGCTTATTTCGACAACCTCTCTTGCCCTTGGAGTCATGGTGATTTCCATGACGACAGGAATGAATACAGATGTGTACAATTATATGTTCGGCAGTATTTTGGCTATGAGCGCCGAAGATGTTCGGCTGAGTGTTATTTTGGCGGGAATCGTTCTCGTTTTGTATCTTCTTTTTTATAATAAAATATTTGCGGTCACATTCGATGAAACATTTGCGCAGGCAACGGGAGTAAAAGCCAATCTGTACAATACGCTGATCGCTGTGCTGACAGCCGTGACAATCGTGCTTGGGATGCGGATGATGGGAGCTCTTTTGATCTCCAGTCTGATCATCTTTCCGGCGCTGACGTCGATGCGTGTATGCAGAACATTTCGGTCTGTCATTATAAATTCCGCCGTAATATCTGTTTTATGTCTTGTGATCGGGATTGCGATTTCTTATGTATGGGCAACTCCCGCAGGAGCAAGTGTTGTCATCGTAAATGCTGCGGCTCTAGCGGTGTATTCTATTGTCGGAATGATACGATGCAGAAAGTAACAGTTCCGACTGCGTCATTCGTAAAACCGCACGGGTGCTTCTTGTGGCCGGTGCTGCTGTTTTACTCATGAACGGGCGGACGTCTGTATGGCTGAACTGCTGCCATAGATAAAAAAGATCAAGGATAGGAAATTGACAAGATACCGGATACAAAGTATCATATTGCTTAAGATGCCGGAAGAGAAAATTTGGATTCGGAGTTGTTGTTTTTTCAGGCAATGAGAGTATGAGAGACAGACCCTTAGTTTGAGGAGGTAAGATTTTGAGACAGATTACGGGAAATAAGCTGCTCGTAAGAGCGTTAAAAGAAGAAGGAGTCGATACGATTTTCGGATATCCGGGAGCGTGTACGATTGATATTAGCGATGAGTTATACAGACAAGATGAGATCAAAGTGATCTTGCCAAGACATGAACAGGCGCTTGTACATGCGGCAGATGCATATGCGCGGACAACGGGGAAAGTCGGCGTGTGCCTTGTGACAAGCGGTCCGGGAGCGACGAATCTTGTTACCGGGTTGGCAACGGCGAATTATGACAGTGTGCCGTTAGTTTGTTTTACAGGTCAGGTGGCCCGCCATCTGATCGGAAACGATGCGTTTCAGGAAGTGGATATCGTAGGAATCACACGAAGTATTACAAAGTACGGTGTGACCGTGAGTAAAAGAGAAGATCTTGGAAGGATCATTAAAGAGGCGTTTTATATTGCGCGGACAGGGAGACCGGGACCAGTGCTGATCGACCTTCCGAAAGATGTGATGAGTGAGCTTGGAAGCCCGGAATATCCGGAAACGGTAAATCTTCGTGGATATAAGCCGAATACGAGCGTTCATATGGGGCAGCTTAAACGCGCGCTTAAGATGCTCAATAAGGCGAAAAAACCGCTGTTTCTTGCAGGAGGCGGAGTGAATATCGCAAGAGCGAATAAAGAGTTTACGGAAGTAGTCAATATAACAAACGTTCCTGTAGTGACGACGATCATGGGACGAGGCGCGGTTCCGACAGATCATCCGCTGTTTATCGGAAACCTGGGAATGCATGGGGCGTATGCCGCGAACATGGCAGTGAGCGAATGCGATCTGTTGTTTTCTATCGGTACTCGTTTTAATGATCGGATTACAGGGAAACTTCATGAATTTGCACCGAATGCACAGATTGTACATATAGATATTGATACAGCGTCGATATCAAGAAATATTCATGTGCATGTGCCTATTGTTGCCGATGCGAAAGAAGCTGTGGCGAAGATGAGAGAATATGTGGAACCATGTGAGACAAAAGAGTGGTTAGAACGTATCGCGCAGTGGAATGCAGAACATCCGCTTACAATGAAAGTTCACGGTTCGATAGGACCAAGAGATATTATCGAAGAGATGAACAGACAGTTTGACGATGCTATTATTACAACGGATGTAGGACAGCATCAGATGTTTGTGACGCAGTATGCAGAAATAACGGAAAAGAAGCAGCTCGTTACATCAGGCGGACTCGGAACTATGGGATATGGATTCCCCGCTGCGATCGGAGCGAAGATAGGCAATCCGGACAGAACCGTGATCGCGATTTCCGGTGATGGCGGAATGCAGATGAATATACAGGAGTTTGCGACTGCTGTTTTGGAGGAACTTCCGTTGATTCTGTGCGTCTTTAATAATGAATATCTCGGTATGGTCCGTCAGTGGCAGAAACTGTTTTATGGAAAACGCTACGGGATGACGAATCTGCGTTCCGGGGCGTTGTTCCGAAGAACAAATGGGGAAGAAATGCCGGAATATACACCGGATTTTGTGCGTCTGGCAGAAAGTTACGGCGCAAAGGGAATCCGCGTGACAAAGAAAGAAGAGATAAAGGAGGCTTTTGAAGAAGCCGGAAAAAATACAACTGTGCCAACTTTGATCGAGTTTATCATTGATCCGGAAGAGATGGTTTATCCGATGATAAAACCGGGCGGAACACTGGAAGAAATGATTGTGGAATGTTAGAAGGGAGCGCGTGAATATGGAAAATAAAATGAAAAAAAGATGGATTTCCCTTTATGTTGAAAATCAAGTCGGCGTACTTTCAAAAATTACAGGACTTTTTTCCGGAAAGACATATAATCTGGACAGTCTGACAGTAGGAACAACGGAAGACCCGACAGTATCAAGAATGACGATCGCTACAGTGAGCGATGATGAAACTTTTGAGCAGATCAAAAAACAGCTGAACCGAATGGTAGAAGTGATCAAAGTGATTGATTTTACAAATATCTTTGTGCGTATGAAAGAAATTTTATATGTGAAAGTGTTTAAATGCACACCTGAGGATAAAGTTGAAGTGTTTCAGATTGCGGAAACGTTTAAGGCGAAAGTGATCGATTACGGAAAAGACAGTGTGCTTGTGGAGTTTGTTCAGACTGCTACGAAAAACGACGCGGTCGTAAAATTAATGAAGGAAGAATTTAAAACAATAGAAGTTGTCCGGGGAGGAAGCGTAGGAATAGAGTCTATCAGTATGATGGAACGATAGTCCGAAGCGCCGGGACGGTTAGTATAGCGGGATCGATTGTTGAAAAAACAGTCGATCCCGCTTTTTGTAACGGAAATGTGCCTTCTGATATTTCTGGGTTAATGTAAGAAAATGGATTTGCATTTTGGAAAAGTTATGATGAACTTTCAAATAAACAGTATATAACAGTTGACAAACAGTTATATACTGTTATATACTGTTTGACGAAAGGAGGAAGTATATGAAGATTATAATCAACAGTTCGTCGATGGTACCGATTTATGAACAAATTATGGATCAGATCAAATCACTTATTACAGGCGGAGATCTGAAGCAAAATGATGCTCTTCCTTCAGTCCGAACTCTTGCAAAAGAGTTGAAGATCAGTGCGCTGACTGTAAAGAAAGCGTATGATAATCTTGAACAGGAAGGATTTACAGTGACGATTCACGGAAAGGGAACTTATGTCGCGGCTTCAAATAAAGAGCGGATATTAGAGGAATTGAAAAGAGAGATAGAAAGCGATCTGGAAAAAGTAGTTCAAAAGGCAAGAGGATGTGGTCTGGATGACAGTCAGATTAGGGAAATGTTAGAGTTGATCATGGAGGACTAAAAGATGTTGGAAATAAATAAATTGCAAAAAAAATATGAAAATTTCGAGCTGAATTGTTCGATGAAGGTGGAAAAAGGGTATATTACGGCGCTCGTAGGTGAAAACGGAGCAGGAAAAAGTACAACATTTAAAGCGCTTCTCGGCCTTATAAAGCCGGATGGAGGAGAAATCACTATCTTCGGGAAAAAACCTTTGGAGCTAACAGCGAAAGACAGAGCGAAGATGGGAATTGTTTTGACAGATTCGGGATTCAGCGGATATTTAAAAGTAAAAGATATCATACCGGTGATGGAGTCGCTATATACCGAATTTGAGAAGTCGCGTTTTCTGGATTTGTGTAATAAGTTGGATATTCCTCTTAATAAATCGATTAAAGAGTTTTCAACCGGAATGAAAGCAAAGTTGAAAGTGCTTTGCGCGCTGACGCATAAAGCGAAGTTTCTGCTTCTTGATGAACCGACAGCAGGTCTGGATGTGATGGCGAGAGAAAGTATTTTGAATCTGTTCAGAGAATATATGGAGGAAGACGGGGAGAGAACAATTTTGATCAGTTCCCATATTTCTTCTGATCTGGAAGGTTTGTGCGACGATATTTATATGATTCATGAAGGAAGGATTATCTTTCATGAAGATACGGATGTACTTCTGAATCAATACGGATTGCTGAAAGTAGATGAAAAGCAGTTTGAGGAACTTGACAAGAGGTATTTGCTGAAAAAAAGGAAAGAACATTATGGATATGCCTGTCTGACAAAAGAGAAACAATATTATATCGAAAATTATCCGGATATTGTAGTGGAAAAAGGCACTGTAGACGAATTGATTGCGATGATGATAGGAGGGAACGAACTGTGAAAGGACTTTTGATCAAAGATTTGAAATTAATGAAAAATAATGGGAAAAATCTGCTGCTGGTCTTTTTGATCATCGGAACGATGATGGGGATCATGACGAAAGAACTTTATGCGGCAGTTGGATATGTCACTTTTATTTTTACTTTGTTTACGGTAAGTACGATCAGTTATGATGAATATGATAACGGTTATCCGTTTTTGTTTACTCTGCCGATTACAAGAAGACAGTATGTAAATGAAAAGTACGTGTTTGTTTTGATCATGACAGCGATTTCGTTTTTGGTCGGCATAATCTCAGTCGTTGTACAGTTTTTCTTACTTACTCCGAAAGAAAGCTTGACTGAACTTATCTTGATGTACGGAGTTTATACAATCACCGTATTGATTTTAAACGATATTATGATTCCTTTGAAATTAAGATTTGAAAGCGAGAAGGGCCGCTTGGTTATTCCTATTGTATTCGGAGGAGCAATGGTGATTGCCCTGATTGCTGCAAAATTAGCAGGAATGCTGTCGGAAACTTTAAAAGAGAAGTTTCTTCTGGCTGCTTTCAATATAGGAGAATATGGGATTGCAGCGATTGTCATAGTGGCGGCAGTTATTGTTACGATTGCTTCGTGGTTGGAGTCAGCGGATTTTAGAAAAAAAAGAGTTTTAAATCAGCGGTTTGATTTTATCGGTGAAAAAGCTTGAGGGAAAAAACAGAGTACAATCTGTTTTTTCTCTTGACAAAACTGCTTCTGCAAGTTACCATAGTAACACAGTAAGTTAGCAAGGAGGAGTTTTAGTTATGAAAATGTGGAAGAAAGCAGCAAGTATCGCGCTTGTATCAGCTCTGACAGTATCAATGGCGGCTTGCGGAAACGGCGACACGTCGACTACGGAAAGCGGCGCCTCCGAAAGCGGCACGACTTCGACGGACAGCAGCA
>ENA-ORTT01003399-ORTT01003399.1-human-gut-metagenome-genome-assembly--contig:-NODE-3399-length-10230-cov-5.843145_pt1 | contig 10230 bp, 15 predicted proteins | sample MGYA00242074_ERZ509197 | MGnify/ENA primary metagenome ERZ509197 (study PRJEB26280, sample SAMEA2338789) | human gut metagenome | biome: human gut; feature: human-associated habitat; material: faeces...
ACTTTGTAGAAGATTTTTTTATGGAAGAACTGGAAATCGGAGATTATATCAATGACATTAACAGTTACCATTTACATATGTTTGGCAAACATGATGTGACAACAAAGAAGTTGGATGTTATAGTAGAAAAAGCAGGGAAAGTGGATGCAGTCGTATTGGGAAAATATGGGGATGGTGGTCCGACGGCATATACAAGCGTTGCCAAAGATATGGATGCGCAATATTTCCAACTTGATAATTGGGATGAGCTTGCAGCTCGTTATTCTGATGATGAGATTTGGAAAATTAATGAAAAGTTTCTGGATATCCAGACAAGTTCTGGGAGAGAAATATACTTATCGCATAATCCAGAAGAATATTTAGGTAAAGAGCAATTTTATTCTAGAGAACTCCAATATCTGCTAGATAATGGTTATAAGTTTGTTGATGAAGGGGGAATTTGGCATGCGGTTAGATAGTAGTTTTTATAATAAATATGTTGAGCTGTTTGACTCATATATGTGTAAAATATTTGGTACAGATATCGAAAAAACAGAAGCAATATGCAGTTTTGAAAACAGAGGTTTTTTTAGATTAGAATACAAGTATTATCCTCATAATTATAGAATTGTGATAGAAAATGATATAACACTATTTGATATATCAATTTTTGATGATGAACAAGCATCTAATTCTTTGCAGCGAATTTGTAAATTTAAAAATCATCTGAGTACAGAATGTATTGAAGAAGCAATTAATTTGCTAAAGTCTGTTTTGTTAAAAAATGAATTTAATTTTTATTTTCATAAAGATGGTAAGTTATACAAGAAGAATGCTGAGGGTATAAAAAGAGTCAAAGACATAAGGGAGTTATTAAATGGATGAGAAAAGAGTTGTAAGTAAATATTTGGAATATAGAGAAAATGTACTGAAGTATACAAATACTGATATGAATTTGAAATTAGAAAATGATGAGCAGGTTTTAAAGAGTATGCAATTAGTGGATGATTATTCATATGATGAAAGTTCCAATGTCAGAGCCTATTTGAAAACTGGTACATCGAATAATAAATAACTGACACCTTGACTTGGCTGATTTTTCAACTGCTGCGTTGTCGTCAATCGACGTAGCCACCGCTACGCCACATTTCTCCGCCTTGCATATGAAATAATCATCCGGCGTCAATGTATCAGAAACTTATTATTCGATGTACTAGAAGAGGGGTATATTTTCAAGAACTAACAAATAAATCTCGGGAAGAGAGATTTTTAAATATGTTAATGGAAAATGTGTTTATTACGATTTCCAAAAAGATGAGGGACCAGCTGTCATGAGCCAGATGAATTGTATGTTTCACCTAGTCAATTTTGGAATGAATATAATAAACCATGGCTAGATAATGCCATTGAAAGAAATGATATATTTAAAATAGCTACAGAACCTACGTGGGATAATTTGACCCGTGTAAATATGTTTATAGGAAAAACAGAACTTACTGGTTTTGGTAGAGAGTATACATATTTGAAGAAGTATGGATATTATTTTGATACTGTTACTAAAACAATGGTTAAGTAGGGAAAAAAACATGGATAATTTATGGACAAATATTAATGATAATATACCAATGTATATGAACAAAATATGTAAGGAATATAATTTGGTGTGTGTAAAAATATCTCCGTTAAAAACAGCTATGATTGGAGATGAATTTGCAATTATGATTGCAATAGACAGATTTGATATAGAAATATATTATTTGTATAAAAGGGATCCAGATATGGGAAAATATCCCTGCGGAAGTTTTTTTGCACAAGCATATGATAGTCAAGATAGAGAAGATTTATTGAGTGGAGAAGGGGCAGATATATATATCAAAAATTGTCTGCTGATAGTAGCAAGAGGATTAGCTAGTAAATGGGAGAATGTTTTAAAAGGAGATACGAAGTGGTTAGAAAAGTACAGAAGCTCATCTCGTTACGCAAAAGAAAATTTGACTGCTGATGAAAAGGAGGTATTTGAGAAATATTTTGCTTAATTATGTATCCATATAAGGATATTCCAAATTAAAACGGAAGACCTTAAGCAAATACTTCAGATGTATTTAAGTTAGAAAATAGACAAGAAAGATTATTGTTTGTATCTGAAAATTTAAGAATCTAATTGATGAAGAAGGAATAACAGGGATAGCATTTACAGAAGTAGTGTGGTGGCGAGAAGTACAGATGGTGCCGGTGTGCTGGCAAAGCATGCAGATGAGGCTGGAGCATGGCTGCACGGGGGAAAAGTGTTCAGGTATTCGGATGAGACAGCCGAAGCAGTGGCATCCGGAGAAAAGCTGTTAAAGGAAAGCCAGACAGTATACGAATCATTTGCCGATATGATGTCACCGGAGGATGCAAAAAGATATTTGGATTTTCTGGAGAATGGAAGCAGAGAAGGATTGACAAGTGCCGAGCTGGCAGATGCATTGCTAGTATCCCAGAAAGTTGGATATGAGGATGTATGGGATTTAAGGAATGTAGGAGATGCGCTTGAGACCAGCTATGGGAAGTCAAGGGAAATAATTCAATGTAATACTAAAGATGCAGCAGCTGATGAATTAGCTAAAAGAATTGGAGGTCAATCGAGATCTGCTTTTGCGGATGATCCAATTCAGCGTGAATTTGATGTGATTTCAGATCAATATATTGCACAAGCTAAACCACCATTAAAATGTGTTAATAAAACGGTTAGAACACAGATGAAAGCGACTTTTGAAGCAGCAAAAAAATACGAAAGAAAAGTTTATTATCAATTTGAGGGAATTCCGAGTCAGGAAGTACTTGATAAATTATACGAGTATAGCGAGAGATATGGGGTTGAGGTAATAATAGATACTGAACCTTTGGAAATTTTAAATTAGAAAAGAAAGAGGATTACTATGGTAACGATTTATGCGTGGTTAGAGATAAGAGCTACATATTTGGATGAAGATTTACATCCAGAAATAGATGAAAAAAAAGTATTTGATGACATTGATAATTTAATCAAGAAGTTAAAATACAATGAATTAAAAGTAATAGAAAAAAATTATTCGCGTTTTGTTCAGTTTAGTGTGATGGAAAACCATAAGACAGAAAGAACAGAAGAGATGATTAGTATGTATGAGAACATTACTAAGATTGCCACGGGTAGTTATGGCTTGCTGTATTATTTGGATGATGAAGATGAAGTATATAGTGATGAATTTAGGGTTCTAGTATCTAAGAAAGGTAAGTGTGAATGGAAAAGAGATGAAAATTTTAGTCCATGTAGCATTATGATAGAGGAGTTTGATTAAGCTTTACACATGCAAACTAAGCCTCCCCACGGGCAGGCTTAAATCCTAGTCTCACTACCAGACATTTAACAGAACTTCTTAGGTTCATAAGGTTTACTATCCCGTAACACGGCATAAATTATGGTGGTAAGCTTTCTTGCCACGGCTCCTGTGGCAGTTAAGTGATGTTTACCTTGGTCACGTTTCTTTTTGTAATATGCATTCAACGGGCTATTGTGAAAAGAGCAGGTGGTAGCCGCAAGAAAAATGGCATGTCTTAAGTAAGGTGAACCACGTTTTGACATATGGTTATGTGTGCTGTTAAATTCACCCGACTGACGTACAGTTGGATCAATGCCAGCAAAGGCAACTAATGCAGAGGAATTTTTAAATCTGCTTATATCACCGATTTCAGCAAGAATAGTAGCAGCACCAATTATGCCTATTCCCGGGATTGTATGTAAGTAACAATCAAACTGCTCATAGTATTTCATGATTTCAATATCAAGAGCTTCAATCTGCTTATCATGAAAATTCATTCTGTCAATGAGCTGTTTTAACTGGAAAGAGAAAGCATCCTGTGCTATCTTAATACCAAAGGTATCAGCTGCAGCTTCTTTGATGGAAATGGCTTTAGCTTTGGTAAGTCGGTTGTGGCTCTTATCTTTTATGATTTCAAAGAGCTCATCTATTGGTGCATTCTCAATATTCTCAGGGGTGAGATACTTTTCCAGAATGCCCATGGATGTGCTCACCCAAAGAGAAGAAAACTGTTTTTCGTACTCTGGGAAGATTTGTTCCATAATTGTGCCGATTCGGAGCTTAATTTCAGTTCTGGAAGAAATGACAGAATCACGATAACGACATAACTGACGCATGGCAAGGATGTTTTCATCAGCCATGGAAGTAGTCCCAAACTGACCGAAACGTATCACTTCTGCAATTAAAAAAGAGTCAATTGAATCGTTTTTGGTTTGTCGTATATACATTTTTCTTAAAGAATCAGACTGGATAGGATTGATTACACAGATGGTATATCCTTTTGCTTTTAGAAATGAATAAATGGGATACCAGTAATGACCTGTAGCTTCCATGCCAAATACACAAGGGGAATTACCGATGTTTTTGAAGATAAAGCTCATAAGAGAATCTGCACCTTTGTGTGTAGTTGCAAAGCGAAGAGAACGGCCGATTTGTTTGCCTTCAGGTGAAACAATGGATGCTTCATGATGATTTTTGCCAATATCAATGCCTACGATGTACATAATTGAAATCCTTTCTAATGTGAATTGTAAGTAGATAGAATCCTCACTTCAATGCGGGTTACAATCTGGTTAGATATACGAAGTACAGCACAAATGCTGTCAACATCCAGCTAATACGCAAAATCCTGCAAAGCAGAGGGGGCAGTCTCAATGAACGAAGTCACAAGTGCTTCAAGAGTGGTGACGCACACCTCTATCTATTACAGGATAATTATGAAATAGGAATAAAAGAAAAGCAATAGATAGAAAAAGACTGCTTTGATTCCTATGTGTTTAGCATACCAGAGTGGTAGTAAGACTATTAAGAATGTAGAAGCTCCTATTTTACCTGAAGGGTCTTCATGGGAAAGGAATGTGTTGAATTCCTTTGCAGGTGGAAAATCAAATTCAGTAACATATGGGGGTGGAACAACCCTGTATAGAGTTGGTGGAAAGAATGGTGGATTTTGGAGCTTAGACCCACCACCTGCTACGGAATATCAATGGCGTGTTGATACTGCAATTAAACAAGAATTTTGTAATGATGCCTCCACATTATATAAAATGACTATTCCAGAAGGGGCGAAACTATCTGGCTTGGAAGGTAAGGTTGGAAGTCAAGGAATGGGATTATATGGCGGTGCGCATCAAGTATATATTGATTATAAAGCAGTACCATCAGATTGGATAGAAATAATACCTATGCAATGGAAGTGAGGATAACATGAATATTATAGATAAAAAAAGTCATAACGAGTTAATAAATATTTTAAATGAGTTAATAACCACAATTGAATTAATGAGAACTGAAAAAAAGGACTACTTATTGAATCAGAATCAGGAAGAAGCTAAAGAATGGTTGAAATTTTTATGTGAGAATACTGATAAAGAGGAATTAAAAACACTGGAGGATGAAATTGCTAATCGGTTTGTTTTCTTATTTGATGTTGAGATTGATACTGGAGAATTGGATGGTAGAAGAGTTTCTTTAATGAAGGAGTATTTGATAAAATCAAATGAATTCCTAAAATAAAATTTATTATGTCTCCACATAAGGATATCCCACTTCCTTTTGCTTTGACCACAACCCTAACTGTCTTTACCAAAAACTTTCGACTTGCCCTTACGAAGTAATAGGCAATAGCGAAAGTTTTTATAAAGACAGTTCCATAGCAAAATTTTTGGGATGGGTGCACTTAAGGACAGTCAAAATCAAAACCTCATATTTAGTTCCAAAATGCTGATATTAACGCACTTCTTTTAAAACAATTTTTGTTGTGAAAGAGGTGCGTTTTTATGCGTATAAGAAAAGTGAATTCAGTTGATGTTAAACTACATAATTTAACCAAAGTAAAATTGAAAACTGCTGGTAACACTTCAGTTGCACAGTTTACGGCTGGAAATAATAAAACCTGCACAGTCCGTAATCTGTCAAAAGATACTTACCTTGATGTAAGGACTGGAGAAGTAAAGCAGAAGAAAAAATCTGAAAGTCGATACCAGTCTCCCAAGAGTGTGCGAAAAAGTATTAATCATCTGATGGATTTAATTCGGTGCAATGCCACAGAACCTGCCAAGTGTAAGTGGATTACGGTTACCTATGAAGAAGTGATGACTGATGGTAAACAAGCCTTTTTGGATGTAAAGCTGTTCCTGCGAAAACTCAAGAGATACCTTGCCAAGCAGATTGATATTACTGCTGGTCAGCAGTCTTTCAACTACATCACAATAGCAGAACCTCAAGGTGAGAGGCATGGCAATTCATGGCATATGCACATTTTATTGATTTTTGAAGATATAGCTCCATTTATCGAAAATGAGATGATTTCAGAACTGTGGAGTCATGGAATTACTTGGTATCCTGAAGGATATACACCTGGAGCAGGCTCTGGATTCATACCAGGAGAACCCTTCCCAGAATAAGAGAGGTGACAAATAATGGATTGGATAAATAGCGTAAGCAACATGGATAATACAATATATGATATTTGCATAAAAGATTCTTGCTTGATTATATATATCAAAACTTGGGATCAAAAAATTAGGCAAATTATTTTTTCAAACTATTATGCCTTCAAAGAAAAAAATTCTATGGGTAGAGAGATAGGAGATATACTAATTCAAACAAATTCTATACTGTTAGAAGAATTGAAAGAAGATATTGTAAACGGTGATGGCACAATTGATGAAATAGCAGAGGTCAAAAGCACAATCTTTTACGATTCGTGGAATGAAATAATTCTTTTAGAGGTTTTAGGCGAAAACATAGAATTTGTTTAGTTGGGTTTGCAAACGTAACAATTTTGTCACATTTCCCTTGCCGCCCATAAACATCCATGTTACAATGGCACTCACCAGGGGGTATGAGCTATGGTGCATCTCCTATTTTTCTGTTACATGGTAATCCCTACAAAACTGTTCTAAAGCATAACAAATTTTTGAACAGCAGGAAAAGTTATGCCATACCACATTTCACCCAACGGCTCTGCCGGTGGGTGTTTTCTGGCTTATGCCGCCTTTTGCGGCATAAGCCCTTTAACCTGCACTATTTTCGACCCTACTTATTTTGGCAGTATCTTAAGAAATCATGTCTTTCACATTTCCCCAACAAGGCTCAAATCTTCCATTATGGGCAACTACCTCGACTTCGCTCTTAAAATCGCACACAGGGGCAACACAGGCTCTCACAGGGGCAAGAGAAAGTTGGGTTGTGCGTCAGAAAAGTAAATTTGTGCATTATTACTTGTTTTTGTCTGTTTTGGTCTTTTGGCATAAAGCCAATTCTGCTTGTTTTTAGAGGTTTATATAAAAAATCTGCTCCAAAATCAAAAAATCAACTTGCAACCTCTTTTGTTCAGAGTTAACATCACACACCACGAAGGAGATTTCTTCTGCTTCGTGTCCTGTGTTCTGCAGGATGTATCCATCTCCATGAAAGTCAGCGGTATCCGTTTGGGATATTTTGTGCCTGACCAGAAGTGGATAGGCTATACCACTCTTGCACACTTGGTTGTTGAAAAGATGCGTAATTCCGAGAAAGATGCTTAATAGTTGAGATTGCCACTATTTTGCCAAACATTGAGATTGGAGTTGATTTTATGGTTAAAGAAAATTTTATTTATGTGGGTATCGATTTACACAAAGAAACCCACACAGCAGTTATGATTGACTGTTACAATCAAAAGCTTGGAGAGATTACTTTTCCAAACAGACCAGCTGATTTTCCTAAGCTGGTTACTAAAGTAAAAAAATGTAATACAGAGGGAAAAGAAGTCCAAACTATGGTTTAGATGTAGCAGGTCAAAATATGTTTGACTATTTTAACAAACCTGCATTAGATGATGCCATAAACGCAGGTAAAGAGATACGATTTTCACATAATCCAGAGGCATATGGTGAATGCGCATTGAAATGGGAATGGGATTATTTGCAAGAAAAACATGGGTATTTTGCATTAGAAAAAAAGGAGATTTTTGGTATGCAACAAAATAATTTTAATGATATTAGAATCGATACGGGTAAAAAAATAAAAAAAATATTTGGTAATAAAATTAGAGGTATAGAATATTATGATGTGGTGGAAGAAGCAGGGCATTGGTCGTTTAAAATAGGTTTTTTTGCTTATGATTATTTTTACGTTGTTTTCACTTATGAACTTGATATTATAGGGTTTTCTATAGAAGTTGGAAATGGAAGATTAATAAGCGTAATGAATACACACAATTGCTATTCAAATACAGATATGGAAGCTTATATACGACAAACTGTTGAGGAACTTGAATTAAGAGTTCCAGATAAATATCTGCAAACACGCGGTTGGTTATAATTTTAATTATGTCTTCACATAAGAACACCCGCCACCTAAACAATTAATCACGATCTTTAAATTAATTGGAATGGTTCTCACCGAAGGTGATGAAATACATGGAGAATAGTTATGAAATATGTATATAGAGAAACGGAATTATCAAAAAAATATCAGAATATATATTTGAACGCAAGAAAAGATGGAAACGAAATATTATGTTACATTGGAATAGACAAAAGATATAGAATATATACTAAAGATTCTTATTATGAAAATATTTCAGACATGGATGCATTATTAGAATTATGTATTTATCCAATCTATATAAATGGATGTCATGAAATAGAACAAGAGGTGAAAAATATAATTACAAGTATGACAAATTCTAATGATATATTACAGATTTATCAAGTGTTTAATTTAATCATGTCTCAGGAAATAGAAACAAAAATGTATACGGAAATTCCATTTGAAATTGATTTCGCGGATTGCATTCCTTGTCTTTTGAAGAAAAAAAATGAATTCATGAATGAGATGAAAAATTACAATCAAAATGGGTTTGATAAGTATAGAGAAAATATATGGGATAATATTGAAAAAATATGTAGAAAATCAACATTGATTCAGCAGTGTAATATGTAGAAAATCAAAGATTGGTATCAGAATAAAATACCTTTGCATTTGCGGTATCCGCAATGATTCCAATCGGCCGAGCATCCATAGCGGGAAAACTGACATTCAAAAGCACCACAACAATATCAGCCAAAGAAGGCATCTCAATGGGAGCCGGTGCGCAGAAGATAACCACAGATGTGACCGGCAATAGTAAAATAAGTGAAAAAAGCAGCAATGTTTGACTACAATTCATTGCTGTTTTTTCTATTTTATGGTGCCCGTGAGTACCGAAATCGGATGAATTTTATAATTTGAGGCACCGAAAAAGGCAAACGGGCACCGAAAGGAAAAATTGGTTCGGGCATCGTAAGGAGCTAACCATGGTGTAGCATGAAATTAAGGTTGTCAATGAATATAAATATGGTATTCTAGCCGGATAAAAAGGCCTGACGATGAGTCGCTCAGATTAGATTAAGAATCTAGTCTGGGAGATGCAGCGCATCAGGGAATGAACGATAGAATGACGGAATACAGCAAAACAGCCGGAGAAATGTGACTTCCGGCTGTTTTGCTGTATTTTATAGTTACGATAGTGTCTGTGTATGAATTTGTTGTAACTCTACATATACATTGCTAATTCAATGCTGTCCATATACTGTCCGAGTGACATATTAAATTTCTGGTAATCGGCATCCTTAAATTCATCTGTCATGCATGGGACCGTGACATCGGCAAACTGCATCTGATTGTAAAAAGTTATCATTATCGGACATTTAACAATAGTAGACATTCCACGGATAGTGATGGAACTGCCTTCATCAAGTTTTAAAATGTCATCTGCCTTTGATATGTTTACCAGCATGCCGTCAGTTAATAATTCGGGATTGCTGTAATACTGATAAACTGAATTAACAGCCCTGCATATCTTTTCCCAGCCTGCGCTGTAAGTTAAGTTCCATCTGGAACTGAGCCATCCATTATTTTCTTTTACACCTAATAAAACCATAACATTCCTCCTAACATAATACCTTTTTATTAATTTTTAGTTCACATGAATTATATCAGAACTGCAGATTGTAAACAATGGCACATAAATACCATAAAAATTATAGAATACACCGCATAATGAAGGTGTGATTTGTATATACAGGAGTATTGCTATAGTAATACATATGTATATCAAACTGCTAAAAGAATGAATATGGGTATGGAAATAATCATCTGAGAAAATCTGAGAAAATCTATGGTATTGTGTTTGTTGAATAGGGGTAAATGGTGGTATAAT
>ENA-ORTT01003404-ORTT01003404.1-human-gut-metagenome-genome-assembly--contig:-NODE-3404-length-10226-cov-7.038443_pt1 | contig 10226 bp, 7 predicted proteins | sample MGYA00242074_ERZ509197 | MGnify/ENA primary metagenome ERZ509197 (study PRJEB26280, sample SAMEA2338789) | human gut metagenome | biome: human gut; feature: human-associated habitat; material: faeces...
GGCACGCCTGCCGCGCCGAACGAGAACGTCAGCGCCGCTTCGACGCCACCGAGGCCGCCGGGGGTCGGCACCGCGGAGCCGATGGCATTGGCGACCAGGAAGATGAACAGCGTCTCCAGCGGATTGGTCATCTGTCCGAACGCCAGCAGCGCCGCCCAGAATTCCAGTCCGGTGGCCACGTTGAGGATCAGCATGCCCAGCACGCTGAACGACAGCTCCTTGGGATTGGTGAGCACGTCGATCAGCTGCCGTGCGTAGGCCTTGACCAGGGGCAGCAGCCTGTCCGTCGCGTAATGCCGGATGGGTGGGATCATCATCGCCACGGCAAGCGCCATCAGCACGATGCCGACGATGACGATCAGGGTGTTCGTCGGAATCATGCTGCTAAGCGCGTCGCTGCCTGTGAATATGCCGATGACGAACAGCATGAGCACTGTGCCGCCATAATACACGGCCATGACGGCGCTCATGATCGCGGTGGCGGTCGTATTGCGGTAGCCGCTTTTGCGCAGGAACTGCAGGTTCACGAATGCGGGTCCGACGCCGGCGGGCATGGACACCATCGCGAATCCTTGCGCGACCTGTGACATGAAGATGCCGAGCGGGTTGCGCTTGTCGCGTTCGATGAAGGCCCCGAGCTCCAGCGCGGAGCCGAGCAGGGCGATGAGTTCGAAGACCAGGCAGACGATCGCCATCACCGGGTTGGCGTTCTTCACCGCGGAGATGACCTCGTCGGGCTTCAGTTGGGTGAAGATCACCACGACGGCGACGATCAGCAGCACCATGCCGATGAAGGAGCGCGGGCTGAACCGGGACAGGGACACCGGCTCCATGGCCTCGGCGGTCTCCTGCGGGGCCAGCGCGCGCATCTCGGCGCGCATGTCGTCCACGATGTGCTTGTTCCAGCCCGGCAGGGCCCGCGTGCCGGCGGGAATGGCCGCCTTCTGGATGAATGGGGTCAGCGAGATCATCGTGTCGTCGCCGAGCACGTCGCGGCCTGCGGTGACCGCGCGTTCGGGGCCGATGAGCACGGCGAGCAGCAACAGCAGTTGCACCTGATCCAGTGCGATGTTCGGGGCCGCGCTGGCGTCGTCCCCGTTCTGCCATCCGGCTATGATCGGCGTGCCGGATTCCAGTCGCGCGAGGGTGTCCGGCGTGATGCGGCGATGCGTGTACCCGCGCTTGTTCGCCACCGACAGGAAACGCAGCAATGCGATGGCGTCCTTGTCGGACAACGTGTTGAGGTTGCACTCGTGCATGATGTCGTCGCCGTGCAGCACCAGGATCGAAGTCTCGCCGGTGTCGGCCACGCCGTAGATCTTGGGGGTGGGCAGGCCCGCATTGCGCAATCCCAGAATCATCGCCATATGGTGCTGGGTCGCCTCTCTCGGCGAGCGGTCGCGCCGCATGGCGACGCCGGTGAACCGGACCCACTGCCACAGCTGTTTGACGTAGCCCGCCGTGCGCGCCTGGCTGTCCAGAGCGGAGACGACGAAGGCCCGTCCCCAATCATCCACGGCGTCGTACAGTCGAGATCCTTCGACCAGATCGTCGTCGAGGGTCGAGGCGAGGGAGCCATGGGACAGGTCGACGTCCATGCGGCGCTTCAGCGAGGTGATATGCAGTCCGATGCCGTTGAGCGCCTGCACGAGATCCTCGCCCCATGCGCCCTGGTTCTTGGTGCCGGCTGCGAACCGGATCAGCATGCCGACCAGCCGGCCTACGGACAGGGACACGATAACTCCGGTCACGGAGTTGATCGACAGCAGGATCAGGATGGCCGACGAGATGTAGAGGATGTTCCATCCCCATTTGACCGTCGATCGTGTACGCCGAGGCCCCGCGACGGTCAACAATGCCGCGGAACCCGCGTAGAAGTCCGGCAGCAGTCCCGTTCCGATGATCGAGCTCGGCGAACACAGCGCGGTGATAAGTGTGAAGTTCCCGAAGGTCGACACGGCCATCGATATGCCCCAGACGGTCGCTAGGCCACCGAACATGGCGAGTAGGGCCAACGCCGATTGCAGCCACTCCCGTCCCACCAGCAGCTGGACGATGGCCATAACGGCGATGGTCACGATGGTCAGCTGCTGCAGCATCGAGGTCGGAAGATCGACCATCCAGTTCAGTGCACGTCCGGCGCTGTGGGCATCGGACTCGACTCCCGTGACGAAACCGCTCAGGTAGATGGAGGACAGTATGGCCACCGCCGCGAGCAGCACGGCGGAGACGGCGTGGACCAGATCGCCGAAATCGTGGATGCGGCGCGGTGCGACGTCCTCGATGACCGGGTGGGCCGTGGTGCCGGATACGTCGTCGCTCATCGGACGCGCGTCCAGCGACGCCTTGGAATCGTCATCGCCGGACGTTGCGGTTATCGTCTGATCGTTCATCACCGTTCCTGTGCTGATTGATCGTCGATGGAAATGGGAATTATCGGACGGCTCAGCGGTCGAAGTCGACCAGCGCGCCGGCGACGCCCGTGTAGGTGGCGGGGGTCAGCGCCTTGAGCCGCGCGGCCGTGGCGGGGTCGAAGGACTGCTGGTCGATGAAGCGCTCGACCACCTCCTTGCTGATCTCATGGCCGCGCATGAGTTCCTTGACCTTCTCGTACGGCTTGTCCATGCCGGGCAGGCCCTTGAGCTCGCAGGCGCGCATCGCGGTCTGGATCGGCTCGCCGAGCACCAGTTGGAGTCGAGTTCGCGTTCGATGACGATGTTGTTCGGATGGATGGACTTGAGTCCTCCCATCAGGTTGTACAGGGCGAGCTGCGAGTAGCCGAGCGCCGAACCGATGTTGCGCTGGGTGGTCGAATCGGTCAGGTCGCGCTGCCAACGGGACTCCACCAGCGTGGCGGAGAGCGTGTCGAGCAGCGAGCAGGACAGTTCGAAGTTGGCCTCGGCGTTCTCGAAGCGGATCGGGTTGACCTTGTGCGGCATCGTGGAGGAGCCGGTGGCGCCCTTGACGGGCACCTGGGCGAACACGCCGCGCGAGATGTACATCCACACGTCCACGCACAGGTTGTGCATGATGCGGTTCGCGTGGGAGACGGTCGAGTAGAGCTCGGCCTGCCAGTCGTGGCTTTCGATCTGCGTGGTCAGCGGGTTCCAGGTCAGGCCCATGCGGTTGGTGACGAACTCGCGGGAGACGGCGATCCAGTCGACGTCCGGGCAGGCGGCCAGATGCGCGCCGAAGGTGCCGGTCGCGCCGTTGATCTTGCCCAGGTACTCCTGGTTCTCGATGTGCCTCAGCTGACGGTTCAGACGGTAGACGTAGACGGCGAGCTCCTTGCCGAGCGTGGTCGGTGTGGCCGGCTGGCCGTGGGTGAGGGAGAGCAGGGCCTTGTCCTTGTATTCCTCGGCCTTGGCGGCGAGGTGGTCGATGATCTCCTTGAACGCCGGCGTCCATACCTGCTCCATCGCGTTCTTCACGCAACGGGCGGTGGACAGGTTGTTGATGTCCTCGGAGGTGCAGGCGAAGTGCACAAGGGTCTTGAGCGCGTCGTTGATGTGGGTGAGCTCGGCCGGCGCTTTGTCGAGCTGGTCGTCGATGTAGTATTCCACGGCCTTCACGTCATGGTGGGTGACGGCCTCGTGCGCGGCATGCTGCTTGATGCCTTCGGCGCCGAAGTCCTCGGGGATGGCCCGCAGGAAGGCGATCTCGGCGTCGGTGAACGGCTCCACGCCTTCGACGATCGGCTGGTTGCCGTTGCCGTCGAAGCCGTTGGCCAGCAGGATCATCCATTCGACTTCGACGCGCATGCGCTCGCGGTTCAGCGCCGGCTCACTCAGATATTCGACGAGAGGTGCGGTCTGCTTGTGGTAGCGTCCGTCGAGCGGGGTCAATGCAATTGCGGGGGTGATGTCAGTAAGCTTCATAGCATCCCAGATTACTTCCAGCCGTAAACCTGATGCGAAACCGATGCATGTTCGTTTCGCCCCCGTTCCTGATGCCTTCTTCGTCCCGGCATGTCGTTCTCCTCTCGTTTTCGTCTGCTGACTGCTGTTTTCCCGTGTTTCCGGTGCGTGCACGCCCGTCATTCATGCGACATGCGCCCCTCGTAGTATCGGGTGTCGATGAGTTCGCCGTCGATGATCTGCTGGAAATGCCGTTCGTGCGCGTCCACGGCGGGCGAGCCGAGATCGGTGGCGTTGCGGTACGCGGCCTGATGGTATTTGAGCCAATGGGATATCTCCTTGGTCTTCGGCGCGTCGGCCACCAGTGCTCCGGCGTAGTTCGACTCGGCCGAACCGGTGTTCTGGCCGGGCGTGCACGACCCGTCGGCGTTCACCGTCGGCGGCGTGACGCCGGTGGTCTGCGTGACTTTGCCCCTTACGGTGAGCCATTGTTCGGTCGAAGGGTTGCGGCCGCCATCGAGCGAGGCGACGAGCTCGTCCTCGATCTCTATGCTGGTCACCCAGGTCTTGGGCGGTATCGGATGATTGGCGACAGGAGAGCCGGCGGTCACCACGTGATCGATGGCGTAGGAGTCCTTCAGGTCGGAGGCCAGGGCCGCGGCCACGATGCCGCCCTGGGAATGCCCCACCAATGCCACCGGCTCGTCCTTGCCGATGCCGGCTTGTCTCATGGCTTCCTCGACCATGCGGAAGCTGTCCGCGTTCCTGCGTCGGTTGGCGTTGGAGCTCATGAGTTCGAGGTTCTGCTCCCATCCGAACGGCGAATCGTCCTGCCCGTCCGTGCCCGGTATCAGGATTAGCCAGCCTGTCGTCCCATCGGAACGGCGGTATCGCTGGACCGCTATCGTCGCATAACTGAGTCCGCTGTTAAGGGTGATCTTGCCTAGGCGTTCCTCGGCGAGCCGTCGGAGGTTTTCCATGGACGAGGCCACGGAATGCGAGGCCCCGGCCACCTGAGACGTGGATTGCACCTCACGCACGGTGAGTTTGTTGCCCTGCATGGCGTTCTTGAACTTCGACGTGTACTTTGCGATGCGTTCCGCGGCGCCGGCGACCTGGGTACCGCCGAGGATGTGCGCGATGCGGTTGTTCGTGATGCGTCCCGCCAGCGATGCCAGCAGCTCCTCATCCATTTTCGATGTGGCATCGAGCGCCCGCACGGGGTTGAGCTTGCCGTCCTTGATGGAGCCCGAGACGAATCCGTAGAGCGACAGCATCCCCAGCGTGTTCCATCCGACGCTGGGCAGCACGGTCGTCATGATCTGCGCGGCCTTGCGAAGTTTCGTCTCCGCCTTGGTCTCCGCTTCGTCATACAGGCTGTGGGCGCGGACGATCAGATCGGCGACCTGTTCCAGGTCCCCGGCGAGCGTGGCACACTCCCGCGCGTGGGTGACGCATTGCTCCAGCAGACGCGCATATGGCATGGAGACGTGACCGGGTTCTCCATCGCCGCCGCTGCCGGCCAGCGCAGGGCAGAACGCCGCGCCCGCACGGTCCTTTCGGAGCTGGTCGTGGACCACCGACCAGAAGAACCCCGCGCCCTTCATCTCCTTCGCCTGATTGCGCAGCGATGCCACGGCGGCCGTATATCGTTCACGGGTTGCCGGGGCGTATTGCGTGCCTCCGTGTATCGACGAAGTGACCATCCAGTTCATGATGAGCCTCCGCTCCAGGCGAGTTGCCCGGTCTGCCGCACGCGGTCGTCGATGGATGCCGCCAACCTCGTATCGCGGTCCAATGCTCGTGCGCACAGTGTCGCCGCATTGCCGGTCCAATCCAGGTTCTTGGCGGCGGCCATCGCGGTTCTGGACTGTTCCAGCGCGTTGGAGGTCAGCCGTTGCAGGGAGCCGATGCGCTCCCGGCTGGACCCGACAGCGGTGCGGCAAGGGCAGTCGGCGCCGGCGATCGACGCCATCGCGTTCCCCCATATCGGGAACGCGCCGTTGAAGATAGTGCAGGTGTTCATGGTTCCATGAACGCATGCACGGCCATCCGCGCGCAAGCGGAGCGGAACATGTGGTCGAAGGCTCCCGACTTATCCACACACTCGGCGTGTCATCCACAGCAAATGTGGACGACGAGACCGGCGCCGTCGCGGAGCACTGAATGGAGTGATGCGCAATGGTGCCCTCGCTGGCGGGCTGAGCCGTGAAGCGAGTAGAGGGGCTGTTTGCAGGCGAAGCCGCCTGGGGCGGTCCCGGGTGCCTCTCATCCGCAGCGCCACTTGTGCCGTGGCCCGTCTTTCCATCAGGGGAGAATCGACCTGACTTCGCCGCCGATTGCCGTGCTAAGGATGCTGTGCCGGGATGGCCACACCAGGGGGAAAAACATGGGAAAAATGCATTGTGTGGCTTTTGTTGTGCCACACAATGGAATGTGAGCCTTCTCATTACGTGGTATGGCAGAAAGCGAATCACAGAAACCGCCATTTTCCAATGATTCGGGAAAACGCTCTGATACCGGCGTTGCCACACCAGCCCAAAAACCGTCGAAAATCGTGTGGTGTGGTACACGGGCAGCCGGAACCGGACAGCTGGAACCAGGCGGCGCCCGGGCCAATCACCATGGCTTGGTGGTGGAGTTTGTGTTGGAGGAGCTTTTGCCCTTACCGCCTTTGGAGCCGTTCTGCGAGTTGGACTGCTGATTCGACTTCAGTAGGTCGTCCACTTGCTTGCGCTGCTCCTGCGTCAGACCGCCGCTCTGCTTGGCGTTGCCGTCCGATCCGGGCGCGGTCTGCGCGTTGGAGGTTTCGGTGTTTTGCTGCTTCTGGAGCTGCGCGTTGATGCGTTCGGTCAGCGTGGCGGAGACTGACGCGTTGGTGTCGATCACGTTCTTGACTTGCGGCAGTAGCAACGCGGACCATGCGGCCGCGTCTGCGAACCTGGCGTCGGCTTTTTGCTGGAGTGCGCTGAGCGTCGACAGGTCGGCGTCATCCTTGGAAGCGGCCTTCAGATTGCCGTTCAGTTGCGAGGTGGCATCGTCGAATGCGGTGACAGCGATGAGGTTCGCGCCGGCCGCGATGCCCGCGCACAGGCAGGCCATCGCGACGATGCCGATCAGGATGCGCGACCATAGCGGAGTGCGCGCTACTGCGCGGTCTTTCGCCTCGCGGCCGTTCGCCTCGCGCTTCTTCACTGTGTTGCTTTTCATCGCACGATTCGTTGATTTCCGGGATTTCATAGCATCCTCCGTGACATGGCGATCCATGCGCCGATCTCCCAGGCGAGCAGCAGGCCCAGCGCCACGGCGAACGGCCATATCACGGGAATCGTACGCTCCCGCCGTTTGACCGTCTGGGTGAGCCTCCACTGTCTTGATGCCTTGGCGGACACGGCCTGTTCGATGGTGTGCGAGGCGTCCACGTGCAGGTATGAGCCGCCCATCTCATCGGCGATGGATTCCAGCGTGGCCTCGTCGAGCTTGGATATTCCTGGCTTGCCGGTCGTCGGGTCGGTCACCCACTGCCCGTCGGATTGCTGTCCCGTTGCTGTGCCGTCGCTGGCCATCGGTATCTTGCCACCCGCATCAGAGCCCACGCCGATGGTGAACGAGTCGTCAAGGTACCGCCTCAGCGCAGAATAGCTACGGCGTGCGGTGTCGGAGGTCTGCTCGCCGTCCGTGATCACATACAGCACGATGATGTCATCGGGATGTTGATCCCTGATTGATTTGAGCGACAGCATCAGCTGGTCGAGCGGCGTGTCGAGACTCGATCCGGCCGATGTGGACGTGGATTCGACGGCCAGCGTGTCGGCCCAGCCGTCAATGGCGATGGAGTCCGGAGTCAACGGCACATCCAGGGTGCCGCTCGCGCCGAAGCGCAATGCGGCGAAACTGGAATCGGCGTACGTCGACGTGATGCCCTTCACGATGCGCTTGGCCGCGTCAAGACGGCTGATTGTACCCGAGGAGCCGTATTCCGCGTCCTTGACCGCCATCGATCCGGTGACGTCGACCGCCACCATGACATCGGTGGCATTGATAGCCCGGCTGGTGGTGGTCGTCACGATGCTGGGCGTCAGCATCATCACGGCGGCGAGCAGGAACATTATCACCCTGCGTATGCAGGCGGTCAGCGTCTCATCGCTGGAGCGCCTGTGCCGCACATGCACGACGACCACCGCGACCGCGAACGCCAGCATGAGCGCCGCGATCGCGCCGCCCGCGATCCAACCCAGAGCCGGGGCGAATGTCATCGGTCTCATCGTCTCAACCTCCATGCCAGTATCATCCATATCGCAAGCAGCACGACCAGCATCAGCGTCCACCATCCCGGCGCGTCGATCAGCGCGGCCTGGCTTGACCGTCGGCTTTCGCTGGTACGCCGGCTGTCAATCTGCCTCACCAGCTCGTTGATGTCGGATGAGCCCGACTGGGTGAGGAACGTTCCGCCGCGGGACTCGATCTGCTGCTTCATCTCGGTGGTTGTGGCGTCGCCCTCGCTCTGGCGTGGCCCGGAGAACAGGCCGTCCACGCTGATATGCGAAGCTTCGGCCATATCGAGCGCCTGGGCGAGTGAATACGTCGGCGTGCCGGACGCCACGTTGTCTGTGGCGAGCACGATCGAGGCGGGGCGCTGCCGTGCGGCGCCGGACGTGTCGCCATAGGCGAAGCCGGGTATCATCGCGGCGCAGCTGACCAGCCCGTCCCCGATCAGTGATGTCGAGTTCTTGCGGTTCTGCGTGCCTTCCAGCCAATCGGCGATCTTTTGGTAGTCCTTGTCGCTCATCTTGTCGATGTCGTCCTGCGATTCGACGCCACGGAGCGCGTCCGCCGCCTTGGTCAGCTGGCTGGAGACCAGGTCGTAGTCGTCGGTCAGGGGGAACACCGTGCGCGATGTCGAGTTGAAGATGCTCAGGGCGATGCGTTCTCCCCGGAAATGGCTCACCAGTTCCAGATATGTTTCGATGACCGCCCGGTCATAGGGGAGCGCCGAACCTGACACGTCGAGGCACAACACGATGTCGCGACTGCTGGAGCGTTCCGCGTCGCGGTCCACATGCGCCGGTCTGGCGATAAGAACCGTGCAGATGGCCAGCGCCGCCACCAGCGCCGCCACGGCGATCCGCCCCAGCAATCGCCACAGATGGAACAGATGCGATGCATGCTCGGTATTGAGGTCGTCGTCAAGACTGTATACCGGCATGCCGTCCCGCGGGGGACGCCTGCGGCCTCGGAAGATCGCGATGACGGCCACCAGCACTGCCGCGACGAGCACGGCCGCCACGGCGGCATACGGCCACAGCCAATGGATGCTCATGTCGTTCGTGGTCATCAGCGCCACCTTTCCACGAGGTTCAGCACCCAGTCGGCGGCCTGTTCCACGGTGGCGTCCTTCGCCTGCGCATTGAACTCGGCGTTCGCGAACTCCGGCGGATACAGCGCGGCTATGGTCTGGCGCAGCAGCGTGAAACCGTGGACTCCCGAATCACCTGCCAGGGAGCCTGCGGAACGTGACGCGATCTCCTGCAGCGTCGTCGAACCGAGCTCCGCGCTGCTGGCCTGCGACGCGAAGTCCCTCGCCACGGCGGCGAGCTCGACGAAGGCGTCCTCGCGCGAAAGCTTCCCGGCCCCGTTGCGCTCCACGATGTCGTGCACGCGGCTTTTCCACTGCGAGACGGGGGCGAGGGCGTTGTGAGACCCTCGGGGAGCGGCTACGCGTTTCGCACGTCGAGGACGGGACATGATGACGATCGCCACAATCAGGATCAGCAACGCGATGAAGCACGCCATCGTCACTATGGGCAGCAGAGACGCGACGGGCACATCCGTCACGGGATGCAGGTCGTTCACGTCCACGGCTGCGGCCAGCGTCGACGAGGTCACGAAACCGTTCATGACGTTCATGCAGGCACCTCCGACGTCAGGTTCAGCGATGGCGGCACGCGCAGCTGATTGCGGATGGAACGGCCGAGCGAACGCGACACCAGCCGCACGAAGGCATCGAACATCATGTCGCTCGACGCGGCGCGGATCATTCGCGAACCACGTTTGGCGAGTTCGTGCTCCAGAGCGGCGCACACGTATCTGCGATGCAGCGCCACCTCTTCCGCGGCCTTCGCGTTGCGCAGCAGGGCGGGGATGCGGCGCCCGGATTTTCCGTCATACCATTCGCGGGCGGCCTCGGACGGGTCGAAGGGGTTGGCCGTCGCCACGGTGATCAGCACCACGGGGTGGGTGGCGGCTATGGCGCCGATGACGTCGATGTGACGCTTGCGCAGGGCCAGCTCGTCGGTGGCAAGCACGATGAGCGCCTGACGGTCGCGTATGCGGCGCGCGTAATCCAGCAGAGCGTCGATGTTGCGGCCG
>ENA-ORTT01003408-ORTT01003408.1-human-gut-metagenome-genome-assembly--contig:-NODE-3408-length-10213-cov-1.994881_pt1 | contig 10213 bp, 7 predicted proteins | sample MGYA00242074_ERZ509197 | MGnify/ENA primary metagenome ERZ509197 (study PRJEB26280, sample SAMEA2338789) | human gut metagenome | biome: human gut; feature: human-associated habitat; material: faeces...
GAAGCCGGCGATGGCAAGACCCATCTGTGTGACGTGCCAGGGAGGAGCAATCCAAGCCCGGTTTATCGAGGAGGGAACGACTCCATGCCTGTGACAGAACAAGAGATTCGGCGGTTGGGAGATTATGTGGGTGCAACACCCGCCCCGGCTGACTTTGATGCCTTTTGGAGCAAGCGGATGGCCGAGGCGGATCAAGTGCCGCTGGATTTTGCCGTGACTCCATCCGAAATTCCGCCCTTCCATACCTGCGAGTACCTGGACTTGTGGTTTCGCGGGATGGGCGGTGCCCAGCTCTATGCCAAGTATGTGAAACCCAGAGCGGCCCGCCCGGTTCCATTGGTCCTCCAGTTCCATGGCTACCCAGGGGCCAGCCGAAGCTGGCTGGAGCAGTCCTCCTTTGCGGGCATGGGCTGTGCGCTGCTGGCCATGGACTGCCCCGGCCAGGGGGGGAACGGCCAGGACTTGGGCGGGTTCGCGGGCACCACCGTCACCGGCCATATCGTGGCGGGGCTGGATGGGCCTGTGGAAGAGATGTACTATGTCCGCCTGCATCAGAATATCCGCATCCTCTGCCGGATCGTGCGGGAGCTGGTGGGCATCGACCAAAGCAAGGTCTTTGTCAACGGCGCGTCCCAGGGGGGCGGATTAGGCCTGGCCTGCGCCGCACTTAACCCGGGCCTGGTGAACCGGGCGGCTATCCTATACCCCTTCCTGAGCGACTATCGGCTGGTGTGGGAGCTGGGGGCAGACCTGATTGCCTATGAGGGCCTGCGCTACTACTCCCGCTGGTTTGACCCGGACGGGACGCGGCAGGACGGGTGGTTTGCCAAGCTGGGTTACATTGATAGCAAAAACTTTGCCCATCTGGTTCGCTGTCCCGTCCTCTTCGGCACAGGGCTGGCCGACGAAGTGTGCCCACCCGCGACCCAGTGCGCCGTCTATAATAACTTGACCTGCCCCAAACGCAGGTATCTGTTTGAGGGGTATGGACATGAGGAGATTCAGGACTTTGACGACCTGATCCTGGACTTCTTCGGAAGGGAGGCGGCGGAGCTGTGACGATTGCGGAGCAAAAAGCAGCCTGTGAGACATATCAGGGCATGACTGAAATACCCACAGATTTTGAGGCCGTATGGCGCGGCCGATGGGCCAAAGCCGCCCCGGCGGGGGAGGTCCTGGTGGAGCGCCTGCCTTTCCAAAATGCTCAAGCGGCCTATCAACAGTGGTCCGTCCCTGCCCCCAACGGCCGGGAGATCCGGGCCAGATACATCCGCCCGGCGCGGGAGGGGGCCTTCCCCACGGTGCTCATGTTCCATGACCTGGGCCGGGGGGTTCGAGGCTGGCACCACATGACCCGCTTTGTGGCCCTGGGATACGCCGTAGCAGCCCTGGAAAACCAAACCTCCGTGGCCGATTGGCGGCGTGATTGGGCGGCATTATCTCTGGAGGACCGATATTTGGACGCCCTGACGCTGGCCCACGCGGCCATCGGCCTGTCGTCCACCGACCCCGCCCGTTTGATGACTTGGGGCGAAGGGTTCGGCGGTGGGCTGGCGATAGTTGCGGCGTCTCTGGTACCCGGCGTGATCCGCTGTGCGGCCCTGAACCCATTGCCGGGTGATCTGAGGGCCATGTGCGATGGAGCAGTCGGGACGGATAGGGCTGTGCTGGACGGCCTCGACCCTGTCAGTTTTGCCGCATTGCTGACCTGCCCCCTGCTGTTGGGCACGGGACTTCTGGACCAGACGGCGTCGCCCAAATGCCAATATGCCATCTTCAATCGGGCACGGGGACCCAAGACGCACTTGGTCTACCCTAAGTATGGACACGAACGAATCAATTTTTTTGAGAATGAACTGCTGAAATTCTTCCACATTTGAGGTGACGCATGCTCAGATTAGGAATTGCGGGAATCGGCGCCATTGCCGGCGATTATATCGGCTTGATTGTGGGCGGAAAGGTCCGGGATGTGGCGCTTACGGCGCTGTGCAGCCGAAATGAGGCGCACATCCGAGAGGTAGCACAGCGACATGGCCTTCAGGCTGCCGCATTTACGGATTATGGCGCTATGCTCAGGTCTGGCCAGGTAGACGCGATACTCATTTGTACTCCCCACGCACAGCACCCCGAAATGACCCGGCAGGCCCTAGAGGCGGGGCTGCATGTGCTGGTGGAGAAGCCGGTTGGTATTTTCGCCGACGAGGTGGCGGAAATCCTTCCCGTGCTGGCGGAACGGCCGGAACTGGTCTGCGGCGTCATGTATAATCGGCGGGCGGCTCAGGCCTACCGTCATATAAAAAATTTGGTCCAGAGCGGTGAACTGGGGGAGCTGGTGCGCTGTAGCTGGATTATCACCAACCTCTACCGAACGGAGGCATACTATACCTCCGGGGCCTGGCGCGGTACTTGGCAGGGAGAAGGGGGCGGACTGCTGATGACCCAAGCCTCCCATCAACTAGACCTTATGCAATGGATCTGCGGTATGCCGGTTTCCGTACTGGCCCGCTGCTCCACCATAGGGCGGCCCATCCAGGTTGAAAATGAGGCTGAACTTTTTCTGACCTACCTCAACGGCGCCCATGGGCATTTTATTGCTTCAGCCCATGAGTGCCCTGGCACCAATTTGCTGGAGATTTGTGGGACGAGGGGCCGGATTTCCGTCCGGGACGATAGCGAGGTGGAAATCATCCGCCTGGAGGAGGACGAGCGCACCTTCGCAAGGTCCTGCCCGTCCCCCTTTGAACAGGTCTCCGGGACGGTGGAGCGCTTGACTTTCGACGACAGAAACAACAAGGCGCAGCAGGCGGCCACCATACAAAATTTTGTTGCCGCTGCTCAGGGGGCCGGGCCAATCCAATGCAGCTTGGAGGAAGGTCTGCGATCCCTCCAGATCATCCACGGCGCGTATCTCTCTCACTGGATGGGCCGCACGGTCACACTGCCGGGGGATGAACGGGTGTTTTGCCGCATCCTTAATCGTACAGGAGCATCAATGGCCATAGGGCACGGCCCTCTATAAACAAGAAAAGAGGGGGCCGGCGGTATTCTTTTTTATAACGACATCATTAAACTGGATGTGATTCCAATGGGCTGATAGGCGGCATCATTCATATTATCGACAGTTGCAGTGACTTAAACTTGAAAAGGAGATTGCCATGAAACAACATAAGAGACTGCCGCTAGCACTTTTTCTGGTGTTTGCACTTTGCATCCAGACTCTGTCGTTCACCAGCGCGGCTGCTGCCTTGGCTGACCCTGAGCCGGTGTTCTCGGCCAGCGATATGACGTTTTCCAGTGGCACGGATGCCGTCGCTCTCCCCCAGAGCGCTGTCACGCAACTCTCTGGGTTGTCGAGCGGCACAATCATCGTGGACTTCACCCCCACGGCGATGTCCACGGCCAACTGCCTGTTCAGCTTGAGCAACAGCAGCGTGACTGACGCCTACTTTAACCTTTACATTGACAACCGGGGCTTCCTGGGCCTGGAGGTCAGGAATCATGGGGAGACCCGCTATGTGAATCTCCAGGGTCCGGCAGAGGTCACGCGCAATACCCGGCATATCATGGCGCTCAGTGCGGACCCACAGGAAGGCTACAAGTTCTATTTTGATGGCGACATGGTTTTCCAAATGCCTGTGGCCCTTTATGAGCTATGGGAGTACGACTACCGGTTCATGTCCACAGTGAATTCCGCCGATGTGGGCTATATGGGTGCAACCTATCGGAACGGGTCATTCGGATATCCCTACTACGGCACCATCGACAGCGTGCGTGTCTATGATACGGCTCTGGCACAGGATGTTCTCGAGGCAGAAACCTACATAGAGAAGGACTCTGGAATCATCAGGCAGGAGAATGTGTTCTCTTTTGAGGATTGGAACACAGAGGGCATCCGAATCCCCTCCATTCTGCGGACCGACAAGGGGACGATCATTGCCACGGGCGATATCCGGTTCGGCGACGCCGCCGGAGCGAGCAACGATCCTCCCAACAACTGCGACATCGGCATCCGGGTCAGTAGCGATGACGGCGCAACCTGGAGCCAACCCAAAATGCTGCTCAATTTTCTTGACTACCCCAACGAACCCCAGGTCCCCATGAAAACGGACAGCGCATCTTACTGCGATTCGCTCCTCGTCAAAGGTCAAAACGGGCGGGTCTTCTTCTTCTGTGACGCGATGACCGGAAACGTCCGTGCGCCCTATGCAGCGGCCTCTACCGGCTATACTTCTGACGGCTATCTGATCCTAAAGGACTCGGCTGGCACCCAATATGAGCTGCACGAAGATGACGGGACGGTGTATCTAAATGGGGCGGCAACCGACTACACAGTCGGACCTGATTTCACCCTTTATAAAAATGGACAGGAAGCTGGAAACATTTTTTACACCAACTACGGAACCTACGACGCATCCGCAGTACCGCGCAAAACGGAACTGCGGGTCATCAATACGGTCTTCCTGATCATGTGCTACAGCGATGACGGCGGCTATACCTGGTCAGATCCCAAACTGATGAACTACGGCTTTAAGACCAGTGATATGAAGCACTTTGGCACAGCCCCCGGCATTGGGATCGTCATCCAGACCGGCAAATACCAAGGCCGCATCCTTGTGCCCCTTTACTATAACAGCAATTCTTTCAGCGGTATGAGCGGCGCAGTTCTTTACAGCGATGACAATGGGGCAACCTGGCACCTGGGTGAATCTCCAAACGACGCTAGAGCGGCTGCGGGCCTTTCAAAAATCGGTATGGGTGAAATTCAAATCGTAGAAATGCCACCGGAGGGTGATGATGTTTCTACCCAGCTAAAGATGTTCGTGCGCCAGTCAGGCGGCGTATTAATCGCTACCAGCTATGATGGTGGCCAGACCTGGGCGCCCGATATGCCGAGGGACCCGACGCTGGTGGCGCCCACACCCTATGGAGGCTGCCAGCAGTCTGTTATCAACTATAGTCATCCAATTGATGGAAAGCCCGCCGTTATCTTCGCCAATGCGGCAGCCAATAGCCGCTCCAACGGCACGATAAGAATCGGCCTGATCAATGAGAACGGGACCAATTCAGAGGGGCGAATCAACTACACGTTTGATTGGAAGTACAAAAAAGTAATTCGGTCGGGTGAATTTGGCTATTCCTGCTTGATGGAGCAGCCCAATGGGAATATTGTTTGCTTCTATGAACAAGAGAGTCGGCCTGACAATATCCATTCCCTGGTCTTCGGTGAATACACACTCGACTACATCAAGGACATCAAACCTACGCCTGATACCCCTAATTTGGTATATTCCTCCTCAGAAAAGGTGTTGCCGCTGTCTGACGGCACCTATACCCCAATCGGGCCGGAACTGCCCAGTATTGCCGGCCTGCATGAGGGTACAATTTTGGTGCGCTTTACGCCCACAAGCACCGACAGCATCCACTCATTGATTGGGGTGAGCAATGGTCAGACGGGGAACCAGAACTCCTATTTCCACCTCTACTACTCCAACGCGAGGCTCGGATTTGAGATCCGCAGGCAGGAGGGAGGAGACTTTGAAAAAAACTCGGCTCCTGTGACGATTGAAGCCGGAAAGGAGTATTGTGCCGCCTTTACGGCTGACCCGGACTACGGCTACCAACTCTTCCTCAACGGGGAGATGGTTCTGGACCTGCCGCTGTCAGAACTGACGGCCTCCTCTGGCTATGGCTTCATGGCTGATATTCCCGGTATTGACAGCGGATACCTTGGCATGACGCGCAGGCAGGCTCCCTCCGGGCAGCCAGCAGCCTTTGAATATCCGTTCACAGGAACCATTCATAATGTCCAAATATTTGACGGCGTGTTCTCTGCGGAACACATGAAACAGGTAACCTATGTGGCGTCCAGTGGTTCGAATGTCTACTCCAACAGCGGTGTAACGATTACACCATCCCAACCGGTCCAAATTGACGACGACAGTGTGACCGATATTGCCGCCATGCATTCGGGCGCCATTGTCGTGGAGTTTACCCCGCAGATCTCGTCGATACACTCCTTGATCGGTATCAGCAACTCTACGACAGCCAATTCTCATTTTCATCTTTATGTTGGTGGAGGGGTGCTGGGGTATGAGATCCGGCGGCAGAACGGCGGAGATTTTGTAAAGTCCTCTGCTGCCGTGGATATGACCTCTGGTGAGAAACACATCGCAGCCTTTACTGCCGATCCCGATACGGGGTACAAGCTCTTTTTCGACGGGGAACTGGTACAGGTGATTCCGCCCGCAGAACTACCCAGCACAGGATATGGCTTTATCTCCGATATTCCGGGTATCAATGCCGGTTATCTCGGGAAGACAGCTCGAAGCGGAAACCAGTATCCCTATAATGGCTCCATTGAAAATATTAAAGTATTTAACACGGATATCCCGGATGATACACTCACTGCCTGGACTTTAAGCGGTGGCTTCTAATTGATGAAGTCGCATTGCAAAACAGCTCCCCAATAATTTTAGACCATAGATTCCGAACGAGGAGTATCACACAGCTTGAACCGTGATATGCACATCAATTTTATGGATTACAGGGGGAAGTACAGTGATGGAGCTGGCCATGGCGTACCACGAGTGCCGTCCGGTAATCACGGGAGAGAATGATGGTGAAAACTTGTCAATGATTGACTGACAGACAAGTTAATTATCGTCAAACTCACATGTTCCAGCGGCGTTTGCTTCAAGTGTGGCTGCACGAAAGGGGGATTGGGCCGACAAACGCGTGGATGTAGGAAAATAGAACAGAGTGCAGGTCAAGAATTGGCCTGCACTCTGTTTTATATTGTATATTAGATTCATTTTGCGCAAGATTTGTGGCGAAGCCATCCAACGCATGAAGTCATTCTCGGTGCCTTCATGGCAAACCAGTGCGTGATGAGAGGCGGAATGTTTCCCACCTGAACTGAAAGTGAGTGGTAATGACAATGAAAACTGGAAATCCACCTGCCGAAACCAGTAACCTCCGTCCCAATCGGTTAAAGATCAGCTGTATGGGAAGATGTATCCCTCAATCGGCTTAGCCGGAACAACAGATGTCACCCTGAGCCGCGGTTCCTCCTGCCCCTTATACTGCTCCCCGTATAGAATACCGGTCACCGTGACCCAGGAATCGCTCTCCAGTTCTGACACGTTGCCGTAGGTGCAGAACAGGCCGCAGGGGGACAGGTCCGGCACGCAGCAGGCCATGAGCAGCCGTGCGGGAACAAACCGGCGTGTTTTTGTAGACCTGGCCGGTCATCGTTACCTGAAAGCCCTCAAGCTGCTCTATGTCCGTATAAAATACGCACAGCCAGTCGTAGAACTCCTCATTGCTGACTGTGATGGTTTGCTGCCTGGAGTTATATCCGTGGAGCTCAAGGGGGGCGCCATAGGCATCCAGGGTCGTATAGCCGTCTGCGGATGCCTCTGCCTGGGCGGGGTCCAGCGGTCCGCTGGAGGGGCGGGCCCCTCCGCCTCAGTATCCTCCTGATTGGACGGTATGGGGCTTCCGGTGGCCGGTATGCCGCCGCCCCCGCCTGCGGCGCCGCTGACCATGCTTCCATTCAGCAGTCCGGCAGAATCGGAGATATCTCTGAGGCCCACGGTATCGTGTGGCAGCAGCAACAGCAGAAGCGGGATCGCCAGCACAAAGCAGTGGGCGATGTGTTTTCGGTATTGAATACGAAACACGCGTCCTAGGGAAGAAAGGGCCCACACCACCATCACCGCCGCACTGAAGCAGAGATAGGGCGCCAGCTTTGGCGTCACATAGGAGAGGTACCGCCCTGAACGCACCAGATACAGCATAGCCCCCGCAAAGGCCAGGTAGCAGCTGATCTCAGCCAGGGCCTGGCTGTTCCAGCAGTTCTTTGTCATAGCAGGCTCCTTTCCAGCCCGGTGGAAAATGACAGGAAAACGACCATTCCGCAGATACAAAAGGAGGTCAGGCACAGGCGCAGGACGAACTTACGCGAAAAGCCGCCGGAGAGCAGGATCAGATTCTTGATATCCATCATAGGGCCAAATACCATAAATCCCATCAGGGCCCCCATGGGGAACTGTCCGGCAAAGCTCCTGGCAACCACCGCGTCGGCGGAGGAGCAAAGAGAGAGAAAAAATGCCATTCCCATCAGCACCAGGAGAGGAAGGAACAGCCCATCCCCGCCGTTCCCCCACGGAAATGACCTGTCCAGGGTCTGGAACAGGGCGGATACCAGGGCGCCCAGCACAAGGTACTTCCCAACACTGAAAAACTCCGTTTGCGTATGGCGGAGATAGAGGGAGAGCTTTCCGCCCTCTGCTGCCTGCCCCACAGAACAGCCGCAGGCGCAGGAAAACCAGCCGGAGCCGGACGGGCTCAAGCCGTTCTTTCCTGCTCTGGAAAAGGTAAGTCCGATCAGCACCGCACACAGCAAGCCGAGCCCCACCCGGCACAGGACGATTCTGACATCCCCGCTGAAAGCATACCAGGTGCTGAGAATGACCACCGGATTGATGACCGGTGCGGCCATCAGAAAGGTAACGGCGGCAGCAGGGGGGACGCCCTTCCGAACCAGGCTTCGGAACACCGGAACTGAGGCGCAGTCGCACACGGGCAGACAAAAGCCGGCCAAGGCCGCGAACAAAAGGCCTCCCGCCAGATGCTTTGGGAAGTGCTCGTGGAGCCACTGTTGTGAAACGAATATCTGGATGGCAGAGGACAGAAGCACGCCGATCAGAAGAAACGGGAACGCCTGCAACAGAATACCGAGAAATACATTGACCACGGCATCAGCCAAGTTCCCCCCGGCACCTATCACCATGCGCAGGGTCAGATATGCCGCTGTGAAATAGGCAATCCCCAGCAAAAACCAAAAGGCTGGCTGCCGCCCCGGACGCAGCATGGCCCGCTCCACCGTACCGACCGAGTTCAGCGGCAGTACCTTGACGCCGGGATTCAGTTCCCGCAGCATCCGTTTCCGGTTCTTAAACTGCGATACAGGTCCCCAATTCCGTAGGACGATGACATCACTGGCGGATATCTGTTCCAGCGCCATTCCTCCGGTCTGCTGGAGCAGGGCATCCAGTTTGGTGGAATCGGCCAGGTACAGCATGCGCTGAAGTTGGCAGAAGTCCCCTGGTGTACCCCCGTCCTGTTTCTTTGCCGGGGGAAACAGTGTCTGAAGGACAGAGATCGGCAGCGTCCCGTTCCACTCTATCCACAGTTCTTCCGGATCATTGCGAAGCAGATAATCGTAGATCTGTTTGGAGACCTGCTGCATCCCCGCGCCGCTTTGCAGCTTCCGAACAGGAAAGTGGAGGAGATCCAAATTCCCTCTGTCGATTAAATCCTGTTCCAGTGCCTGCTCTCCCTGTTCAAACTGGATGCAGCAGAGCGAGTGTCCGCTCTCCAGGCGGCGGGAGAGGAGCTGATTCAACAGTGAAGTTTTTCCGCTGTCGAGAAAGCCGGTGACCACATAGACCGGAGTATATTCCGGCATCCTCAATCAGCACACCCCCTCAAAAACCGCCGTGATCTGCGCCCGGTTCAGGTCGTGCCCGATCACACACAGCTCGTGCTCCTGGAGGTTTGTCTTTTCAAAACGATGCTCCCCCGGCAGAAACTGCACATTGAGAAACCCCGTCTCCGTCTCCACAATGCCTTTTGCCCGCAGGACCTGTCCGCAGCACTCCGATCCCAGGAGCCGGAGGCAGCGCCCCAGGCCTTCCGGTGAAAATACTTGGGGCAGATGGAGCGTCATGGTATCAAAGGTGTCATCCGCGCCGCCCCTGGCATGGGGGTGACAGCAGCAGGCATGGCCGTGGTGGTGGTGATGATGCCCACAGGAACAGGTGTGCTCCTCATGGGGCTGCGCATCCGTCGGCTCCGTTTCTTTGGGGAGGCTCAGAATTTCCGCAGCGGTCAAGAGCTTCCATGGCTCTGCCAGAACCTGAGCGGATGGGTTCAACTGCTCCACCAACTCCACAGCCTTCGTAACAGCCTCGGGAAACAGCTCGGTCCGGTTGAGCAGGATGGTGCCAGCGCTTCTCACCTGGTCCTCAAAAAACGCCCCGAAATTCTCCAGGTAGCTGGCGCACCGCTTTACGTCCACTACCGTAATTTTTTGTGTAATGCGGGCAGAGGTTGCGAAACGCCGGTCCCGGCAGGCCCGTTCCACATCAGAGAGTTTGCCGACTCCGGAAGGTTCGATCAGCACCACATCGGGGCGATAGGTTTTCAG
>ENA-ORTT01003415-ORTT01003415.1-human-gut-metagenome-genome-assembly--contig:-NODE-3415-length-10190-cov-2.814899_pt1 | contig 10190 bp, 9 predicted proteins | sample MGYA00242074_ERZ509197 | MGnify/ENA primary metagenome ERZ509197 (study PRJEB26280, sample SAMEA2338789) | human gut metagenome | biome: human gut; feature: human-associated habitat; material: faeces...
AATGGGAGATGTCACCCAGAGTATTATTTGAGCAGGATCTTGAGACTTTGAAAAATAAAGTATCTGAGATGGGAGAGCATGCGGAGATCAGTTATGACCGTATGGTGTATGGAATTCGTGAGAACAAAGAAGACATTCTGAAGACACTGTTGAATACAGATCATACCATGGTGGATATGCAGCGAAGTATAGAAGCTATGTGTCTGAGCCTGCTGACCAGACAGCAGCCGGTGGCCAGAGATATGCGTCTGGTATCCGCAGCGCTGAAAGTGGTACCGGATATTGAACGGATCGGAGACCATGTGGCAGATATTGTGGAACTGTACCTGCGTATGGGCAACATGAATCCCGAAGGAAAACAGGAACATCTGTTGCTGGAGATGATGGAAGAAGCCAAGGAGATGATCCACAATTCGGTGGAGGCATTTGTGGAAGGTGATGAGGCAAATGCAAGAAAAGTAGTAGAACATGATGATGTGGTAGATGATCTCTTCAACGAAGTCAAAACGGAAATGATGCAGGCTATCAGAGAGCAGAACCTGGATGCGGATCGTGTGGTGGATTATCTGATGATGGCAAAGTATCTGGAAAAAGTGGGTGACCATGCGGTAAATATCGCAGAGTGGGCCATCTTCCGCATGACCGGAGATATGGGAGGTGCGAGATTGTATTAGGATTCGATAATCTCGGTAACGATGCAGAGCCCCAATTCGCAAAACTGCTCCTGCGGAGCGTTCCTTTTGCTCATTGAGGCTTGCTCGCCAAAGAACTATTGTCATATGCTCTTACAGATGCCAGCATCTGACGAGCATAGAACAATAGTTCATGGCTCTGCATCGTTACAACTTTACATAAATTTTACATTCACTGGTAACGCATTTTACATAAGCAAGATAAAGTGTAGATAGAAACCGAAAATGTAAAGTATGTTATGTAAAATGAGAGGATTAAAGTATGAGCTTTTTTGATTTACTGAAGATGGTAGGAGGACTTGCATTATTCCTGTATGGAATGAATCTGTTGGGTGACGGATTGTCCCGGGCATCCGGCGGACGATTAGAACGCATTCTGGAGAAACTGACTAACAACCCGTTAAAGGCAGTGCTCATGGGGGCGGTGGTCACCGGTGTAATCCAGTCCTCCTCCGCTACCACTGTTATGGTAGTCGGATTTGTCAATTCCGGCATTATGAGCCTGAAACAGGCAGTAGGTATCATCATGGGTGCCAACATCGGTACCACGGTGACCTCCTGGATCTTAAGTCTGACGGGCATTGAGAGCGATGCTTTCTGGATCCGTATGCTCAAGCCCAGTTCTTTTTCCCCGATTTTAGCGATCGTGGGTGTGGGTATTTTACTGTTTTCCCATAAAGACAAATTAAAAAATGCGGCAACCATCCTGGTGGGCTTTGCAATTCTGATGTTTGGCATGGATTCCATGAGCGCAGCAGTTTCACCTCTGGCAGAGGTACCGGAGTTTACCAATCTGCTGATCAAGTTCCAAAATCCCGTATTTGGTGTGCTGGCAGGACTCATTCTCACAGCGGTGATCCAGTCTTCTTCCGCATCCGTAGGTATTTTGCAGGCACTGTGCATGACCGGAGCGGTAAGCTTTGGCGCAGCAGTTCCCATTATCATGGGACAGAATATCGGTACCTGTGTTACCGCCATGATCTCCGGTATCGGTGCTTCCCGCAATGCAAAACGTGCGGCTCTGATTCATCTGTATTTTAATATTATCGGAACGATCCTGTTCCTGGGAGTGTTCTATACGGTCAATGCCATTCATCCCTTTGCTTTTCTGGGAGAAGTGGCAACACCTTTTGGAATCGCAGTAGTTCACAGCTGCTTCAATATCGCGGCTACGCTGGTATTGCTTCCCTTCTCCAACGGTCTGGTGAAGCTAGCCTGCCTGACGCTGCCGACCCATGAGGACGTGAAGGAAATGTCCGAGACAGACAAGACTTTAAGCTTACTGGATGTACGTTTCCTGGAGAAGCCTGCCTATGCCGTAGAGCAGAGCAGACTGGTGGCTTCTGTGATGGCGGATAAGTCCATGGAAGCCATGGATCTGGCTATGGAGCTGCTGCATAATTTCGATGAGGCGAAAGCAGAGCAGGTGGCACAGATGGAGACGGATGTGGACCGCTTCGAGGATGAACTGGGAACCTATCTGGTGAAATTGAGTTCCAAACAGCTTTCCAATAAGGATAGTGAGACTTTAAATACGATTCTGCACTGCATCGGCGATTTTGAGAGAATTTCCGATCATGCCCGCAACATCAAGGAAGCGGCACAGGAGATGCATGACAAGCAGCTGGTATTCTCCGAGAAGGCGCAGGAGGAACTGAAGGTATTCGAGAGAGCGGTACACGATGTGCTGGATCTTACCATGACCAGTTTTAAGAACGGAAATCTGAATCTGGCAAGACAGGTGGAGCCGTTGGAGGAAGTCATCGATGGACTGAGCCTGGATGTGAAGCAACGCCATGTACGCAGACTCCGTAAGGGAAAATGTACCATTGAACTGGGCTTCATCTTATCCGATGTCATTACGAACTTTGAGCGTGTCAGCGATCACTGCTCCAATATTGCAGTCTGTCTGGTACAGGTGAATGAGGATGAATTCGATACCCACGCTTACCTGGATGAACTGCGCCAGGAAGATAACAAGGACTTCCAGAGCAAAGTGCTGGCATGCCGTGAGAAATACCAGTTACCGCCCACAAAGCAGGAACGTCTTGCGGAAAAGAATGCAAAACTGCTTGCGGAGTGAGGATTTACCGAGGTATAGTTAAGAAGAGAAAGCACAGTCAGAGAGGAGTGCTGTGAGATGGCTTTGATCTATGTAGTAGAGGATGACAAAAATATTCAGGAGATCGAGACCTTTGCCCTGGCCAATGTGGGCTATGAGGTAAAAGGTTTTGATTCCGCCATGGATTTCTATGAGGCGCTGAATGATACCACACCGGATCTGATTTTATTAGACATCATGCTGCCGGACGAGGATGGTCTGAGCATTGTGAAAAAGCTACGTACCAGACAGGACACGGTGCTGGTGCCGGTGATCATGGTCACGGCGAAGACCACGGAGATCGACAAGGTCAAGGGACTGGATCTGGGGGCAGATGATTATATTACGAAGCCCTTCGGTGTCATGGAACTGATTTCCCGGGTAAAGGCAATGCTCAGGAGAAGTCAGAAGAGTCAGGAAAAAGATAAGGTGCTGAAGCTGGGGAACATTGTGCTGGACCGAGAGAAACATTCTGTCACGGTAGGCAAGGAGCCTGTGGAGTTGACCTACAAAGAATATGAGCTGTTAAAGCTTCTGATGACCAATGCGGGCATTGTGACCACCAGAGAACTGATCCTGGACCGCGTCTGGGGGATCGATTTTGAGGGAGAATCCCGGACGTTGGACATGCATATCAAGACGCTGCGGCAGAAACTGAAGGAAGAGGGCAGTCTGATCAAGACCGTGCGTAATGTGGGATACATTATGAACGGCGAGAAAGCGTAACAGAAGATGAAGAAAAAGATTAACAAAATGATGATCCTCATTGCCACGGTAACGATTTTGCTTACCATGGTACTGATCACAGTCGTGTATTATGATCTGTTCCGCAGACAGGTGCTGGAGGATCTGAAAAGCTATGGTTCCCTGTTAAAAAGCTGTTCTTCGGTAGAAGAGATCAAGGAAAACGGAGTGCCGGTGGAATCGGATCTGCGATTGACGCTGATCGGCAGTGACGGACAGGTATTGTATGATAATGAGGCAGATTCTGTGGCCATGGGGAATCACGCTTCCCGTCCGGAGATTCAGGAAGCCATGCGGGACGGCGAAGGTGAAGCAGTCCGGAATTCCGAGACCTTGTCCCAGTCCACCTTTTATTATGCCATCCGCCTGGAAGATGGCAGCATCCTGCGACTGTCCAAGGATGCCAGAAGCATTTACAGCATTTTCAGTCAGGCGCTGCCCATGATGGTGGGGATCTTTGTGGTGCTGCTGGTGCTGTGCATGGTGGCGGCCAGAGTGCTGACCACGAAGCTGGTGGCTCCCATTGAGAAGCTGGCACAGAATATCGGGGAATGTACAGAGATGCAGACCTATGAGGAACTGACACCGTTCATGACCATGATCCGCAAACAGCATGAGGACATTATGAAAAATGCCAGAATGCGGCAGGAATTCAGTGCAAATGTATCTCACGAACTGAAGACTCCACTGACATCTATTTCAGGATATGCGGAGCTGATTGAGACCGGAATGGCTTCCGAACAGGATACGGTGCGTTTTGCTCACGGGATTCATAACAGCGCGAATCGTCTGCTTACACTGATCAATGATATTATCCGCCTGTCAGAGCTGGATGGCACGGAAGGGGAAGCGGATACTGAACTTCTGAATCTCCATGAGATGGCGAAGAATTGTGTGGAAATGCTCTCCATGAGTGCCGAGAAACACAATGTGACTATTCAGCTTGACGGAACAGATGCCTATGTGACGGCGAACAGACAGATGATGGAAGAACTGCTGTACAATCTGTGTGATAATGCCATCCGGTATAACAACCTGGGAGGAAGCGTGGATGTACAGACCTATGCCAGAGAGGACCATACTTACCTGATAGTAAAAGACACCGGAATCGGGATCTCCAAGGAACACCAGGAGAGGATCTTCGAGCGTTTTTACCGCGTGGACAAGAGCCGCTCCAAGTCCACCGGAGGCACCGGACTGGGGCTTGCAATTGTGAAGCATATCATCGCTAAAAGCCATGCAAATCTGGAGCTGGAGAGTGAACCGGGAAAAGGAACGACGATAAAAGTAGTTTTTTAAATTGAGAGTTAGTGAAATACCACCCGGATGACTTTGTTGTCTTCCTGGGTGGTATTTTGGTTTTGCTGTTCCAATCTTTACCGCCTGAAATCTATTTTGTGCTGTATAAGCAGTAAGTTTGAAGTGATTTTCTTTTATAGTGACTGATACTTACTGCCGGAATGGAAGCATCCTGTGCCGAAACGGTAATTGTCAGAACGTTTTCATGAATTCTTCCATAAAAATACTGCTTGGATTTCTAAAAGCACTTTCAGGGCAGTAATATGCTTGCCCTACTAAGCAGGGAGTTAGCGAAACAGCCCCGTAGCCCTCTTCCTATTGCTTTGGTGAAAATTGCATCAAAATAGCAAAATCCGTACAAAAAAACTTCTAAATCAGGAATTTTTGTACGGAATTTCTTCATTTTGCACGCTCAGCGAAAATAACAGCTTTTTACATGGCAAAATCTCATGTTTTTGTATTTTTTTAGCAGAAAATGGTGTTTTTAATACAAACAGATCTCCCCGGGTGGCAGATGGCATCTGCAATGAGCCACGCTATTCATAAGATTGCCAGCAAAAGACGCTTCCAATCTTAGCACATAATCTTCTGCCGTATCTGCGTATAAGCCTCCGGTTCCAGATCATACCCAAGATAGGCAATTCCCTGATAAACATCCTCCGGGACATTTTCCGACGAACCCAGCTTTTTACAAACAGTTTCGATCAGATCCCGCTTCGCAGAGATGACCTTCGCATCTGCTGCATAAAATTGCGCCATATCGTAATCTGAAGTATTGCCGCAGGGATTGAGGCAGGTGGCACAGTCCGGCGCAATGATGAATTTCTCCGCATGTATCTTCTGTACCATTTCTTCCTCACTGCCTGCGTCCGTCAAACACAGAAACGCTTCCCGGATCACGCTGTCGGTCTGCTCTGTTTTTCCGTTATTTGATACGGCTCCCACCAACCCGATCAGGGCACTGATGATGCTGTCTCCCTGCATTTTCATACAATCTCCTTTTTCAGACACTTACTTTCAGCAAAAACATTTTATTCCAGAATCTCTCCATCAATGGCGATGGTCACAACTTGCCAGGGCAGAAACTTTCCGCTGTCCTGTATAGCCTTTTTTGCCGCCATTTCCAAGCCGCCGCAACAGGGTACTTCCATGCGCAAAATAGTCACGGACTGAATATCATTGTTCCGCAGAATCTCCGTCAGTTTCTCACTGTAGTTCACCGCATCCAGCTTTGGGCAGCCGATCAGCGTCACTTTACCGCGAATGAATTCTTTGTGGAAATTCGCGTAGGCATAGGCGGTACAGTCTGCCGCAATAAGCAGCTTTGCTCCGTCAAAGTAGGGTGCCTGCAACGGTGCCAGTTTGATCTGTACCGGCCAGTTGCGCAGCTGAGATTTGATTGCATCATTGGCGTTACTGTATTCCGCCACTGCCGCTGCATCTTCCTTCTGGTGCATCTGTCGTATACGGCTTCCCGGGCATCCCCCATGCGGAATCTGCATACCCTCCCGCTGCATTTTTTCCTGTTGTTTTAACTGCTGTGCCTGTTTCACTGCCGCCTCATCATAGGCAGGTGCCTCCCGCTCTTCGAAAGTAATAGCTCCCGTCGGGCATCCGGGCAGACAGTCACCAAATCCATCGCAGAAATGCTCTCTGACCAGCTTTGCCTTGCCATCAATAATATCTATAGCACCCTCATGACATGCAGACGCACAAATACCGCAGCCATTGCATTTTTCTTCATCAATATGAATGATTTTTCGGATCATATTTTCCTCCTCGATTTCTCTATGCTCTTAGCTTGTCTCTAAATCATCCGTTACTTTTCTAAACATCTGACCTTAATTATTCGTCCTATGTTTCATCACAAGATCAATATTGCAAAATCCAGAATTTCATTATGTTGTTTTTCCAACAAAGAAATCCAAACAAACGGTATTTTGCACAAACCTCAAAAGAGAACCGCATTTTTTCTACAACTCAGAAAGATACTGTCAGCTGCATCTTGAATCTCTCCTCACCGTATACTGCGTGAGGGATATCCTTGGGCATGATCAGAGTCTCGCCCTCTTCCACGTAGAATACTTCGCCGCCTACGGTGAATCTGCCCTTGCCTTCCAAAACGGTTACCATAGCATCACCGCCTGCTGCATGGGTGGAGATTTCCTCGCCCTTGTCAAAGGAAAAAATCGTCATACTCACATAGTCGTTCTGTACAAGAGTCTTGCTGACTACCTGCCCCTCCTGGTATTTCACCAGCTCCTTCAGATTTAATTTCGTCTGTTTTTCAATATTTTTATACATCGTTATCCTTCCTTTCCTGAACTCTCCTTGACTTTCTGAGGGGATTATACTAGAATCATCCCATCAAGTATGTTGGTTTTCCAACAAAAGGAGAATTTATTATGCACAATCCTCTCTTTCAGAATATTTTACCTGAAGATATCCCCGTTATGCTGAAGCGCCTGCACGCCTATACAAAATCCTATCCAAAGGAGGAGTATATCAGGCATGCCGGCGATCCGGCGGATTTCATCGGTATTGTCGAGTCCGGTTCGATCCATGTATTACAGGACGATTACTACGGCAACCGTAATATTACTGCCTCCATCTCCGAGGGCTCCCTGTTCGGGGAGGCTTTTGTCTGTGCCGGGATTCCTCATCTTCCTGTGGATATCGTGGCTGCGGAGGATTGCAATATTATGTTTTTAAATGGGAAAAAACTGTTAAATACCTGTGACAACGGCTGTGAGTTTCACCATACCCTGATCCGAAATCTCTTGGGGATCGTGGCACAAAACAACATGTATCTGAACCAGAAGATCAAATATACCTCCCGCAAGACCACCCGAGAAAAACTAATGGCTTACCTGACCGATCAGGCAAAAATGAAAGGTTCCAACGATTTCACCATCTCCTTCAACCGTCAAGAACTGGCGGATTATCTGGGAGTAGAAAGAAGCGCCATGTCCGCGGAACTCGGCAAGCTTACAAAGCTTGGGATCCTGCAGACACAGCGCAGTCATTTCACATTATTAAAACCTTTAGACTAATCCGGATAAAATTCCGCTATCACCTTCTTCAATACAGTTGCCGATTGCTGCAGTTCTGACAGTTCTTTCTCATTTAATTCAATGGGCACCACCGTCTCAATACCGTTTTCATCCACCACAGCGGGAATGCTTAACACCACATTCTCCAGTCCGTACTCTCCCGTCATCAGACTGGATACCGGCAGAATGGACTGCTCATTACGGACAATTGCTGCGCAGATTCTGCATACAGCCATAGCAATTCCGTAATAGGTTGCGTGCTTTCTCGCAATGATCTCATAGGCACTGTTTTTCACACTGTTAAATATTTTCTCCATGGATGCCTCATGGTCATAATGTCCCCGCAGTTCACAGAAATCGTTGATAGGCATGCCACCGACTCTCGCCTCACTCCAGGCTGCCAGTTCGCTGTCTCCATGTTCGCCGATAATAAAGGCATGAATACTTCTGCTGTCCACTCCCAGATGTTCTCCCAGTTCATACCGGAATCTGCCGGTATCCAATACTGTTCCGGAGCCGATGACCCGGTTGGCCGGATAGCCGGATTCCTTCAGGGCTATATAAGTCAGAATGTCTACCGGATTGGAGACAATGAGCAGGATTCCTTCAAAGGGTCTCTTTTTGATTTCCCCGATAATGGACTTCATAATGGCACTGTTTTTCCGGATCAGATCCAGTCTCGTCTCGTCGGGCTTCTGGTTGGCACCGGCGGTGATCACAATGACTGCGGCGTCCGTAATATCATCATAAGTACCCGCATAGATCTTCATGGGGCTGGCAAATGCCATGCCATGACTGATATCCATAGCTTCTCCTTCCGCACGATCATGATCGGCATCGATCAATACCATTTCCGAAAAAAGCTTACTCTGCATCAGGGCAAACGCGGAAGAAGATCCCACAAATCCGCAGCCCACTACAACTACCTTTCTACTGTCAATACTCATAATTCTGACCTCCTGTCATTTACTTTATCACTTTTTCAAAATCAGATGCCGGATGTTTACACAATGGACAGATAAAATCCTCGGGCAGTTCCTCTCCCACATACTCATAGCCACAGATGGTGCAGCGCCATACTGTCTGACCGTCCACAGTCTTCCCTGTATCTACCGGCTTGGGTTTTACATTTTCCTGATAATACTCATAGTTTGCGGATGGCTCTTCACTTAATACTTCCATCTCCGTCACTTCTCCGATGAACATAGTATGAGATCCCAGATCCACGGTCTGACTGACCTTTACCGCCAGATAAGCATTTGTGCCTTCTATGATGTAGGGCACGCCATTCTCCGCATTTTTATACGCTGTGTAGTCTGCGAATTTGTCCACTTCCCGGCCGGATTGGAAACCAAAGCGCTGATATAGAGGGAATAGTGCTGTCTTACTAAGCACCGATACGTTGAACACGCCGGTCTTTAACACCATATCATGGGTATAATTTGCCTTATTGATGCATATGCAGAGCTGATTCGGAGTGGATGCCGCCTGAATCGCAGTATTGACGATACAACCGTTTGCTTTCTCTCCATCTTTCGTCGTTACGATATACAATCCATAACTTAACTTGTGCATTGCCTTGTTATTCATTATATTCTCTCCTTTTCTCCTTCAGCCTGTTTCGCTTCCTTTTTAGTATCTCTTATCTACCATATTTTATTTGCTTAACATTTCTTATTTTCTTTATCCTGATAATAACACAGTTGGAATTATCTGTCAATAATATCAGTAATGATTACTAATTTTATGTTTTAAAAAATAACACCGATACCCTTCGATATCGGTGTTTCTCACTATACTGCCACTGTAAACAGTGTCGCGTGATCCTTTTCTCCTAGTAAGTCACCACATTATGATACACTCTGTAATACCCGTCGCCCAGATCCACCAGTTGCAGCTGGATCGCAAAATAGTCCATTCAGTACATCCACTACATACCCCTGCTCATAGGCTCCGGTGTTGTAGGACTGCTCAATCGTATTCCACAGACTCTTGGACACCACATTGTCAAAATGCTGGTCTCCGCTTCCCAATGCGGTCAGCTGCTTCTTACAATCCTCATAATAAGAACTCAGATCTGCCAGCGCATCGGCTCTGGGAGCCGGTGTGGCTGCAACATCACTGTCGGAGTCGGTATTGCCGGAAGGATAACGCATGGGCTCCTGAGGGTTCGGATTGATATAATCGCTGAGGGAATTGCCCGGCTGCTCCGGGTCTGTGCTTCCATCCCCCGGCTGTCCGGGATCTGTACCGTTCCCATTCGCAGCATCTCCGGGATTTGCACTTCCACCATTGGGATTC
>ENA-ORTT01003438-ORTT01003438.1-human-gut-metagenome-genome-assembly--contig:-NODE-3438-length-10123-cov-2.654946_pt1 | contig 10123 bp, 13 predicted proteins | sample MGYA00242074_ERZ509197 | MGnify/ENA primary metagenome ERZ509197 (study PRJEB26280, sample SAMEA2338789) | human gut metagenome | biome: human gut; feature: human-associated habitat; material: faeces...
AGTTTTTCAACTAACGGAGAAGCTTCAACTCCTATTGCGTCCGCCACATCCCTGATGGTATCCCCAAAACTTCTGCTGGTTTTATTTGCATTTTTTTCTGCATCTTCCATATCTTCCAGGCGCTTTGTGGTATCCTTCAGATCATTTTCATATCTCTGTAACGTCGTTCTTGCGTTCAACAGACTTTTATCCAGGCGATCAACCTCTTTTCCGGTTCCGTTATACTTACTCATCGCCTTATCGTATGCCTGAGCATGCTCTTCCACAATCTTCTTCTGCAGAATAATTTTCTGCGTAAGGCCTTCCTGTTTGATCCTCAGCTGATCGGTTTCCGTTCCGAACCCTTTCGCCTGTTCAGAAGCCAGCTTCATGGAAGAATCCAATAGTCCCATCTTTCTGTTACATTCCGTGATTCCCCCGGAAAACTCGCTGTAATCTAAGCCCAGAACGATGGTTTTTCTGTAATTATTACTCATTCAGCCACCCCTCAATCTCTTTCATAGAATGGATATCCTGAATTTCTTGATCATCCTGACGCTCCTGGCTCTCTGCCAATTCTTTATGGATTGATATCAGGCAAATCACTTTTTTCAGGGGACTTTCAAAAAAATTCCGCTCAGATAACCCAAGGCCGACGCAGTACAGATAATAGAGAAGATCATAATCAATCTCCAATAATTCCTTTTTTACCGGCCAGCTTTTCCCCCTATCATCTGAGCGATGGCTTTTTTTAACTTTTCTTCATTTTCAGAAACACTGACTCCATTCACCGACCGGACATAGGATTCTATAATTTCTCCCATATCGGAAGGGCGCATAGTCAAAGCCATTGCATTCGCTTCTTCTTCCGTAATATCCGGGTGATTCACTTTGATTCCCGAAAAAAGAACAATCGCCGCAAAATGTTCGTACGAAATCTCTTCCAACTTCGTCCCCTGAATCGCCTGCTGCAAATATCCAATTGAACGCATATTAAATGTCGCCAAATATGACCGGTCTTTAAATTGGATCTCAATCTCATCCGCTTCCTGCACACAGATTTTTTTTCTCATCTTTTCCTCCTATTTGCGGCATCGCAACAATCAGCCTCCTACTCCAGGGGAAGGAACTACAGAAGGACCTGTTTTAAACCATTTTTCCACCTGCTCGTTTGTCAGATCAGCGTTTGCAGTATCTCCAAAAAATCTTAAAAGTCCATCGGAATCCCTGGGGATAAAATTGATGGTTACGCTGTCGGTCGAAAAATTGATACTGTCAGTTGACTGCTGAACATTGCTGTTATACGGCTGTGCTCTTCCTTTCAGTAACCAGATCAGTTCTTTGCATCCATTGGTTTCAGGCACTTCATATCCAACCGCAATATACGGGGCTTCGTCACCTTCCTTTTCCTGCAAAATTCCATTCTCATATTTATTTCCCAGAATAATGGCACGATCCTCGATCGGGATCTTATTGACATCCAAAACCATTGCAATTCCTGTAATTTTTGCAATATTTTCCTGCTGAACACCATCGCCATGCAGCACACCAGTTGCCAATGATGTCGTCAGCTGAACCTGCATAGCAGGACTCAACGACGTCACATCTCCATATGTAGTTCCTTCAGACGCGTCTGTCTGAAGAACGCAGTACACAGCATTTTTGATGTTAATCCGATTTGCCTTTTTCGACTTCTGTCCGGCCATAATTACTCCTTTCCAATCAATGAAAATGTCAATGTCGCTCTCCAGATTTTTCCGTTGTTGTCATACTGATACGACAGATCCGGAATTGACATTGCTTCTCCCATCATCATCAATTCTGCTTTCAGTTTTCTTCCTCTGGTTCTTACCATTTCCCGATCCCGGTCCCAGACATCGATCTGATAGCTTTCCAGTCTTTCTTCTTCTTTTCCATCCCCGTTCAATCCGGCATTCTCATTTGTCGGATACCAGGTGGCACACGGAGGAAGAATGGGATCAAACAGATCGATTACCGGGATCCGGAGGGAATCCATTATAATTTTTTTGATATCAGCCATCTGCCACCTTCTTTAGCATATCGTTGATCAGTTTATCTACTTCTGGTTCAGAAGCATTCACTGCCCGGCCCATGAAGTTATTGCCAGGCACAAATGTGGTGCCATCTCTTGCGATATGCCCATCGCTCACTGGTCCCCACTTATATCCTGTCATTTTCCCGCCACGGACACTGACATAATAGTTCCCCAATTTATCTTTTCTGACCGATGATTTCACATCATCTTTCATATGGACGTACGGCCTGCTGCCATCATAATTTGATGGGGAAACCTCTTTCGCCCTCTGCTCAACATCTGACGTCCTCATATACCGCAGAACATTTTTCTTGATAGCATTTCCAACCTTCCGCAGCACTACTTTTTCCTGATCCTGGATCTGAACCGGCAGGTTTTTTAACATTTCGTCGATTTCTGCCACACCTTCTTCATAGTCCATCGTCACCTTCACGCTATCACCCCACAGTCAATTCCATAGAACTTTCGTCTGACTGATAATCCCGCAATATATTCATCTCTTCCCCTCTGAATATGACCTTATTAGGTCTCTCTCCGGAATCACACATAGACTCCCAGTCAAGAGGATTAATCTCCAGGATCAGTCTCGGTTTCAAGCCAACAGCATATGCAGCATAATATTCGGATCTCGCTGCAGATTTGCGGGAACAGAAAATCTCCTGTTCCCGCCTTTCCACTGCAGCTCCGTTGTTATAGCAGACCACCAGTGTGCAGATCTCGTTTCTCACGTTTCTGCACCTCCTTTATATTCTTCTGCCAATGACATGGCAATCTTGACTCCCCTGTATGCCTCTCTGTAACGCTCTGCCTCTCCGTTATAATTCTCCTGCCAGCGGAGATACAGCCGAAGCCCATTCTTGGCAAGAGAATGATCTTCCGGAATGCGTTCGACTCCAGCCATAGACAGTTCTGATAAGTAGGCTGCCTTCAGGTCATTCAGATCTTCGTCGATCCTGTTATGGCTGATCCGCAGCATCTTTCTCATCTCTTCCACTGTAACGTCCAGGATCAACATATCAATCACCTTCCCTCAGGTCAGGCGTTTTTCTTGGTTACGGTAACAAGCGAATCCAAGGCAATCGCCTTTCCATCTGCAATCATGATTGCCTTGGCCACCTGATCTTCTGTATCATTGTCCTCATATGTCTTCACTCTCATTGCATAATTGGTGTTATACATATAGTCCGTCCAGTCAAAAATGAAAGCAACCACAGTGTCTCCGGAAAGAGTTGCTCCCAGGCTTATCATGTGCTCGTTGATCTCCACACGCCTCCCAAGCAGGTAGCGTTCCGGCTTTCCACCGATTCCATAATTCACCCTGGCAATCGGCTGACCGTCTGCATCCGTCATGCCCATAAATTTCATGAATGTCTTCTTTGTCATGTTCCAGACAGCATTCACTTCATAGGAAGCCGGAAGCGCTCCTTCCGCATCGACCAGAATTTTGTAATCCAATTCTGCTGCAGCTTCGATCTCTACATTCTGCCCTTCCGGTGCAGTCTCTTTCAACACTCCTTTGGGCTGTCCGGATCCGGTTCCGTTAAAGAATGCCTCCTCCTGTGCCCATACCATTGCCTTGGAAACAGATTCAATAAAAAATTCCTCGAATACATCCAGAGTCATCACCGATGTTTCCAACGTCATGGAAACAGCACAGCGCAGCTTAAATCCCTTGATATCAATCTGTCCTGTTTTCAGTTTCTGTTTCTCAGATGTTTCTCCCTCAGCCACCCAAGTAGCCACCGCCTTGATGGAAGACGTCGGGACCGTTACTCCGGCCGGGAATGCCGTATGCGTAACCAAGTTCATAATGTTACCCATAACCTGCATTTTTTCCACGATTCTTCTCACGACCGTAGGAGCGATTACTGCGGAAGTATCTGTGGTCTTGGTAGGACCCGCCTCATTACGGAACTTTTCCGGAAGCGGTGTTCCGTTTACCATCAGGTTCATAAACGCCTTCCTGTACTCTACCGTATCGTACATATCCGTATCCTCTGTCTGGGTTCCCATCATCTCTCCTTCCCCTATTCCTTTTAAGGGAACCGGAGTCTGGGACATCGCCCTTAAATTGGCTGCTGCCCTTGAAGCATTTTCAAACTGCTCATCCAGTTCCTTAATAGCCTGCATATTTTTTTCCGCTTCTTCAATCTTTCCAGTTTCAATCAGCTGCTCTGCCTCTGCATAGAGTTCCTGTCTTTTTTCCAGATATTCTTTCTTGTTCATCTCATTTCTCCTTTCATGTTGAGCAGTTTCAGCCTTGCGGCCGCTTTATTTTTTCTCATCAAAAAATCCGGCTCGTTGTGAGTCGGATCACCGATGAGATTTTTTATTTTTTTAATCGTTTCATTCGGAAGTAATCCGAAACCGTTCCGAAATTCCGGGGCCTGTTCCGAAAACATGATTTTGTCCACAAATCCATACTCCACTGCCTGCTGAGCAGCCATATAGGTTTCCCGATCCATCAGCTCCTGAAGACGTTCACTGGTCATTCCAGTCTTATACATATACGCATTAATAATGGATTCATTGGCTGCCCGAAGCGCTTCTGCTGAATATTCCATATCCCGATAATCTCCGCTGGAATAGGTTCTGACATTATGGATCATAAACATCCCGGTTGGACTGATCTCTGATTCTCCGGCCTGAGCAACAACAGAAGCGGCACTAGCTGCAATTCCCACAATTTTGATCCTTAATTTTCCAGAATAACTTCTAAGCGCCGTATAAATCTCCGACCCAGCAAACACATCTCCCCCAGGAGAATTAATATGAATTTCTACCTCTTCTCCCGCTGCGGCTTTTAATTCATTCGCAATCTTTTGGGGGCTGGTCGCCTCAATCTTCAACCAGTCATAGATCCACTGATTTCGACTGTTGATGATCTCTCCTTTTACGTTAATGACTCTCACCATCTTCACCTCCTTTCAAAAATCCCATAATCTTTTCTTTGATTTCCACCGCATTTTCCAGGGTCATTTCTGACAGCAGCCCTTTAATTTTTCCAACCGTTTCTGTATCCAACCGGCGGATCGGCTTGTCCCCATCCGGAACCGGAGAAAGGTTAAACGTATCTCTCCATTCGTTTGGCGTCAGAGCTCCCCTATCCACCATAGCCTGAAGTGCCAGTTTCGTGGTAAGGCTCGCACACTGGAGATTGGCTGCGTCAAAATAGATTCGGTTCCCGAATCCTCTCTCCCGGCGTGAAAATATCTTTCGCGAAAACTCATCCCCCAGCTGGACCGCTACCGGTTCGATCACAATTTCAAAATAGCTATTCCACTCATCTTCCGAATAAGTAGAATGTACGATATTGTCATTGGTGTTGAAAAAAGCATAGATCCTCTGTTGCGTTGCCGTCATCTGCATGGCATTGGGAACATAGTCTTTCGGCTCGATCCGCACGGCATCCGCTTTCGCATCCACGCCGGCAGCACCAAATGTACTGCTGGATACACTGAGATAGTTGTCCACAAATTCCTGCACATTTTTCTTTAAATCTTCCGCCCGCATGGGGGTTGTAAATTTCAGCAGCCACCGTACCACACCGCTGTTCCGGATGGCCTTTATAATTCCCTGATCCGTGGTATTGACAATTTCCATCAAGGGTTCCAACGCTTTCGCCGGGGATTCCCCAAAAATATCATTGTCGTTGAAATCATTCCGAATATGGATTACTTCGCTGTAAGGAAATACGCTGATCCTCCCATTTTGAAACAGGAATTTCAGGTGTAATACCTCGTTGATATACACCGTTTCTACCGCTACTGCCGGGATCGGATAGAGCTGTTCTGGAAATCCATTTTCATCCCTGACGATTAAGATAAATGCGTTATTGTTTAACGCCAACTGAACCGCCATTTTTTCCAAAAGCACATGGCCTCCCATATATGGGTTTGGTTCTTCCAACAGAAACCGAATATACGCCTCCGGGTTTACTTCCACTTTTCCGTTATACCGTCTGACGTGTTTAGCCGTCAGTTTTCCAATGGCTTTTGCGTATGGACGAATGCAGGCTCTCACAATGTCGCTTTCGTATATTTTGCCATTCCAACTAGTAAAACTGTTTCCTGTATCAGTAATCATCCGAAAGGCTGACCGATCACTTACATTACGAAATTTTCTGATTGTATCCCGAATTATCCCCATCTTTTCCACCTCCTTCCTAGATCAGGCTTTGGATCTCGTCCATCTTGTCCTGTAAAACCTTATATCCATCAATTAGGGCCATAGTTCCGTCAATACGATTTCTGGAATCTAACCCTTTGATGGGCTGGATATTTCCATTAATGTCCGTCTTAACATTCGTATTGAAAAAGCACCATTTATCAATCGGATGGTCGTTATATACGATCCTTTTCGCCTGCAGATCCGCCTTCAGGTCTTTCATAGGTTGGCTTAATGTGATCACCCCCTGGCGAACCGGTATCATGGACTTCTCCCCAAACTCCATCTGGAATTCACGGAGTAGCGAATCATCAATATGCCAAGGGTCATACCCAATGTACAAGATAAAAATGTCCTCCTGGTCACGGATCTCGCGGAACCAATCCAACATTACCCGCTTATCCACCTTGTTTCCCTCTACCGTTCTTAACAGTCCCTGGTCTTTCCAAAGCTGGTATGGAACCGCGTCCCGGCCCTTCCGATCTCCGGTAAGTTCCTGTCTGTCCAGCACCGCCTGCGGGATCCAGTACATCTGTTTTACATAGATTCTGGGATCATCCCGGCGCATACACAACACCTTGGCTGCATTCAGATCTACCGAATCTGCTGCATCCATTCCTCCGATTCCATACCGGAATTTCCCGCAAACCGGTTCCGGATTTTCAAAATCCTCATACCGCAGCCATGCCGCGGATGAAGTCTGTTTTAAGTTGAAATCTTTCACCAACACCGTGGGCTTGAACGTCTCATCATCTTTGGCCTTCTGAACCATTTGACGAAGATAGTCCCAGGACTTAATCGTCCCTATCCCCGGATTGGCCTTTATCCAACAGGATTCATCATCCCATTCGCTCATCGAATCCAGCTCATATATGAACGGGAGGAATCTCTTATTCTGTGCCCTTCCAAAAAGAATATTGGTCGCATAATTATATTGCGCATCAAATATCCCCTCTCTCACAAATCCATTTGTGGTGATACAAAAAAGGAGCGGTTGACTTCTCGCTCCCATTGACTGTTTTACCAGATCATAGATGTCTCTGTTTTTTATGGCTGCCAGCTCATCAATGACACCGCAGTGTGTGTCCAATCCGTCAAGGCTGTTTGCATTGCTGGCCAGAGCTTTAATGAACCCCATGTTCAGATCACAATAGAGATCCGCTGCTCTTTTTCGAATGTGCTTTTTCAGGAGCGGCGATTGACGGCGCATTTTATCGGCCGCATTGAATCCCAACTTTGCCTGATCCAACATAGTGGCCACGTTATAGATCTGCGGCGCTCCTTCCTTATCATTGACTAAGGTATCCAGCTCAACCGACGCTGTTTCTGTGGTTTTCCCGTTTTTTCGTCCTTCTACGATCAGCACCTCATTATATTGCCTCAGATCATTGTCATCCACAAAACCGAATATGGCCTGAAATCTGGCTTTTTGGAAAAGCTCCAGTTTAAGCGGTTGCCCCAGTTTTCCTGTGGGGAGTTTGCAAAAACGTTCAATAAATTCAATATGCCGGTTCGCGATTTCAACGTCAAAATGAAATTCCCCAGGGTTTAAAAAATTCTCAATGAGGACTTCTGAAATCCGTTTCATCTTTTCACAGGCAATGATCTTCCCATCCAGAATTCCCCCAAAATAGCGTTCAAGATCGGTCAATGATCATCACCGCCTAAGAATTTCAACAGCTCATCTTCCTCTCCCTTTTCTTCTGGCAGCAAATCCGTGAGCTGTTTTATGATCTTTTGGTATGACGTGTTCATTGTGTTATAGAGATCCGCGGCCGGCCGCTTTCTTTCATATGGCTCCTGCTTCTCCCCTTGCTTGAAAGATTCGACAAATCCGTTCTTGTCCAAGTCCTCCTCAAAATCCTCCAGAGATGCCCGCATGAATGCAGCTCTTTTTATCAGGCCTTCGACCGTTCTCTTTTTATTATCCGGCACATCCCGGAAAATCCTCTTTAATTTATTCTCCTCTTTCTTTATCCTGGCAGCTTTATCCATCCGTTCTCATCTCCTTCCATTTCCCATCAAGGGGGAGGGGGGACTGTAAACTTTCCCGCGTAAAATTTTACCTAGGGGCCACGGTGAAATCCAAACCGCCCCCCAAATCCGGAAGGGGGGGCTACGAATTTCGGATCGGAACCGGATTGCCCGATTCATCGAACGAATACCTTGCCTTCCCCCTGTCGCCCCGGTCTAAGAAGTGCCCTTCCTCTCGGTCGTGGCACGGCTTACACACATATTCCAGCAGATCATGGTTTAACGTGACCCCTGGATCATTGATGTTCTCAGGAGTAATCAGCACTGTGTGGTGGACATAGTAGCCCAGCCGTTCTCTGCACTGTTCGCACAGTCCTCCGTCTGCTGCTACTCTCTCTTTTATATAGCTTTCTCTGCACAGTCTCCATGATCGGCTTTTATAGAAAGCCTTCGCGAATTTTTTGGCCATATCTCTTTTTTAATCTTCAATAACGCAGAACAGCCCCCACCCGAAGGTAAGAGCTGTTCTGCGTTATTGAGGCGACAACTGTAACTTGTAAAACTATTGCTTTTTCAATCCACGCCCCAGTGTGAATTGCGGGAGCCGGATTCGAACCGGCAGCCTCCGGGTTATGGGCCCGGCGAGCTTCCGTTGCTCTATCCCGCGATTCCCTCGCCGAGCTGTGACACTCGGCGGGGGGAAATTCAATAGGAGGATTCTGCTGTATGGGTTCCTATATCCATTTAGGACAGTTTAAGTATACATCGAATATAGTGTGTCATTCTATGTCATTTTTAAATTTTTCAATGATCTTGCCTTTTTCGATACCAGCCTTGTACCCTGTTACCGTCATGCCCTGCGGCACAGCAATCTCATACTTTCCCGCTGCCACAGACTCTTCTTCTGACTTCCGGAGCGCGTCTATTCTCTTTAGCATCCGGTGTTCCCGAATGGTCAGCAGCCGGATCTCCTGGAGGAGCAGCTGCTCCTTATCCGCCGGCACTGCGTCCGCCAGCTTTTTCTCCTCCGGATCCAGGCAATCAAAAAGGAGAGTCTCAAACTCTCCCGTCGTAACTGCATTCTTATTTCCCGGCGGCCCGGTGCCGCCGTGGCCGACCGCGTTTTTGTTGCCGGGCTGGCCGCCGCGCTTTTTTGTTGTACAACTTTTCTTTGATTGTTGTACAACATTCTGCCACTTATCGCGGCCTTTCCAAACGGCAACGACCTTTTCATCCTCTCCCAGGATTGCCGCGATCTCCCGGTTTGTAATTTTCCCATCATGCTCTCGGTAAATTTCCAGAGCCCTGTCACGGTTTGGGTTCCGCGCTCTGGCCATGCACCACCACCTCTCATTCGTTTCGTTTTCAGAAAATAAAAGTAACGCCCAGAAGAATTCTGTCTATCTCAAAATTTTATTACACTTTGTACACCGTTTCACATAACCGCCATATGGCCCCGCCTCCCGGCTCCAATGCTTACAGTAATGGTGGCTGCATCTACATTGCCTAAACCATCTGATCAGATTTTCAATCAATCGTCTCACCTCTTACATTTCGTCATCGTAGTTCATTTTCCATATCTTGTGTTTTATCCACCATTTTATCAACATCTTGTGGATAAAGAATCCCCCGCCAGGCTGTGACACCTGGCGAGGGACTGTCAAAGGAGGGTAAAATCAATGGGTTTGGGTCTATCCACTGCTTCCAGCTTATACTATAGCACTTAAAAACGGGACATTGGGGACAAATGGGACAAACTTTATTTTTCTGCCATAAATCTCTGAAATTCCTTCTTTACACTGTCCGCCGTCGCCTTCCGCCCCATCCTCTGAGCCACCTCTTCCCACGTCATTCCCTCGAATACCTTGTATCGGATAATGCGCTGCATCCGCAGCGGCACTGTCACCAGCCACTCCTCCACCTGCAGCTTGATGGCTTCTGCGGCGG
>ENA-ORTT01003445-ORTT01003445.1-human-gut-metagenome-genome-assembly--contig:-NODE-3445-length-10103-cov-2.173368_pt1 | contig 10103 bp, 7 predicted proteins | sample MGYA00242074_ERZ509197 | MGnify/ENA primary metagenome ERZ509197 (study PRJEB26280, sample SAMEA2338789) | human gut metagenome | biome: human gut; feature: human-associated habitat; material: faeces...
TACATCAGCACAATTGCCGCCAGTACACTCAACGGGATACTGAATGCCACGACAATCGTCGGTTTGATGGAGCGCAGGAAAATTGCAAGCACGATGATTGCAAGAATCGCACCTACGATCAGGTTTGACAATACATTTTGTACGATCAGATCTATGTAATCTCCCTGATCCATCAGACTTGTAATATGAAGTCCGTCAAAATCTTTTTCCAGCTGGCTGATTGCTGCGTTACAGGTATCCGATACATCAGCAGTTCCCGCCGTACTTGATTTTGAAATAGAAAGAACGATTCCGTCACGCCCGTTTACCTTCGCATAAGCATCTCCGGCATTATCAATCCATGTGACATCTGCCACATCAGACACATGCACATCCCCCAGTCCATCAATATTGCAAAGTACGGAAGATTCCAACTCTCCATCGGAAGCGTATTCATCACCGACTTTCAACAGATACTGATCCTCTCCCTGATAAATAGTTCCCGCTGGCATTGCAAAGTTTTGTGCAGACAACAGCTGGGATAAGGTATCCAGACTTAATAAAGAATCAAGATTTGCATTTTTCAACGCCGTATCTCTGCCCTGCTCGTAGGAAGTCTGCGCATCATCTAATTTTTCCTGATTAGATTCCAATGCTGCTTCTCCATCTGCGATCTGAGCCGCACCGGTGCTGAAACCAACAGCTGCGGAAATCTTTCCGGATTCCAGCGCTTCGTAATTGTCTGTCGCTGCTTTCACCTGCTCGTTGACCTGATCCACGATAGCCTGTGCCGCCTGAATCTCAACTTCCAAGTTTGCTAATTCTGTGTTAATCTGCGGCAGACGGGTATTTACGATCTGATCCATCTGTTTCAAATTGTCTGCTGTCAGTGATGTCGCTGCATCTGACTGACCAATCTGTTTCATAAAAGCAGTTAATGCTTCTAATTTCTCCGGATTTTTCAATGCGTCGGAAATATCCGTCGGATAAACGGAAGCATCCATGCCATAGCCTGCTGCCATTTTCTGCATAGAGGCAAAACTTTCATTTACCTGCTGATACTGTGCCTCAACGCCGGCATCATCATACGCTTTTTTCTCTGTCTCCAGTGCCATTTTAGAAGCCTGCAGACCTGCAAGCTGCGCATTATATGCAGACTGTGTGGCCACTGCCGCATCTACTGCCTTACTGCTCCGCGCCAGTTCACCGGAGGTAGCATTCTGCTTATCTTCCAGTTCCTTTTTGGAACTCTCCAGCTGCGCTTTTGCACTGTTCATCTGACTCTTTGCATCGTCAATCTGAGACTTTGCATCTGCAAGCTGATCGTCCACATGCCCCGCCAGTTTATCATTCAGCGCATCGATTTTTTCCTGATTCAAACGAATCTCTACTGTTTTCTCGATGGCTCCGGTTGTATCGACACTGGCCACACCATTCTGGCGCTCCATGGTCGGAACAACGGTGTTTTCCACAAAATCACTGAGTTCGTAGATATCTTTTCCATCATAATCCACGCTGGCGTAAATGACTGGAAGCATATCCATGGACATTTCCATGATCATCGGCTTTCCGACACCATCCGGCAATGTAATCAAATCTAATGCATTGGATAATTTTACCATGGCGCTGTCCATATTTGTATCCTCTGCGAACTCCAACATAACCGTACAATAGTTTTCATTGGAAGTACTTGTAACATTTTCCACACCATTAACCGTTCCAAGTCCGGATTCCAATGGTTCCGTCACCGTACTCTCGATTTTGTCCGGCGAAGCCCCCGGATAAGTCGTCACCACCACAACGTAGGGCAATGAAAACTCCGGTAACAGATCCGTAGACATTCTGGTAAAACTTACCACGCCAAGGATCAGGCAGATCACCACCGCCACAAATACGGTATAGGGTTTCTTAACGCTAAATTTTGACATTTCTTTCCTTCTTTCTGTTACTATAAATTTTCCTCTCAGAAATCTGTCATGCCGTCGAATGTGAATGCAGATTTTTCCCATACTATCGAAATATTTTACCGTAAACTGGTTGGCAGCTCAACTGCTTTGATGCAATTTATACTTTTTTTACACTTCATAACAAAAAAGCGACATCAAATACATCGCAACCATCAGACAAGAGCCGCGACACTATTTAACGTCGCTGTTATTTCTGTATTCTGTTTTATTCCTTTTTTCAGCGAAATATATTTTAACACCAGTTTTTAAAAATCAAGCGCAGGAAATCACACTACAACTTCTAATATTTTTTTACCGTTATAGTTCAGTTCTTGAATACCTGTTTTCTTTTTCTTATTAAAATTGAAGCTTAACAAATACCCTTTGTCCTCCCTATAATAATCCAGATATTCAAATAACTGTTCTTCTCCACGCATATGATATTCATTTCCATGCCAGATTTTGAGTTCAACAATAAAACGTTTTCCCTTGTAATCCACAATAATATCTGTTCGCCTGTAATCTCTGGTCTGCGCTTCAACATAGTAATTCCCTGTTCCATTGATAATTGGTTTTAAATATAGTAAAAATAATTTTCGTCCATTCTCTTCCACAAATTTCTGATCATTATTTCCATATATTTCTTCATAATACTCGAAAAATTTTCGCATAACCAAATCCATCTGCAACATGCCAGATACGATAAACTGGTTACGATTTGCAGAGGTTTCCATATACAGCTTATTATTAACTGCCAACTCTGCCAAAAACATATCATACAATTGTGTTTCAAATATTCGATTGGAAACAGCAACAATTCCATCCCGATCTTTTAAAAAGCCAAATGTAACGCCAAGATCAATCAGTGGCATTTCCCTCTTAAAAGGGAAATCAACACCACTAAAAAGAATATTTTGTATCATTTCTTTTAGCTGTGGATAATCCAGCAATTTTTTCGTCATATCATCAAATAATGTATTCGGTTCTTTTAACAATAGTTTGATTGCAGATAAAATCCCCTCTTTTGTCCAAGCTGATGCTACATCTGGAAACTGTGCTGTACCGACTACTCTTTCATCCACCAACTGACAAATTCTCGATACCAGATATGGATAGCCCGAAGTATATTCATATAATACCGTTGCTATATCCAAAATCTCCATTCCCGTCTGATGCTCATTTTCATATTCACTCAGCATAGATTCAATATCTTTTACAGAAAAACTCATATTAATCTGAAAATCCACAGCAATATTCCATGGACTGTTATATTTTGATTCCTCCTGTGGATGAAGTTTTAATTTCAACGTTTTTACATCGTATACGCCAGCTAAAATAACAGACTGAAATGTCACATCTTTTCCCTGCTGCCATCGTAGATATTTTTCTCTTAACAAGCCTAAAAAAGAAAGGAAAATCTGATTGTCAGAACTTTTGTCCACTTCATCAATCATTACAACCACTTTTTTCTGTGATGCTTTACACAAATTACTGATTTTCATTCCCAAAGAACGCATTGGAAATTTAACCGACAAAGGGCGATTCCATTCTTCCAAAATTTCTTTTGCAACATTCTGTTCCTGCAAACATGTACCAATATCCATTACCAGTCCTTCTGCCAGATTTTCTAAAGATTCAAAATACTCATCTACTGCCTCAAAACTCAGACTAAGTACCAGATATTCTTTTTGCAGACGTCGTTCCAACAAATAAAGTGTCGTTGTTTTCCCATACTGTCTTGCCCGATTGATGGTAAAATACTGTCCGTTTTCAATATAATCATGCATAATCGTATCGATTCGCTTGCTGATATCTACCATATAATTTTTTTCTGGAATACATGTTCCAGTAACACAAAATTTTTTTGGCATATGGGTTTCCTCCACTTTTTTAATATCTATCAGTATAACTGCTTTTTCTTTCCTTCGCAAGGATTATGAAATGTACAACCATTAGCCGTTTTCAAACACATACATTTGTATTTTATTCTGTAAAACATTTCATACTCAGTATTCGTTACGCATTATATTTTATCAATTCCCCTAATTTTTCAAACACCTCATCCGCATACATCTGCTTGATCTCATGTCTGTTCATATCCGCCACCTCTGCTTGTAATTCAAAAGTATGCGCCTGATTTCCAATCCGAATACAAAAATACACCTGCCCCTGCACACTGTCAGCATTATTCGGATCTACATTTCCGGTTGTGCCAGTGATACCAATGGCAACATCCGTGTTCAACTTTTCCTGTGCAGTTTGTGCCATTGCCTCTGCACATTCTCTGGAATATACACCGTATTTCTCAATTACTTTTGCATCCACACCGATCAGAATCTTTGTCTCATTCAAATAAGTAACAAATCCTCCCGGAAAGATTGCTGATGCTCCTTCCGTATCAGTGATCATAGATGTAATCATGCCGGAAGTACAACTTTCCATTGTTGAAATGGTCGTATGAGTTTCTATCAGTTTTTTTATAATATTGTCTATTCGGTTTCTGTTCTGTTCCATTTTACCCCTCCATATTTTTCCTTTTTAAAGTATTATAGGATCACTATTTTAAGAAGTAAATAATATTTCTAAAATAGTAATCCTATAATTTCTGATCTTCTTCTGAGGGTATATACTGCACAATATCTGCAATATTACATTGCAAAATTCTACACAAATCATTTAATGTTTTTGTTGAAACATCTTTATTATGTTTTAAACGATGAAGTGTACTATGAGATAAATTATGCTTATTCGTTAATGTATACCAATTTTCAGTTGAATCTTCAAGCGTTTTCCAAAAAGGTGAATAATCTATCATCACGATATCTCCATCATTTATTGTATGAAACAATGATAAATTATATTCTTTTACTTGAATATCTTCGTTATAACGAATATAATATAATCAAACTATTAATACAGAAAAGGAGAAGATTATGAAAAAGAAAACGTGTAATTATTGTGGGGAAAACAATAAAATCAGTGCTAAGTTTTGTGCTAAATGCGGCAATTCCTTTGATTCAAGTTCTTCAAATGACAACGATTCGCCGTCTGAAAAACCTAAGTCATCTATAAATGCCAGTACTGTAAAAAAAAATCCATTTAAAAATCCCAAATTATTAATTTTATTCACTTTATGTATTGTTGCTCTCATTGCCATTATTGTTCTATGTACCAGACCTAAAATAACCAGCATATCTGCTGAATACAATGGTTCAAAAAAAGCAGGAACAGTTCTCGACTCAAACAATAAAGATTTTGTTGTTACCGGTTTAACTTCAAAAGGTGAAAAAATAGACTTAAAAGGTTGGTCTATAGAAAAACCAGTTACATTGGAAAAAGATAAAACATCGACAGTTACCATCACATCGCATAATAATACAGTTACACTAAGTATTGTTTGTTCAACCAGTGAAATAACTGATCTAGAAGTCACATATAATGGAAGTACAAAAGCTGGTACACTCATAAGTAATAATTCAGACTTTACCGTTTTAGATATTCACAAAAATGGTAAAAAAACTACCTGTAAAAAATGGAAAGTAAAAACAGAACTTCCATTAGTTGCCGATTGTGCTTCAAATGTAACCATTGTTTGTGGAAATATTGAAAAACCTATCTCTATTCAGTGTTCAACTAAAACACCTACCGGTTTGCAAGCTACATATTCAGGAAAAACAGAAGCAGGTGTTGAGTTAAATAAAGATAATTCTGGTATAGAAGTTTCTGCAGTTTATAAAGATGGATCAACAGAGTCTGTTACTGGTTTTAGTATCACCAATCCTACAACTCTGGTTGCTGGTGAAACTAGCTCCATCACTATTACATATCAAAATCAACAGTGTACTTTAGACGTAACTTGCACAACTTTAAGTGAAGCTCAATTCAAAGAACAATGCCAAAACATTTCCTACGATGATCTTGCACGAAATCCAGACAATTACGAAAGTACCAAAGTCAAGTTTACAGGAAAAGTTGTTCAAGTAATTGGTGGCGATGACTCTATTGGTGCACTCCGCATTAATGTAACAAAGGGGAAGTACGGATATGACGATACTGTTTATGTAATGTATGTACCAGATCCTTCGAACCGTGTATTAGAAGATGATATCATTAGTTTTTATGGTACCTCTACTGGCTTATATTCTTATACAACAGTACTTGGTGCACAATTAACAATTCCGTCCGTTTTAGCAGTTTACATTGATATAAACTAATTAATCTACCTCATTTGAAAAAAATCACTAAAAAATCATGGTAACTCTGAATCCACTCAAAGTTACCATGATTTTTATCCTGTTTCTCTGAAATATCAAATTTTTCCATCCTTATCTTTGCAGCGTCTGCTGAATCGTCCTCAACATCCGTTCCACATCAATCGGTTTTGTGATAAATCCATTCATTCCAACCTCCAATGCCCGCTTCTGGTCATCCGAAAATGCATTTGCTGTCATTGCTATGATCGGGATATGAGCCATTCCTGCGACCGGCAGCTCACGAATCCGTTTTGTGGCTTCATATCCGTTCATTTTTGGCATCTGAATGTCCATCAGAATCAACTGATAATATCCGACATCCACCTGTCTCAGACGATTTAAACATGCACTTCCGTCATTCACCCAGTCCACTGTCATTCCTGCACTGGTCAGAATTTCTTTTGCTATTTCCGCATTCAGCTCATTATCTTCTGTCAAAAGGACACGCACTCCCACCAATTCCGCATTTGCGGCAATTGCCGGTTCTTTTTGCTTATCGATAATATCGCCCTGTCCCGCAATCTTCAGATGCAGGCAAACGGTAATTTTGGTACCCTGCCCTACTTTACTTTGAATACTCACCTGTCCGCCCATCAGCTCAACCAGTTTCTTTACAATGGCAAGTCCCAGTCCGGTTCCTTCCGTCTTGCTTTCTGTGGAAGTCCGTTCGCGTTCAAATGCTTCAAAGGCATGTTTCTGAAATTCTTCATCCATACCGATACCGGTATCCTGCACAGCAATTCGATATTCTGAGACTTCCTCATTTACCGCTGTCTCTTCATATTCTAATGTAATCTTTCCACCCTCAGGTGTAAATTTCACAGCATTGTTCAGTATATTGACCAGAATCTGCTGCAGCTTTGTCGCATCACACCACACGCTGGAATGCTGCAATCCGTTAAGAATTTGAAACTGAATCTGTTTCTTTTGTATGCTGTATTCCATCATCATATCCAGTTTTTCCGATATCTGGTTCAGATCTGTAGCAATTTCCTCCATCGTCAGCTTTCCGCTCTCAATTTTGGATAAATCCAGCACATCGTTAATCAGCTTCATCAGCACTTCGCCCGATGCCTGTATCTTTGTCACCGCATTTCTGACAACCGCTTCATCATCTGGATGTTTTGCAATGATATCGGAAAATCCAAGGATCGCATTCATTGGCGTACGAATGTCGTGAGACATGTTTGCCAGAAACGTAGCTTTCACCGCTCCGGCTTCCCTTGCCTTTCTGGTAGCTTCTTTCTCATGTTCCAGTGCCAACAATAATTTTTCCCTCTGTTCCTGCTCAAGCTGCTTTTTCTGATGTTCCACCATAAACAGATACGCCAGAAGAACTCCCGCCACCAGACAATATGGTTGAAATGGATATGCACCATACAATGGTATGATATAGGTATTTATCAGAATTCCAATCAATGGAAGTGCCGAAAACAAGGATGATTTCAAAATATAGTGTTTTCCTGCACTGTTTCGTTTCATCAACATATAACACGTCTGTGCAAATGTATATCCATAATAGAACAGATTCAGCACGACAAACAGATTGAACATTGGTCCACGATCATATTTACCGCTGTCATCTATCTTCCACAAAATACCGGTAAATTCTAAAACAATCACAACCAGCAACAGCAGCAGCAATGGGATTGCTTCCACTATTTTTCTTGCTTTGCTTCGCTCTATTTCCATATAGCTCTGCATAAATAAATACCAGATATATGGCATTGTAACATACACCAGATAAAACAGAAACACAGTGGTGCGAAATCCCGTTACACTTCCGCCATCTGTCAAAAAACATTTCATAAACAGAGCATCCATAATTACATATGCTTCTACTGCGCCGATAAAAAGCATCGCATAATATTTACATTGTATTTTTTCAATATAGGATCCTGTTCTTACAAGCAAAATTGTCAATATCACTAATAAAAAACAGGCGTTTCCAAGATATAGTCCAAGCATTTTCTTTTCCTTTATCAATATTTTCTTCGCAAAAGTTACATAACTATATTATCTGCTTCGATGATATTATGCAAGGAAATCAAATGCTTCCTTCCCCCATAATTTTCTTAATTTTTTCTTATCCTCCTTTTTTGACAGAAAATGTCTTATCATTTCCTGTCAACCGAAAAAATCTCTATTATCATATTTTTCTAATAAATATGACAACAGAGATTTTTCATAATAGTTAAATGTTGTACTCCGGTACAACAGTCTTTTCTTCGAAGAAATAGTCAAAGATTTTCTTCTTGTAGTGAGCGAAATCGCTGCCACCACGGTCACGGTATTTTCCAAGTTCGACTTTAATCACATCTTTGATACGTCCCGGTCTTGCGGACATTACCACAATGCGATCTGCCAAAAATACAGCTTCTTCGATATCATGTGTAACCATGATCATTGTATTATGGAAACGCTCACGGATTTTCAGCAACTCTTCTTGCAGCTCGATCTTGGTCAGCGCATCCAGTGCACCAAACGGCTCGTCAAGGAGCAGGATTTCCGGCTGGCTCACCAGTGATCTTGCGATAGCAGCACGCTGTGACATACCACCGGAAAGCTGACTCGGATATGCTTTTTTGAACTCGCTCAATTTCACAAGTTCCAGATACTGATCGGAAAGTTTTGTTTTTTCCTCTTTGCCCAGGCCCTTTAATCCAAGCTGCACATTTTTTTCAATGCTCATCCATGGAAACAGACGGTGCTCCTGAAAGATCATGCCACGATCCATGCCCGGTCCTTTGACTTCATTTCCGTCCACAGTTACCAGACCAGTGTCGTTTTTCTCAAGTCCTGCAATGATTTTTAACAGAGTACTTTTTCCACAGCCACTGTGACCAACGATGGCGATAAACTCGCCTTCCCGAATCTCAAGGTTGATATCTTTTAATACATCCACTTTCTGTCCATCGACAGTAAAACTTTTATTTACGTTCTGAATTGATAATGTCTTTCCCATTTCTGCTTACCTGCCTTTTTCCCAAGGTGTGCATAATTTACCGATCAGTGAGATTGCCAGATCCATGATTACACCAACTACTGCGATGGCGATGATTCCTGCAAATACAACCGGATACTGCATCAGGCTTCGTGCATCGTTGATACGGAAACCGATACCGGAAGTAGCTGCAATCATCTCTGCACCTACCACTGCCATCCAGGATACGCTGAGTCCCAGTTTTAATCCAACAAAAATAGATGGAAGTGCAGATGGCAGATAGATTTTTGTAAATTGCTGCCAGCCGTTCAAATGATACATTTTTCCAACTTCGATCAGCTTCGGATCGGTACGCTCAATACCGCTGACGGTGTTGACCAGAACCGGGAAATATGCTGCCAGAAAGATAACGGCTACTTTTGATTCCTCGCCGATACCAAACCAGATGATCAGAATCGGAACCCATGCGATCATCGGAATCTGACGGATTGCGGTAAATGTCAGCATGAAAAATCTGTTTGCAAATTTGTTCATTCCCATGAGCACGCCAAGCAGGATACCTACAACAACTGCCAGTGCATAACCTTTTGCGATACGGCTTAAACTGATGCCGATATCTCCCGGTAATGTGCCGTTTGCAATCTGTTCTTTTAAGGTTTCAAGCACCGTACTGATCTTTGGTAGGATCAGTGTAGACATCGCACCGGTGGATGTAGCAAAATGCCACGCCAGCACAATGATGATCGGCAATATGATCATGTTTATAAAAATCAACAGTTTTTGTATAAATACATTATTTCCTTTGTACATGCTCACGCGGCCTCCTTACTGTGCGCTTCCCTGATACTCCTGCACTGCCTTTTCCAGGTTTTCCATCTCCTGGGCAGGCACACCGGAGATCCCCAGGGAAGGCCGTGCAAAGCCCTGACTTCTCAAGGCCTCCTCTACTTCGTCCTGGTAACTTTTCAGACAGACCACTGA
>ENA-ORTT01003450-ORTT01003450.1-human-gut-metagenome-genome-assembly--contig:-NODE-3450-length-10087-cov-2.693481_pt1 | contig 10087 bp, 6 predicted proteins | sample MGYA00242074_ERZ509197 | MGnify/ENA primary metagenome ERZ509197 (study PRJEB26280, sample SAMEA2338789) | human gut metagenome | biome: human gut; feature: human-associated habitat; material: faeces...
GGAGCCGAACCAAGTCCCGATTCATTTGAGAAAAGTCCTCTTGCGACTCCATACTGAATGGCATACCGGATACCTCCGCCTACAAGTCCGCCTGCGGCCGCTCCTTTTGTAAACGCAAGCCGGCAGATCGTCGTGACCGCCGGAATGATGTAATCATAATTGATAAACAATATAACGACGCAGCCTATCACATAGAAAGCCGCCATAAACGGAACAAGCTTTTCACATACTTTCGCAATACTTTTTATTCCTCCGAAAATCACAACCGCCGTCATCCCTGCCACAACAACGCCGACAACAAACGGATCGATCCCAAGGTTCTTACTGCACACTTCCGCGATCGCGTTTACCTGAGTCGCGCATCCGATTCCAAAAGAAGCAAAACCTGCCAAAAAAGCGAACGCCAAACCGAGCCACCTCATATTCAGTCCGCGCTCCAACGCATACATCGCGCCGCCCTGCATTCGCCCGTCTTCTGTTTTTACTCTGTACTTTACCGCAATAAGCGATTCGGCATACTTCGTTGCAATTCCGAAAATGCCCGTGATCCAGCACCAGAATACAGCTCCCGGACCGCCCAGAGCGATCGCTGTTCCGACACCGATGATATTTCCCGTTCCGATCGTGGAGGCAAGCGCTGTTGCAAGCGCTCCGAACTGACTGACTTCTCCGTCTGCCCCCTCTTCTTTTGCAACCGAAAGCCGAATCCCTTTTGTAATTGTCTTTCTCTGGATAAATCCTGTGCGAACTGTCAAAAACAGATGCGTTCCCAGCAAAAGTGCGATCATCCCCCAGCCCCATACGAAATCGTCTGCCGATTGAATGATCTCGTATATTTTATCATACATACTTATCCCGCCCTCCTTCTTACTTTTACACTCTTTTTTACATTTTTTACTATTGCAAAAAGGGCATACGATATACCGACCGCTGACAGCCGGCATGCCGTATGCCCTCTTACGCAACTATCCTTGAATTATTAGTTGCATTTTAGCACATTTACGCGCTAACGTAAAGCATTGAACTTATAAGTTTTTCACGCTTTTGCATCCAATTCAAACCAAAACGCTACTCCATTATCAAAGTTCTCTACTCCGTATTTCTGGTGGAACGATTCCATGATCGCTTTCACGATCGACAGACCGATTCCGTTGCCGCCATATTCTCTTGTATGCGCTTTGTCCACTTTATAGAACTTATCCCACAACTTCGGAATATCTTCTTCCGGAATCGGAGTTCCGCTGTTAAACACAGTGATCCGCACTTTTCCGTCCCCATTTTCTATACGGACTTCTATGCGCTTCTCATTGCCGACATGGTGGATCGCATTCGTAAGATAATTTCGTACAACCTGCTCTGTTTTAAACTCATCCGCCCACACACAGATACTTTCATCGGAAATAAAACTGATCTTTGCCCCTGCCTGCTGAACAAGGATCTCACAGCTTACAATTACCCCCTTTACAAGGCGCACGATATCAAACCGCTCAAACTGTACTTCATCAGAGCCGAATTCCAACTGATTCAGCGTCAGAAGATTTTTCACCATCACATTCATTTTCGCCGCTTCGTCTATGATCACATCACAGTAAAATTCGCGGCTTTCGGGATCTTCGCTGATTCCTTCTTTCAGCCCTTCCGCATACCCCTGGATAAGGGCGATCGGCGTCTTTAGTTCATGAGACACGTTTCCGAGAAATTCATTTCTCATATCCTCGATCTTTTCTTTCTGTTCGATATCTTTCTGCAGCTGATTATTCGCCTGCTTTAGTTCTGACACCGTTCTTTCCAGCTTCTCCGACATTTTATTGAAATTATTCCCGAGCACACCGATCTCATCCATGCCGCCGCGCGTATACTTGGTATCGAAATTTAAGTTTGCCATCTCCTGGGATAATCCGGCAAGTTCCATGATCGGTCTTGTAATACTTCGGGAAAACATCCATACTAACAGACCTCCGATAACCATTCCGATACATCCGAGATAGATCAAAAAGCGGTTTGCAAGAGATGCACTTTCCGTAATACTCGCATAAGGACACTGCATGATAAACCATGAGCCGTCCATAAATCTTCCCCACATTTTCAAATACTCTACATCTCTTTGTACTTGACTGCTCTTATCTCTGTAAATCGTGTAGTCCTCATTCCGCTTCAGTATGTTTTCATGATCGACTCCTTCCATTCCGAATAAGCCGCTGAACATTTCTTTCAAACGCGGATCGCTTTCTCCAAGTGTCGTAAGGATCGCATTTCCACCTCCGTCCACCACGACAAGGTCAACGTTCGCCCGCTCAAGCTGTGTCAGAATATCCCTCACCGAATCAGAATCTGACAGACTTCCGGACTCCAGCTTCGCATTGACGTCATTGTATGTTCGGATCAGATCATCCGCTTTGTGAGACAGATAATAATGTCCTAAAAAAGCGTTATTTATAATAAGGACAAGACCTAAAATAAGACTGAACAATCCGATAAAAATCGCCGTCATCTGACGCCTGATCGAATACTTTATCATCCTTGTATTTCCTCCGGTTAATTGACTTCAAATTTATATCCCATACCCCATATCGTTTTGATATACTCGCCCCTGTCGCCTAATTTACTACGGAGTTTTTTCACATGAGTATCGATTGTTCTCGCATCACCGAAATAATCATAATTCCACACATTATTCAATATTTTTTCCCTGGACAGCGCAATCCCCTGATTTTCCACAAAATATGACAACAGTTCAAACTCCTTATAACTTAAATCGATCATCTTGTCATTGATCTTAACAATATGCGCCGCCTTATCAATCTTGATATCTCCCGCTTCGATCACATCTCCGGCCGTATTTCCGAGAGTTCGTCTTAAGATAGCGTTTACCCGCGCCACAAGAATCTTCGGGCTGAACGGCTTTGATATATACTCGTCCACTCCAAGTTCAAACCCTTGAAGTTCGTCACGTTCTTCCGATCTTGCCGTCAGCATGATGATCGGTACTTTGGACGTCTCTCTGATCTCCCGGCAAACCTGCCAGCCATCCATCTTCGGCATCATCACATCAAGGATCACAAGGGCAATCTCCTTATCTTCATAGAAAATGTCCATCGCTTCCATGCCGTCTCCCGCCTCAAGCACAGCATATCCTTCCCGGGTAAGAAAGTCTTTCACAAGTTTTCTCATCCTGCTCTCGTCATCTACAACAAGCACTTTTATATTTTCCACAATATCCACCTCTCATATAAAAATGTACCGGCAAAAATATTCCGATAATTTCTCTTTTATTTTCAGATTACCATACAAATATGTCAATCCTGTGAATTTGTTTTATTTCTCGTCCCAAAACCCCCGTTCCTTTCTCTTGAAAAACAGTATTTTTAGTGCTATTATTTTTAAGATTTATAATTCCTAAGGAGTTTTTTATATGGGACTTACAGAACTTTTCATCCTGGCAGTCGGACTTTCCATGGATGCTTTTGCCGTTGCCGTCTGTAAAGGACTTGCTATGCCGAAAGTCACCTGGAAAAAGATTACCGCCGTCGGTCTTTGGTTCGGCGGATTTCAGGCTCTTATGCCTGCAGCAGGCTACTTTCTCGGCATCCGGTTTAAAGACGGCATTACCGCTATAGATCACTGGATTGCGTTTATACTGCTTTCCATCATCGGAATCAATATGATCCGCGAAGCTTTCTCCGGCGACGAAGAATCTTCAAACGACCTTTTAGATTGCAAAACGATGTTCCCTCTGGCTGTTGCGACAAGTATTGACGCTCTGGCCGTAGGCATCACCTTCGCCTTTTTAAATGTACATATTATTCCTGCCGTTTCATTTATCGGCGTAATAACGTTTATCATCGCTGCCGCAGGTGTAAAAATCGGAAACATATTCGGGACAAGATACAAATCGAAAGCAGAGCTTGCCGGAGGTATCATCCTGATTCTTCTCGGCGTTAAGATCCTGCTCGAACATCTCGGCATATTTTAAATGAAAAACTTTTGATCCGATATTTTTATCGGCAAAAGTATTACATCAGGGAGACTTTTATTATTATGGAAAAGAAAAATTCATTCATGCAGACGAAACCTGTTTTTTCTCTTCTGCTTTCTATGTCTGTACCTATGATGCTGTCCATGCTTATTCAATCGCTTTATAACATCGTTGACAGTATCTACGTTTCCAGACTTGGCACAGATGCTCTGACTGCCGTTTCGCTTGCCTATCCGCTTCAAAACGCGATCTTATCCGCAGCGGTCGGAATCGGCGTCGGGATCAGCTCCGCTATCTCCATTCATTTAGGAGCGGGAAATCGGGAAAAAGCCGACCGGGCGGCGACTCTGGGAATCGCCCTTACATTGATCCACTGCATCTTTTTTATCATTGCAGGTCTGACGATCTCCGAACCGTTTTTAAAACTTTTTACAGACAACCCGAAAATATTAAACGACGCATCCATATATACGGAAATCGTACTTTGCCTTTCTTTCGGCTCTCTTTTTCAAATTGCATTTGAAAAGATCTTCCAGGGAATCGGTGAAATGAAGATTACAATGTACCTTCTCATCGCCCAGGGGTTCTCCCGCATCAGTATGTTAACGGTCATCATCGGCGCAATTACCAACATTGTGCTCGATCCGATCCTGATCTTCGGATTGCTCGGTTTCCCGGCGCTTGGCGTTGCAGGCGCTGCCATCGCCACCGTGATCGGACAGATCAGCGCCTTACTCTTATACATCATCGTATATAGAAGAAACTCTTACGCGGTACACATCAGCTTCAAGCATCTTGTCTTTGATAAAGCGATCATCAGACAAATTTACAGTGTCGGAATCCCCTCTACTGTTATGATGCTCCTGCCGTCTATATTGATCAGTGTACTAAACAGTATACTTACTGCATTTTCAGACGTTTATGTCGCAGTTTTAGGCGTTTATTTCAAACTTCAGACTTTCATCTATATGCCTGCAAACGGAATCGTACAGGGAATGCGTCCGATCATCGGGTACAATTACGGCGCCGGTGAAAGTTCCCGCGTCAAATCAACAATACGATACAGCCTGCTCACTGCGGCAGGATTGATGTTGACAGGAACGATCCTCGCTCTTGCCCTTCCGAAACAGATTCTCTCTCTGTTCGATGCAGACGCCGCTTTAATGAGCGCCGGAGTCACTGCTCTTCGCATCATCAGCCTCGGATTTCTTGTTTCTTCTGTCGGTCTGATCTATTCCGGCGTATTTGAGGCGATAGGAAACGGGCGGAATTCTCTGATCATCTCTTTGCTCCGCCAATTTGTGATAACAATCCCGTTAAGTTTCATCCTCACCCGCTTTTTCGGACCTACGGGCGTATGGATCTCATTCCCTGTAGGTGAGCTCTGCGCTTCCGCCGCGGCGTTCTGCCTATTAAAAAAATATCAAAACGGAGCATTCTCGCCTCTTTGACGGGATGCTCCTTCTATATAATACGACATCCTCAGCAAAACCATTTTAATTACCGAAAGGAGATTTCCCTATGAAACACTCTTTGCAAATGTCTGAAACACTCCGCTTAGGAATCATCCTCGCCTTATCCGGCGGATTTATGGACGCCTACTCTTATCTTGAACGGGGAAACGTATTCGCAAACGCCCAAACCGGAAATCTGCTCCTATTCGGTGTAAATCTCGCGGAAGGGAACTATTTTGCCATGCTCAGCTATCTCCTCCCTGTTCTCGCGTTTACTCTCGGCATCTTACTTGCCGATACTGTGCGCTGCCTCAACATACGACTCCACTGGCGTCAGCTTTCCGTTCTGTTGGAAGCTGTTATTTTAATATGTGTAGCCTTTTTCCCTCACTCTTTAAATCCCCTCGCAAACTCACTCACCTCTTTTGTCTGCGGCATTCAGGTCGAAAGCTTTCGCAAGATCCGCAACAGAGGAGCGGCTACAACTATGTGTATCGGAAACTTAAGAAACGGAACCGAGAATCTGCACCGCTTTCTGCGAACCCATGACCGTAAAGCATTCTACAACGCCCTTCTTTTCTACGGCATTATCCTCTGCTTTATAATCGGAGCAGTCCTCGGAAACTTCGTCATCAAACGCTTTCATGAGAAATCGATCCTCGTATGTTCAGCGCTTTTGTTTATTGCATTTTTCATGATGTTTGTCAACAAAGAGCAAAAATAAATTCTGCAGACCGACACCGGTTTCCACAGTTATAACTCGATTTATCAATGCTCAAAAAAACAATGACCACAAACTCAGTTTTTGAATTTTCAGAATTTTTTGTTAATTGTCCATTTCAATCCGGAATGTGTTAAAAAACAGCTTTTAATATCCTGTTTTAAATTGACAATCTCCTCTCCAAACGATATATTCATAATAGAATTTTATACTTATTTATGAATCTACAGAAATTAGAGGAGACAATGATGAAAACAAGAATGAAAAAATTGCTTGCGGGGATGTGTGCGGTTCTCATACTTCCCATCGGTTCCGCGCAAACTGTTCTTGCCGAAGAGCCGGAACAAAACTTCCCGATATCCGTAGAAAAAGCGGTAAATCAGACATTAAAACTATGGTACGGTTCTCCTGCCAAAATTAATACTGCCGAATCCAGCGGCGGCGAATGGATGCAGCAATCTCTGCCTCTCGGAAACGGGAATCTGGGAAATTTGATTTTCGGCGGAATCTCAAAAGAAAGAATCCATTTCAACGAAAAAACACTTTGGACAGGCGGTCCTTCATCGAGCCGTCCCAACTACCAGTTCGGAAATAAAGCAACGGCATATACTGCCACAGAGATTGAAAATTATCGAAAACTGCTTGATGACAAATCTTCTAATGTATTTAACGATGACCAAAGTCTCGGCGGTTACGGTATGGGGGCAAAAATCAGATTTCCGGGCGAAGACAATCTAAACAAAGGCAGTTATCAAGATTTCGGCGATATTTGGCTTGATTTTTCCGCAATGGGAATCACTGACGATAATGTGCAGAATTATCGGAGAGAACTGAATTTACAAACCGGAATTGCATCAACAGAATTTTCTTATAAAAATGTTTCTTACAAAAGAGAGCATTTTGTAAGCAGTCCGGATCAGGTAATGGTAACAAACCTCTCCGCTTCTGAAAAAGGAAAACTTAATTTCAGCGCAAAAATGGAACTAAACAACGATAACTTAGAAGGAAAGCTTACATTCGATGTCCGGAATCAAACTTGCACTATCGAAGGAAAAGTAAAAGATAATGATTTAAAATTCCGTACAACTATGAAACTCCTTCTAACCGGCGGCGAGATAACGGCAGATGAAAAAAATCAGGTTTACCGGATTAAAAATGCAGATCAGGTCACAATCATAATGGCTGCCGAGACAGATTACAAAAACGATTATCCTACTTACCGGGACAAAGAGAAAAATCTGTCGAATGTTATCGACACCCGGATCAATGACAGCTCGAAAAAATCTTACGATGAATTAAAGCAGACGCATATAGAAGACCACCAAAGTCTTTTCGACAGAGTAAGTTTAGACTTAGGAGAGTTTCAGACATCCGTTCCGACAGATCAGTTGATAGACGAATATCGAAACGGCAGCTACTCGCACTACCTGGAAACTCTTGCATTCCAATACGGACGTTATCTGACAATAGCCGGTTCCAGAGGTACGCTCCCAAGCAACCTTGTCGGCTTATGGACAGTAGGTCCTTCCGCGTGGACGGGAGATTATCATTTTAACGTCAATGTACAGATGAACTATTGGCCGGTATATTCAACGAACCTTGCCGAATGCGGAACAACTTTTGTAGATTACATGGATAAATTAAGAGAACCGGGACGCCTGACGGCAGAAAGAGTTCACGGTATTAAAGGGGCTGTCGATAACCACACCGGATTTACCGTACATACGGAAAACAATCCTTTCGGCATGACCGCTCCTACTAACGCGCAGGAATACGGCTGGAATCCGACAGGAGCGGCATGGGCTGTCCAAAACCTTTGGTGGCATTACGAGTTTACGCAGGATGAAGCATATTTAAAAAATACTATTTATCCGATCATGAAAGAGGCGGCACAATTTTGGGACTCTTATCTCTGGACGTCAGAATACCAGAAAATCAACGACGAAACTTCGCCTTATCACGGTGAAAACAGACTTGTAGCAGCGCCTAGTTTTTCAGAGGAACAAGGACCGACCGCAATCGGAACAACTTACGACCAATCTCTTATATGGGAATTATATAACGAATGTATCCAGGCAGGCAAAATCGTCGGAGAAGATGAAGCTGTTCTGCAATCTTGGGAAGAAAAGATGCAAAAACTTGATCCGATTGAAATCAACGCTACAAACGGAATTAAAGAATGGTACGAAGAAACCCGTGTAGGTCAGGAAACCGGACATAACAAATCTTATGCAAAAGCAGGAGATCTGGCAGAGATCGCAGTACCTAACAGCGGATGGAATATCGGACATAACGGAGAGCAAAGACACGCCTCCCATCTGGTCGGACTCTTTCCCGGAACATTGATCAACAAAGAGAATCCGACTTACATGAACGCCGCTATTCAATCATTGACCGAACGAGGAGAATATTCTACAGGCTGGTCGAAAGCAAACAAGATCAATCTCTGGGCGAGAGCCGAAAACGGAGAAAAGGCATATAAGCTTTTGAACAATCTGATCGGAGGAAATTCTTCCGGTCTCCAGCATAATCTCTTCGATTCTCACGGATCCGGCGGAGGAGACACAATGATGAACGGAACTCCGGTATGGCAGATCGACGGCAATTTCGGTCTTACTTCCGGCGTAGCAGAAATGCTTGTTCAATCGCAGTCAGGCTACACACAATTCCTCCCCGCAATTCCAGACGCATGGGAAAAAGGAGAGGTCAGAGGTCTAAAGGCCAGAGGTAACTTCACGATCGGCGAAAAATGGGCGAACGGCATTGCGGAAGCCTTTACCGTACGTTATGACGGCAATAAAGACAGCGCTGTTTTCACAGGATCATATAAAAATATTACTTCTGCAAAGATCTACGAAGACGGCAAAGAAGTTCAGGTGACAAAAGATACCGATAAAGATCGTATTTCCTTTGAGGCAGACGCCGGCAAGACATATACGATCGATATATCCGAAACAAATATAAACGAACTAAAAGAGCAGGCGTCTACATTTTTAAATCAGCTTCACCCTGATCTCATCAATGCCAAAAACGAACTGCAGACAGCAATCGATCTTTCTTCAAAAGAATTAGGTACAGTTCTGACAAAAGTCAAACTAATGGATCAGTTATATCGCTCCTATCTGAATAAGGCAGAAAACATATATTATCTGACCGACAAAGATAACTTAACCTATTCACAGATCGACACGCTTTACAATCAGCTTCGCAAACTGCGCAAGACTCTGTTGGAAAACACCGGAGATTTAGAGGATTATCAAAACGCCGAGAACCAATTTACAGATCTTAGCGCACAATTAGAAAAACCGATGGCAAACCGGATCATTTCATTCAGCAAAGATTCCGGTGTCATCACAGGAAACGACCGGACACTTACTTTGAGTAAGAGTTCAGACGCCAAAGACTTTGAGATCCGTTATACAACAGACGGAAGTATTCCGAGACATACATCTGACCGGTATGAACACCCTCTGCAATTAGACAATAAAGAAAATACCGTTGTCAGAGCGGCGCTGTTTTATAACGAACAGAGAGTCAGCCCTGTATACACAAAGAAATACATAGCAAAAAGCATAAAGATCCAAGACGTAACCGTATCTCATACAGAGGACTGGGGCAATAACTATGTAAAAGCCGGTATGATCGATCAAAACACTTCGACACGGTGGGCATCCAAAAACGTAGACGCTTCTAAGCCGTTGGAAATCACATTGAATTTCTCCGAAAAAGAAACGCTCGATCAAATGAATTTCGATCTGTTCGTATCCAAAAATAACGGAATCGGCGCTTTTGAAATTCAGGCGCTTTCTGACGGAACATATCGAACTGTGTATGAAGGAACAAAAATGGGAAATATCGACGACAAAGTCGGCGATATCGACGGCGGAAGCGGCGGATATCACGCTTATTACTTCGCCGAATTTCCCGAAACAACGA
>ENA-ORTT01003456-ORTT01003456.1-human-gut-metagenome-genome-assembly--contig:-NODE-3456-length-10065-cov-21.943956_pt1 | contig 10065 bp, 4 predicted proteins | sample MGYA00242074_ERZ509197 | MGnify/ENA primary metagenome ERZ509197 (study PRJEB26280, sample SAMEA2338789) | human gut metagenome | biome: human gut; feature: human-associated habitat; material: faeces...
GCGCCAGCAAGGCTAAGACGGACTTCCTTGCCAACATGAGCCACGATATCCGCACCCCCATGAACGCCATCATCGGCATTACCACTCTGATGAAAAACGAGCTGCACCAGCCGGAAAAGCTGGCCGAACATCTGGACAAGCTGGAAAATTCCGGCCAGCTGCTGCTGGGCATCATAAACGATATTCTGGACATGAGCCGCATCGAGAGCGGCAAGACCACCCTGAATGTGGAAAAAATGAATCTGCCCCAGCAGATCAGCCAGCTGGACAGCATCATCCGCCAGCAGGCAGGCCAGCGCCGCCAGACCTTTACGGTAAACACCCATCTGCAGCACGAAAATGTGCTGGCAGACCCCAACCGTCTGAATCGGGTGCTGATGAACATCCTCTCCAACGCAGTCAAGTATACGCCCACCGGCGGGCATATCCGGTTTGAGGTGGACGAGCTGCCCCGAAACGAGCACTACGCCCGATACCGCTTTGTGGTGCAGGATGACGGCATTGGCATGAGCGAGGCCTACCAGAAGACCCTTTTTGACCCCTTTACCCGCGAGGAGCGCTCCGGCACCAACAAGGTGCAGGGCACCGGCCTTGGTATGGCCATCACCAAGAACATCGTGGACCTGATGGGCGGCTCTATCAATGTGGAGAGTACCACCGGCAAGGGCACTCGCTTTGAGGTGGTGCTGGAATTTCCCGTTGATGCCGAAGCAGATACGGTGCCAGAGGCACAGGTGCTCCCGGAGGAAGAGGAAAAAACTTCTCCTCTGTCCGGCATGAAGTTCCTCTGCGCCGAGGATAACGCCATCAACGCCGAAATTCTGGAAATGCTGCTGGAAGCCAATGGCGCAAGCTGCACCATCTGCTCCAACGGTCAGGAAATCGTGGATGCCTTTGCTAGCGTAAAGCCCGGCGAGTACGACATGATCCTGATGGATGTGCAGATGCCTGTGATGGACGGCTTGGAAGCCACCCGCCGCATCCGCAGCGGTGAAAACCCGCTGGGCAGGATCATTCCCATCCTTGCCATGACCGCCAATGCCTTCCTTGAGGATATGCAGAAGAGCAGGGAAGCCGGCATGGACGAGCACCTGTCCAAACCTGTGGATATCGCTGCGCTGGAGCAGACGGTAAAACGCTTCCGTGTTATTCCCCCGAAAATAAATAGCGGACAAGCGCGTTTCCGCAGAGGAAGCACACAAGCGATGTAAATGATGCAGGAGAAGCTTAGAACGTGAATACACTTTCCGAGATCGAGGAATATTACAAAGCGCGTGAGCAGCAGCTGTTGGAAAAACTTCATCAACAGGAAGCCGCTTCTGCTGCAATGCCTGACGGATATCCAAGCTGCCCTGAAAGAAGAATTACAGCAGCACAACTGAGCTGCGGATGCAATCAAAACAGGAGTATAAAAAGCCCGAATGAAACACAGAATCTCACGCCGTGCATTCCTGAACGGATGCACGCTGCTGGCGGCAGCTGCTGCCGTAAGCAGTCTGACTTCCTGCGGAGAAGAGGAAGCGAAAGACAGCGGTCTTGCACAAATCGTTGTGGGAAGCGACAGCTATCCACCTTATATCTATCTGAATAATGACGGTGTTCCCACCGGGATCGATGTGGAGATCGCCACCGAGGCGTTCCGCCGTATGGGGTATGCTGCCCGGTTTGAAACGATCAACTGGGAGCAGAAAACAAATCTTGTGGAAAGCGGCGCCATCGACTGCATCTGGGGCTGCTTTTCCATGGATGGACGCGAAGAGGTATACCGCTGGGCGGGACCTTACATGGTGAGCCGTCAGGTGGTTGCGGTGGATGCTGACAGCAGCATCCGATCCCTCAGCGACCTTGCCGGCAAGACCGTCGCCGTGCAGAGCACCGGCAAGCCGGAGGAGATCTTTCTCAGCGGCTCCGACCCGCGCATCCCGCAGACGGTGGAGGTGCTCAGCATCGAAAACCGCAGTGTGCAGTACGCAATGCTGGCCTGCGGCTATGTGGACGGCATCGCCGCCCACGAGACAGGCATCCTGCAATATATGAAGGACAATGCCATAGACTTCCGCATTTTGGAGGAACCGCTGCTGGTCACCGGGCTGGGCATCGCCTTTGCCAAGAACGACACCCGCGGGCTGGACAGCCAGCTGACCGATACCCTTGCGCAGATGCGCGCGGACGGCACGCTGGAGCGGATCATTGGCCGATACCTTGAAAATGCTTCGCAGTATCTGGAGGTGGACACAATTGGCGCGTAAAAACAGAACCATCCCGGATAAAAGGATATGGACAGCCTATCTGATCATCGGCGTGCTCTTGATGGCCGGTGTTGCTTTTTTCTCCAGCTGGCGGGCAATGCGCACAGCAGAGGAACGCTTTTGCCAGACCCTTGAGTTTGTCAAATCCCAGTCCACCAGCTTTGAAAAGCACAACGATACCATCACGGCAAAGGCACTCCGCCGCACGGCGGTCGCAGTCCATCAGCTGGCAGAGAATCCTGCGCTTGACCTCTCCGACCCGCAGTGCCTGAACAGGCAGACAGAAAAGCTCTGGCTCACCGGCATTTCGGTTCTGGGACCGGATGGCACGCTCCGGTGCGAGTCCACGACCAACGGCATCGGCTATGACCGGTTTGGCGACCAGCTGAAAAATGACGCTGTTCTGGACGTTTTATCTTACCCGCGAAAGACCTATGTGAAGCGCGTCCTGCTGGAAGATGGCTCTGCTGTGGATGTTGCGGCGCACCGGGCAGAAAGCACAGAGCTGCTCCTGCTTGCCTACCGGTACACCCCGGCGGAATTTGTGGAGGAAACGGCGCTGTCCATCCAGAGCATACTGGATGGCTACCCGGCAGAAACCAGCGGCACGCTGTTCATCGTGCAGAACAATCAGGTCGTTGCCGCAAACCGCCCGGAGCTGATTGGGCAGGATGTTGCAGGCAGTCCGCTGGCGCAGGGAATTCGCAAAGCCGGGGCCGCAGAGAAGCTGACCCATACCCGGGACTGGAACGGCTCCGGCTGCTATTTCGGGATGTTCTGCCATGGCAGATCCTTCGATCTCTATGCGTACACGGATGAAAAAATAATCTTCCGGGAGTCGCTTTTGCTGATCCTGACGGTGCTGGTCGGCTACATCCTGCTTGTAATGATCCTTCAGCTGCTGCGCCGCCGCTCCGTGCAGGAGATGGAGCTGCAGAAAAAAGAGCAGGAGAGGAAGTACCAGACCCAGCTGGAGGAACAGAACCGCAAGCTGGAGATCGCGCTTCAGCACGAGGGGGCGGCAAACCGCGCCAAGCGGGAGTTCCTGTTCAATATGAGCCACGATATCCGCACCCCCATGAACGCCATCATCGGCTTCACCTCGCTGGCTGCGACCCATATCGACAATAGGGAACAGGTGCTGGACTACCTCAAAAAGATCTCCACCTCCAGCCAGCATCTGCTTTCCCTCATCAATGATGTGCTGGATATGAGCCGCATCGAGAGCGGAAAGGTAAAGATTGAGGAAAAAGCGGTGCATCTGCCGGACCTCGTCCACGATGTGCGCTCCATCATTCAGCCCAATGTTTCGGCAAAGCGGCTGTCGCTTTTTATTGATACCATGGATGTGGAGAACGAGGATATCATCACCGACCCGCTGCGGCTGAACCAGATCCTGCTGAACATTTTGTCCAATGCCATCAAGTTCACTCCCACAGGCGGCATGATCAGCATTCGCATTGCTGAGAAAAACGGTGCGCCTGCGGGCCGGGCCTGCTATGAGTTCCGCATCAAGGACAACGGCATCGGCATGAGCGAGGAATTCCAGAAGCACATCTTTGAGGAGTTCGCCCGTGAGGAAAACTCCACCGTCAGCGGCATTCAGGGTACCGGCCTCGGCATGTCCATCACCAAGAACATTGTGGACCTGATGGGCGGCACCATCGCCATTGAGAGCGAGCCGGGCAAGGGCAGCGAGTTCATTGTGAATCTCTGCTTTGCGCTCAGCGGACAAAAGGTGGAGCTCAGGCAGCTCCCGCAGCTGGAAGGGCTGCGGGCACTGGTGGCGGACGACGATACCGACACCTGCCTGAGCGTCAGCACCATGCTGTCCAAGATCGGGATGCGGCCGGAGTGGACGATCTCCGGCAGGGAAGCGGTGATCCGCACCCGGTATGCCATGGAGCAGGGGGATGAATTCAGCGTTTACATCATCGACTGGCTGATCCCCGATATGAACGGCATCGAGATCGTGCGGCAGATCCGCAAGGTGATCAGAAAAAGCTGCCCCATCATCATCCTGACCGCCTACGACTGGGCCGATATTGAAGAGGAAGCCCGCGCTGCCGGTGTTACCGCCTTCTGCGAAAAGCCGCTGTTCCTCTCGGAGCTGCGTAGAGTGCTGGCAGAGCCGTTCGGTGCAGAGCCTGCCTGCAGGCCGGTGCAGCTGAACGCGGAGGCCTTCAAAGGGAAAAAGATCCTGCTGGTGGAGGACAACGAGCTGAACCGTGAGATCGCAGTGGAGATCCTGAAGGAAGCGGGCTTTGAGGTGGAATCTGCCGAGGATGGCGAGATCGCCGTCCGGAAGATGAAGCAGGCGGCAGACGGACAGTATGACCTGATCCTCATGGACATCCAGATGCCCAACATGGACGGCTACGAGGCAACGCGGCAGATTCGTGCGCTGCCGGATGCCGCAAAGGCTGGCATCCCCATCTTTGCAATGACGGCAAATGCCTTTGAGGAAGACCGTCAGAACGCACTGAAGGCCGGTATGAACGGCCATATTGCAAAGCCGCTAGATATTCCGCACCTGCTGCAGGTCCTTGCAGATGTACTGAAATAAACAGCGCCCAAAAGCAAAAGCACCCACAGCAAGCGCCACAGAGGTTTTGAATCTCCGGTGAGCAAATTGCTGCGGGTGCTTTATTTTTTTTTTGCCTGACAGGCGGCTTGTTACAAAATTTTGCGCAGCTCCTGCACAAGGTCGCCGATCACGATGGGTTTGGACAAAAAGCCGGTCATGCCGCTTTCCAAGGCATTGCGGCGGTCTTCATCGAATGCGTTGGCAGTCATGGCAAGGATCGGGATCTTTGCCAGTGCAGGGTCGCCCAGTGCGCGGATCTGCCGGGTGGCGGTATAGCCGTCCATCACCGGCATCTGCACATCCATCAGCACCAGATCATAGCTGCCCGGTGCGGCAGTGCTTACCTTTTCCACCGCCACGGCACCGTTTTCCGCCGTATCGACCCGGAAGCCGTACTCGCACAGAATCTCCTGCGCGATCTCACGGTTCAGCTCGTTGTCCTCTACCAGCAGGATGTGCCTGCCCTTGAAGTTGGTGTCCTTTTTCGGCAGAAGCTCCTGCGCCGCATCCGTCTGTGTCTGGCCGATGGCGCTCATCAGCGTCTCGCGCAGGTCGGACATGAACATGGGCTTGGAGCAGAAGGCGGTCACACCGGCAGCCTTTGCCTCCACCTCAATGTCGGACCAGTCGTAGGCAGTCAGGATGATGATGGGCGTATCATCGTTCAGGCTGCGGATCTGGCGGGTGACCTCGATGCCGTTCATGTCTGGCAAGCGCCAGTCGATGATATAGGCATGGTAAGCATCGCTCATCTCGATGGACTGCCGTGCACGCAGCACCGCTTCCTTGCCGGAAAGGGTCCACTCGGCACGCATGCCCACCTTGACCAGCATCTTTGTCACGCTGTCGCAGGTGTTGAAATCGTCATCCACCACCAGTGCCTTCAGGCCTTCCAGTTCGGTGATCTTTTCCACCGGACGGTGCTCTGCCTGCGCACGCATGGGCACACGAATGATAAACTCGCTGCCCTTGCCCTGCGCCGTCTGCACCTCGATGGTGCCGCCCATCATATCCACGATGTTTTTGGTAATAGCCATGCCAAGGCCGGTGCCCTGGATCCGGCTTACCGTGGAGGTGCGCTCCCGCTCAAACGGCTCAAAAATCTTTTTGGCGAACTCTTGGCTCATGCCGATGCCGTTGTCCTTGACGCGGAACTCGTACTGCCCGCAGCCGCGCACCGCTCCGGCAAGCTGCCGCACCCGCACCGAGACCGTGCCGCCCGCCGGGGTGAACTTGATGGCGTTGGACAGCAGGTTCAGCAGTACCTGATTCAGCCGGGTCTTATCGCAGTAGACGTCCTCATCGGTCACATCCATGGCATCCATATAAAGCTCCAGCTGCTTTGCGTAGATCTGCCCGCTGACGATGGTTTTCAGGTCGTGCAGCACATCCGAAAGGTTGACTTCCACTTCTTCCAGATGGATCTTTCCGCTTTCGATGCGGCTCATATCCAGCACATCGTTGATGAGGGAAAGTAGATGATTGCTGGAAGCGAGGGTCTTGGCAAGATAATCCTTCACCCGGTCTTTATCGTCAATGTTGCTGAGTGCCAGCGTGGTAAAGCCGATGATGGCGTTCATGGGGGTGCGGATGTCGTGGGACATATTGGAAAGGAAGGTGCTTTTGGCGCGGTTGGCAGTCTCGGCCGCTGCAACGGCATCCGAAAGTGCCTGATTCACCTGCCTGTCGGCGGTGCGGTCGGACAAGACAAGGATATACTTGGTCCTGCCCTCTACCTCGCTGCCCATGGCGATGTTATGGAACCAGCGCCGCTCTTTGGTCTCCCGATGCTCAAACTCGAAATCCCATTCGCGTTGCTGCCCGCTGAGCAGTCCTTCCAGAAAGTTCTTGTCGCGATCCGGGTCATCCTTCGGGTGCAGCGCTGCCAGAGCACGGGCATCCTGCCGCACTTCTTTCCACGGGATGCCCAGCAGCCGTTCGACGTTGGGGCTGACATAATCCACCTTGGAGGTCTTTGCGTCCAGCATCAGGAAAACGTCGTCCACGTTCAGCGAAAGCTTTTGGAACAGCTCGTCCCGGTACAGGATCTCAGTGTCCTTCCGGCGCAGGGTCGTATGGCTTCTGCGCAGGATCAGCAGGATGATCAGCACAGCAAGGCCAAAGGCGATGCCCGCCACGATCTGCACCGTGTGGAACCACAGCTTATCCAGACTGGCATTGACGATGCTGACCGGCACAAGCCCCACCATCGTCCAGTTCTGGACCGCGGTATCCTCGTAGACCAGATAATAACTGGTGTCGCCCAGTTTGACCCGCAGGTTTCCGCTGCGGCCCTGCGCAAAATCATCCGAAAGGGCAAGAATCTGTTCCTCGGAAAGGTCGGAATGGTCGCGCAGCATCGCAATGAAGTTGTAAATGATTTCCTTGCGATTTACGGAATTGTCAATCACCACCCGCCCATCCGGGTAGATCACATAGTTGCTGGCATTGCCCTGAAAAGCAGAGCTGTCCAGCAATCTCAGCACAGCATCATTATAATAGGTGATGGCAACGGCATCGTAGGCAAAGCCCCGGTAGCTGCCCTGCGTTTCGGGGCAGATGAACGCAAGCATCGGGGCTTTGCCGGGCAGCGCCGTATTCACGACGATATCCTCGCCATCGGAGAGCTTTTCGTCCAGATTGGTCTGCAGGCCAAGGTAGCCGGTTCCCCCGGTCACGGTCATGTAGTTGCCGTCATAGGAAAGAAAGTAGAAGTTAACAAATCCGGTTGCCTGCTGTGCTTCCTCGATATAGGCCTGAATTTCATCCTCATTCGAGGTGTTTTTCAGAAAGCCGTTGCACAGATGCAGATAGGTCAGGTTTTTGCGCACCATCTCTTTCAGCATACTATTGGATTTATACAGTACCTCTTCCAGATGCGAGGTGCTTTCCTGATAGATGGTCTGCGACATAAACGAGATGTACCGGAAGCTGAAACCGGCTGCCAGAAAGACCAAAAGAAGGATGGCAGCGGCGGCAGGCAGCCACTTGTGCCGGGAATAGCAGCTGCGTTTGGATTCGTGCTTTTCGTCTGCCATTCCGCTCACCTCAGTGTCATGTAGTTTTCCGGCTCTGCAAGCGCTGCGCCGCCGGAGATATAATCGCGCCATGTGTTTTTTACCCACGTATCTTCGCCAGCAGACGTGCCGCTATCGCTCGCAAGCAGCGCTTCCATCTGCTTTTCCGTTGCAAGGCAGGTCACGGTAACGGTGTCGTTATCTCCCAGCGGCTGCCCGTTCCGGGTGATGCCGGTCAGGGTATAGCTGCCGTTATTCTCTTTTACCTCCACAGCAATGCCGCTGACCACTGGCAGAGAACCGCGGTTGAAGGGCACAAACCCGCCCTCGCAGCCTTCCACAAAGGCGTGGACGGTCTCTTTCAGCTCCGCACCGGTCATGGTGCGCTGGCGGGACATCAGACCGTTCGGCATGATCATGGAAGCTGCCATTTTCTGGTTATAATCCGCCTGCAGCACACTGCCGGTAAAGCTGTTTGCGGTGGCAAGCAGCACATCGGTGCCATACACGCCGCGCAGCGTGTTTGCCATCACGGAGAAGGCAGCGCTGCCGCCGTTTGCGTGGAATACGTTGGAATAGGCCTTCCCGGAGGTCAGCACGGTCTCGTTGTCGGCAGGCTCCTCATCGGCAAGGAGCTGGGCATTGAAGGCCTGATACGCCTGCTCAGCGGTAAGCTCGCCTGCGATCATTTTGGAGACCACATCCTTGGAAACGGCAAAGAAATCGTTGGAGGCGATGCGGATATACATGTGGTTTTCTTCCACCACGCTGCGGACGTCCTTCAGATACTCGGTCAGGCGCAGGGGAACGTTCTGGCTGTAGCTCAGTATGTCCTGCCCCTCTGAGACGATGCGGTTCTGCGCCTGTTCGGAGAGCATGACGTTCAGCACCTTCATGGCTTTTTCGCGGCGCGCGGTGTCCTGCTCCAGATCCCGGTTCAGGGCAACTTGGAAATAGGGGGTGGTCATGATCCACGGTTCGCTGTTCTGGCTGAAGAAGGGCAGAAAGATCGTGTCGATGCCCTCATCCTGAAACATCTTCACGCCGGCAGAGCTGCCAAAGTACATGGCAACTTCTCCGTTCCGGAACATTCCGGTCACATCGTCGTAATTCAATGCAAGATCATCTGCTGTAAGGTGGGTATCCTGAATGAACTGCTCCATCCGCTCAAACGCCCCCGGCCATACGGTGTCGTCCAGACCCACCCGCGCGGTGCTGGCGGGGTCGCTGTAGGTAGTGCGCCACTTGCGCCCCGCGGTGGTGGTAAGCTCGGCAGCGGAAAGCCCCTGCAGGGTTTCCATGCAGGTGTAGTCGTAGGTATAATCGGAGGTAAAGCCGCGGATGCCTACCTTTTCAAAAGCCTGACAGGCCGCTACAAAGCTTGCGTAATCGGTGGGCAGGGGAATATCGTACTGCTCAAAAAGGCTGCGGTTGACCACAAAGCCGTGGGCGTCTGCGCATACGGGCAGCCAGTTGACACTGCCGTCCTCATTTTTAAAGCTGTTGAGGTAGGTATTGTAGACAGCGCCTGCTTCGTTGGTGGTGGCAAGGTCCATCAGGCTGTCCTTCAGGGGGGCCGCATCGTGCAGGGAGAAGCGGCAGCAGGTTATAATGTCCGGCAGACCGCCGTTTTCCTGCAAGAATTTGTAAAAGTCCAGATCGTTGTTGCCCACGATAAACTCAATGTTTACGTCCGGCAGCTGTGCCTGCACGTAGGGGGCGTACTTTTCGTAGAGGCTGTTGGTCCACAAATAGACCTGAATGGTGTCGGCGTCCTCCTGTGCCTGCACCGCCTCGGCGCTTTTTCCGGCGCAGCCGGTCAGCAGGAACAGACCCAGCACCGTGGCTGCAAGCAGGGAGGAAATTCTGTGCAGTGGTTTCTTTTTCATCCGGTTTTTCTCCTTATTTTTTGACGGTCTGCTATATAGGCTGTGACGCAGAAAAAACGCCTTCAGGGCATGGCGGACCCATACCTGAAAGCGCTGTCTGACCGTATTAAACAATATCCGCGGGCAGCAAAAAACAGCAGAGCGTTATAGATGCCCTGCTTTGTGCCGTCGGTGTATCGGTGTGTTTTCACCCTCGTCAACTCCTGTCCCCCAAAGGACGCGAAGCTACCGGCGGCAGTAAAACAACAATTTCTTGTTGGCAACTGGCTGACCCGATGGACCCCTATAGCTTTGCGTCGCCGGTTTGCACCGGGTTTGCCTGT
>ENA-ORTT01003477-ORTT01003477.1-human-gut-metagenome-genome-assembly--contig:-NODE-3477-length-10014-cov-3.609499_pt1 | contig 10014 bp, 8 predicted proteins | sample MGYA00242074_ERZ509197 | MGnify/ENA primary metagenome ERZ509197 (study PRJEB26280, sample SAMEA2338789) | human gut metagenome | biome: human gut; feature: human-associated habitat; material: faeces...
TTATATCTTCTAAGTTTACTGTATCAATTATAAATTCCATTTTCTTTTCTCCTATTCTTTTATTAAGTTTTTTATTCCTGCTTGTAAAGCAACATCATAAAAATGTTGCATTTGTTGCTTGGTAAACATTTGATATGATTCTAATCCGTATTTTAAATTCACAAGTTCATATTTAGCTGAAGCTAAAGGATTATAATTCAACATCTCATATTTTACTTCTGGATTTATTTGAATTAAAAATTTTACGATTTGATAAATATTTTCATCCGTTGCACTCATTGTCGGAATCAGTGGTGTTCTAATGATCACTTTATCTTTATATTCACTTTGTAAAACATAACGAATATTTTCTTTAATAAGTTGTGGTGATACATTTGTACAGGCTTGATGTTTTTGCTCATCAAATATTTTTAAATCTATATAAACTAAATCTAAATAAGGCAATGCCTTTTTTATAAGTTCTAATGATGTATAAAATGATGTTTCAATAGCTGTATGAATCTTTTCTTTCTGACATCTTTTTAAAATTTCAATAAGAAATTCACCTTGCATAAAGGGTTCTCCACCGGAAAATGTAACACCTCCTCCATGTTGAAAGAAAACTTCATCCTCTTTTATTTTATTCATTAATTTATCTAAAGTATACTCTTGACTATCATATTGAATAGCACCACTAGGACATGTTTTAATAACTTGATCAAAGTCTTGATGATTTTGAAAATATGGTCGATCGTTTTGATAATTAATTTGTTCTTTGAATTGTTGACAACATCTACAATGAATACATTTATTTTTAAAATAGATGACTTGCCTTTGAGTGTTTAATCCTTCTGGATTTTGACACCATAGACAACGAAGTGGACACCCCTTAAAAAAAACTGTTGTTCTTAAACCACTCCCATCATGTATTGCAAATCTTTTAATATCAAAAACCAATGCTTTAGATATTTTCATAAGTTGTTCTTTCAATAATTTCATCTTGTAGCTTGCCAGCAAGTTCAACAAAGTATGCTGTATAACCAGCAACACGAATTGTCAATGATTGATGATTTTCAGGATGAACTTTAGCATCAAGCAAATCTTCTTTTCTAACAACATTAAATTGTATATGAGGTACTTTTAAATCTACAAAAGCACGTAAGAAATTTTCAAATTTCAAACAGCCTGTTTCTGTTTTAAAAAATTCTGGTAAGAATTTCATATTTAAAAGACCACCATTCGTCGTACATGAATTATTAAGTTTTGAAACAGATTTTAAAACAGCTGTTGGGCCTTGTAGATCTCTACCATAGACAGGTGACATACCTCCATCAGCAAGTGGTTTTAAAGCATTTCTGCCATCTGGTGATGCTCCTACATTTTCACCCATTGGAACATGTGCAGAAACAGTATACATTCCTGTATGATAAGGACCTCCTCGATAATTTGTATAACGTTTCATCTTTTCTCTAAAGTAACATGCCCATTGATTTCCAAGCTCATCGACCCACTTTACATCGTTTCCATATTTAGGCACTTTATTTAAAAGCATTGTTTGCATGATTTCATAGCCTTTAAAATCTTCTTGTAAAGCATTTAATAAATCATGTTGACTTATCATTTTATCATCATAAACAAGTTGTTTAATAGCTGCTAGAGAATCTACAAGATTGGCTACTTGAATCATTTGAATACCCGATAGATTATATTTAGCTCCACCTTTAGTAACATCTAATCCTTTTTCTAAACAATCATCAATAACAGTAGATAGAAAAGCTGTTGGTAAATAATCTTGATGTGCTTTTTCTACAATCTTTTCTGCAGCCATCATTTTATCAATAAAATAATCAATTTGTTTTTGAAAAGCATTTTCTAAATCTTGATAAGTTTGATATGTTTCTAAACTTCCTAAATCTAATCCTATTTGTTGCTTTGTTAGTAAACATTTTCCATGATTCAAAGTAAGTTCTAATGCTTTATTTAAATTAAACATGGCTGCATCAGACCATCCTAAATTGTTGCCATGTGTTGTCAGTTCAACACATCCAACAATAGCATAATTACGTGCATCTTTTTCTTCAATTCCTAAATCTTCAATCATTGGTTGAATAATAGCTTCATCATTGAAAAATTGTGGCATTCCACTACCAAGTGAAACAACTTTAATAGCAGCTTGCATTAATTCATGGCTAGAATTTTTATTAAGTCTTACAGATAAATTAGGTTGTGGTAATCCTAAATGCTCTTGAGCTTTTAAACAAAGTAAAGAAAGATCATTATATGTATCATTCCCCTTTTCATCTACACCTCCAATAGCAATGTTAAAACCAATTGGAAATCCAGCAAAATATTTAGCACTATTTTGATTTCTTAAATAAACAACTTGATTAAATTTCAACCACAAACATTCTAATATTTCTAAAGCTTCTTGTTTAGTAAGAATTCCTTTTTCTATATCTCTTTGATAATAAGGATAAAGATATTGATCCATTCTCCCTGGTGAAAAAGAAGAAGCATTGGATTCCATATGTAATATCACAAATAAAAACCACAAAGATTGCACCGCTTCATGAAAAGTTTCTGGAGGTCTTTTAGAAAGCTTCATACAAATCTTTCCCACTTCTTTTAATGATTCGATTTTTTCACTTTCAATCAAATCATGATATCTTTGCATAAAATGAACTGCCCCTTCTAATACAAGAATCGTACATTCATAAAATTCTTTTTGTTCATCTTTACAATTCTTTAATTTTTCTTTTGCTTTTTCCATTAAACCTTGAGGACCAAGTTTTAACCATAAAGCACTATCAGGACAAATATGACCTTGAGCATGATCTTTTTGATTAATTTTTACCACTTTACTTATTTCATTAATTTCTATTCCATAAGTTCCTTTAATTGCATCTTCTAAAGATTTTCCTTTCCAATAAGGATAAATCTTCTCTCTAAATTCTTTAATATCTTCTTCTTTTACTAAAAACTGATCTTGTGGTCTTGTTGGTAACGTTTCAAATTCTTGATTGATCCACGAACAACCACTTTCAGGAAAAACAACACCATAACGTACACCCTTTGTACGATTTCCAACAATCAACTCTTCATCTTCAATAGAAATCTCTAATTCCTCTAATGCTGCTTTTAAAGAAAGAGCTCTTTTTTTAGGAAGAGATAATTTCTCATTTTCTTGATAAACACGTGTAATGATTCGTGCCTGTTCAATAGAAGCATAACGTTTACTGCTCAACATCTTTTCTTTTAAATCAGAAATTCTTTTTGTTTGATATAAACAATTCATAACACGCCTCCTTTTATTGTTTTTTCTTATTACAAGGCTATTATAAATCTAAAAACAATAAATTTCAATAATTGTTTTATTGATTTTTCATAAAAAAAGAAATCATTAAATGATTTCTAATCCATACTCCATTATTTTTTCCTTAAAAGGACTTCCTAACTCTTGTTCACCAATATATCCAGTAAATTCACTTAAATGTCCAAAAACATAATTCCCATCTAAATTGAGTTTTTCATTTTCGGCCACAAGATAACATTTTTTACTTGCATCCATGACTTCTTTTTTTGTAAGACCATCTTCGACATCATATGTGGTTACTTTTCCATCATGGATATTCATTCCTACTGTACCGATAAAAGAAAGATCAAAACGATAATTGTGAATTTGTTCAATTGCAAGAGTACCTATAAAACCATCTTTAGCGCGATTAAAATGTCCTCCAATGAAAATAAGATTTACTTTATGTTCCCCATGTCTAAATAATTGCATAATATCAATCATATTTGTAATAATTGTAAGTGATATATTTTTTTGATAAATACACTTGGCAAGTTCTAAATTCACTGTAGAGATTCCTAAAAAAATCACCGTATTTTCTTCAATCAATTCAACTGCTTTTTTCGCGATGATTTTCTTTTGTGATAAACGTACACTCATACGTTCATCTACATGGTAAGCATGGAGATTCTTTCTTACTTGCATAGCTCCTCCATGAATACGTTTTAAAAGTCCTTCTTTTTCTAGAGCCGTTAAATCTTTACGAATGCAATCTTCTGTGACTTCGAAATCATTTGCGAGTTCTTTAACTTTTACTTTTCCATCAGTATTTAATCTTGCCAGTATTTGTTCATGTCTTTCTTGTTGAAGCATTTTTTCTACCTCTCTTTTATGACATTTTAACATATTCAAAATATCTTGAAAATGAGTAACAACACCCTTCAACTTGATAAAATATGAAAAAATACATTTTTTATCAAGTTATAACTCTTTTTCATAAAAAAACAAGGACTACAACGAGTCCTTATTTATTGGCAAGACAATCTTAAAGGTTGTTCCTTTACCTAATTCACTTTCTAAATGAATTGTTCCTTTATAATATTGAACAATGTGTTTTACAATTGCAAGTCCAAGACCTGTACCACCTGTTTCCTTATCACGCCCTGCATCACATCTAAAGAAACGTTCAAAGACACGCCCTTGATCAATAAGTGAAATTCCACGACCTGTATCACTTACTTCAATAATGTAGTCTTGATCAACAAGATAAGAATGAATATTTAAACTTCCTTTTTGTTTATTATATTTAACAGCATTATTAATAAGATTGTTCATCAATTGTTGGATGTGTTGATGATTTGCTAGATAAGTTTGTGATGTTAAATCACATTCTACTGTAATTTTTCTTTTTTCTATTTCTACTTTTAATGATTCTAAAATATCATCAACAATTGGTTGGAGATGAACAGGATGTTTAATGACTTCAATATCTTTGTTTTCAAGTCTTGAAATCATTAAAATATCACCTATCAATTGTGACATATGATCAACTTCTTTTTGTATTTTATCCAATGCTTGTTTTCTTACTTTAGGATCATCAATCATTCCTGCTTGTAATAATTCACTATAACCTCTAATGGATGTCATAGGTGTTTTAAGTTCATGAGAAACATTTGAAAAAAATTCTTGTCTCATTTTTGTAGCATTAACAGATTCAGTAACATTTACAAAGAGCAAAGTCACTCCATATTCTACTTTAGCAAGATGGCAATCATAGACTTCTTCATCTTTTTTTAGAGTAACGATTTTAGGTTCTACACCGATATTTTCTAATTGATCTATAATTTGGTGATCGAAGATAAAATCTTGGATAGGTTGATTCACTTCCATTTTATCACTAAAAAGTTGTTTAGCTTTTTTATTGACCATAAGTATTTCATAATTTGTATCTAATAAAATGAACCCTTCATTCATTTTATCAAGAATACTATTTATTTTTAATCTTTCATTTTTCAAAGTTTTTAGTGTTTTTCTTATTGTATCTGCTTGTTCTTTAAGCTTTGTCGCAATAACATTAAATTCATCATATTGATAATGATCAAAACTTAAATAACGATTATCATTGATTTTAGAAACCTCTTCACTAATTTCCTCTAATGGTTTCGTAAGTGTTCTAGAAAAACGATAAGAAAGAGCCAAAGCAACACATAATGATAAAGCAGCACTAATAAATAATGGTTCTAAAAGTGGTCCTATATTATCAAAGATACCATTATAAGAAATCGCAATACGAACAACATAACCACGATGATAATAAGCCACATACATCATATTCTTTTTAACAGTTGAAGAATAACGTGTCGCATAACCAAACTGATCACTTAAAGCTTCTTTAAATTCACTACGTCCACTATGATTTTCTTGAATCCCCTCTTTATCACTATCCGCTAAAACATTTCCTTCTTTATCAATAATTGTTAAACGTGTATCTTTTGTATAAGCTAAATCATTTAATTTATCTATTTGTTTTTCTAATGGTTTTTGGTAATCAATTTGATTTTCTACAAGCTTTACCGTATAGTACATATCTTTTCTTGTTGTTTGCATCATTTGATCAGAAAGAATCACCATTGAAACACTTGAAGAAAATAATAACGTAATAATTAAAACTGTTGCAAAATATTTAAATAGAGCTTTATTCATCTTATTTCACTTCCTCAACATAGCGGTATCCTACACCTCTAATAGTTTTAATATACTTACTTCCATCATCATCCAATTTAGCTCTTAAAGCACGAATATGCACATCTAAAACTCTTGATTCACCTATAAAATCATAACCCCAAATATGATTTAAAATTTCATCTCTTTCGACTACACGTGTATGATTTTCTACTAAATAAAGAAGTAACTGATATTCTTTATTTGTAAGTTCCTTGACTTGTCCATTATGCATCACTGTTCTTGTTTGTTTATCAATTTTTAAGGTTTGACTTTCAATAATCGGCGCTGCTTTAGGAGCATGTCTTCTAAGCAAAGAACGTACTCTAGCTTGTAACTCTAAAACACCAAATGGTTTGGTCATATAATCATCACTACCACTATCTAAACCATTGACTTTATCAATTTCTCGGTCCTTCGCACTTAAAATCAAAATAGGTAATTCTTGATCAGTTTCACGTATCTTTTTGATAGCATCAATTCCTGAAATGCCAGGTAACATTAAATCAAAAACAGCTAGATCCACTTGATCTGTTTTCATATTTTCTAAAGCATCTAAAGCATTTGAATATTGTTTAACAGTATAACCTGCACTTGTTAAAGCTAAATCTATAATTTCTCTAATATTTTCATCATCTTCTACTACATATATACATTCTTTCATTATTTCCACATCCTTTACATTATCTTAACATAGCAAAGGGGGGGTTATGTTAAGTTTAGGTTAAAAGTTGATTAGAAATAAAAGAACTTATACCATGCTGTTTGTATAAGTCCTTTTTATTATTTATCAAAAATTCTTCTTAGATGTGCATAATCTTCAAAATATTCAACATTCATATCTTGATTTATTTTATCAATGTTATTTTCTTTATTTTCTACAAATAAATCTAATTGAACATATGCTTCATGTTCAATCAATTTTATTTCTAAATATGTTTTATCTGATTGTTCAAAAAAATTGGAAATAGTATTAATTATTTTATCACAATTATTAAAATCTTTAAAAAACGAATCATTTCCGATATTTATCAATAATTTTACTTTTGTATCAAATTGAGATTTTATTAGGAAAATATAATCATTCAATAATGTATCAAATATATAATTATTTGTCATGATATTTGTTTTCTCATCTAACAAATCATAAAAATGCTCTACCTGATTTTTTGCATCTTCATATTTTTGATCATCTATATTATTTTCTATCAAAATCAATCCATATCTTAAAGAATGCTGTATTTTCATAACATTATCATGAAGATAATGAACTAAAGACTTATTTTTTTCTATGTATTCCAATTCTTTATTTTTTAACACATATTCTGTTTTTTCATTATAGAGTCGTGTCATATGTAAAAACAAAATACAAACTACAAAAAATAAAACTGTTAACAAAAGTAAAACTAAATAGATATCATCTATTGTTTTTTGCATGTGGCCTACATTATTTAACAAAATGACATATATTCCAAAAATCAGCATCATGATTACTGATAATAAAAATTTATTTTTTTCAATGATTGCATTATTTATTTTAGATTTAAAAATTTCAATTATTATAATGATTACAAAAAACAAAATCCTTGCTGTAAACATAATTATTATTTTATAGGATTCCATGATTTCAACAACAGAGAGATGTGAAACTATTTTAATTAAAAGAATAACACATGTTGAAGTAAAAACAGAAATCCACGAAGGCAATATACAAAGAATAAAATTAAAAAGAACAAATTTCTTTTTCATTAAAGAAACAAAAATAAAACTTATAATACCTATGGCATACACTAGCACATTCCCAAATAAATTATATTTTTGTAAGAACTGCATAATGAAAAAATTAATAATAGATGTTATTAAACAAAATCTTTTCTTATCCTCTATATCACAAAAGACACATATCAATAAGGAGCCTAATAACACTTCTAAATAATCTAAAAAGAAATACATCATTTTAATAAGTACTCCTTATACGATGCAAGTACATCTTGTTGATACTTCTTTCCAATCTTTAAAGTAACTCCATTTCTCAATAATAACTCTTCTTTATAAATTTCTTTAACCCAAAATAAATTAACTGCATAGGATTTTTGAATTCTAATGATATTCGTAGAATTAATAAGTGACATCATTTTATTAAAAGTACTCGAATATTTATAATCATTAAATGGTGCATGAATCGTAATTTCATGTAAAAACGATTCTAAATAAATGATATCTGATAATTGCATAGAGGTTTTTCTACCATTTAAATCAAAAGTAATAATTTTATGATTTTTATTAATATATTTTTGAATTAGAGTACATGCGATTTTCATATCTCTATCAAAATTATCTTTTCTAATAAAGTAAAAAGGTTGTACAATTAATGAATCAAAAATCATATCATTCATCGCTGAAACAAATATAATAATTGCATTAGAATTGTTCTCTCTAATTTTTTCAGCAATTTTGATGCCATTTTTTTCTTTTAAATCAATATCCAAAAAGAAAATATCTCCTTTTTCAAAATAACGATCTTCAAAATGACTTGTTATACAATCTATTGAATAATCAAGAAAGATATCTTTAAATCCATCATACACCATACTCTCTATCTTTTTAGCAAAAACTTGATCATCATCTACTATCTTTATTAACATTCATATTTCACTTCTTTCTAAATAAAGTTACGAAAAGAAGTATACCATATTATTATTTTTTATACTTATCTTTAATTTCTTTAACATAATGTATTTGATCATTGAATTCTACCATCTCATTAATACAATCATTCAATTCATTTTCTTTTTCTAAATGTTCTAAACAAATAATTCTATAATATAACTTCATAATATATCCTATGTCTTTTTGTTGACTTGTAACCTTCTTTGATAATTCAAGAGCTTCTTCATATTTTTCATTTAAAATGAGATACATGATTTTAAAAAGTGGGTTTTTAACTTTATTATCCAATTTGGGATCATATAATTTTAAATATTCATCTTTTTTATTTAAATTATAATAATATTGTAATTTTATAGTATACCAATGTCTATTTTGCTTTTCATCAAAAATTCTTTTACTATTTTGTTCTACAAAGTTTTGATATTCTTCTTTATAATTAGAAATTTCTAAAAGAAAAATATATATTGTTATTAAACTGTCATTAATAGACTTATTATGAATTTTATCTATCGCTTCTTTTACTGTAGATAAATTCTTTTCAATATACTTATTTGACAACAATAATTTTGGAATATTCAATATATAAATATGCACTACAATACCAAACAAAACGATTAAAATCAAAGAATAGATTAATACCCTTTCTAAATGATTAATATTTATAATAACAATCAAAAAAGCCAATAAATAATAAACTAGTATAATGAATCGATAACTTAAAACTATCTTATTCTTCATCGTTTTTACCTACTTAGAAAGATATAAATCTAAAGGTGTTTTTGTATGTTCAACAACATAACCACTACCACCTCTATCTTTAACATCTTCGACCAATGTTGTTATTAAAAGAGGTTGTTTTTCATCTGTCGTCATTACTGTAAACCAACCAAGTTCTGTTCCTGTGGTATCACTTTGGCTTTGTTTGATTTCTGCTGTTCCTGTTTTTCCAGCAAGAGTCACATTATCATGATAAATACTATGGCCTGTTCCTTTTTCGTCTGCAATAACATTAATTAAATCTTCTTTTATTGTTTGTGATGTTTCTTTAGAAAAGACATTTTTAATCCATGTTTTTGTTTTTCCTTGAACGATATGGGGTTGATAAATTGATCCTTCATTGACAAATGAACTATAAATACTTGCAAGTTGTAAAGGATTCATCAAAATTTGTCCTTGTCCATAACCACTATCAGCAATTAATTGATCATTTACTTTTTGATTTTTATTGATATACTGACTTCTATTTAAAGCCAGTTCAAAAGGAATCTTTTCACCAATCTTTAAGTTTTTATAATATTTCTTAATTAACCATCTGACACATCTTTTGATATAACACCGTTAATCTCACTTTA
>ENA-ORTT01003479-ORTT01003479.1-human-gut-metagenome-genome-assembly--contig:-NODE-3479-length-10010-cov-3.037167_pt1 | contig 10010 bp, 7 predicted proteins | sample MGYA00242074_ERZ509197 | MGnify/ENA primary metagenome ERZ509197 (study PRJEB26280, sample SAMEA2338789) | human gut metagenome | biome: human gut; feature: human-associated habitat; material: faeces...
AAATACATCTTTGTATTGTAGTAAATTTTTCTCTGCTAAATCTTTTGCTCCCAAATGGTACCCTCCTCTTACTCTCCTATCCCATACTCCTGTAACAATTCTTTTTGGTAGTCTGTATCCATGATTGCTTTTTGTATATCTTCCATTCGGTTATCCGCCAACAAGCATTGGTATAATGCGTTAATTTCCTCGATTCCCTGTGAAATTCCTTGTAAAATCCCTTGCGAAATCCCCTTTGCCATTCCACGCGCCTCTCCTTGAGCAATCCCTTTCTCTATTCCTCGTGCCTCTCCTTGAGCAATCCCTTTCTCTATTCCTCGCGCTTCTCCACGTTCTTCATACATATCTAACAATACACACATATCGATTTTTCCTCCTTTTCCTTCTGTTGTCTCAATTAATTCTTTTGCTTTCCGATATCTCCTGTCATTTGTCACCGCAGACAGCCAATCTAAAAATGCTTCCGGGTGGTCTAATTGAAACTCCGTTGTTTGGAAATATTCATCCAGTTTTCTTCTGTCATTTCCACAGGACAGGTAACGGACTATGTATTTAAAATCCGATTGATACTGGCGAATTGTCGTTTCCGGCTGACTGGCAAGGTTAATAATACAAATGGGATGCTCAGGAATCCATTTTGTAAGTTCTTCACCAATGTCTTCCGGAAATTCCAGCATATCATTCAGACATCTTGGCTTTCCCCATTCATTCTGACTGTAATTCAAAACCAGAGTGATGACCGGACTTAATTTCTGTGAATCGTTAAGTTCTTTTGTCATCGGGTTTGGATAATTGCCGGTTTTCCGATTACTTTCCTTCACTTCCTTTATCTGCTCCATATATTTGGCATGCTGGTATCCCATATCTCGCACCGGCATAACGTTGTTTTTGTCACTCTGATTTTCCAGACATAAGAAAAAACTTCTATTGTGCTTCTTACACTTCATCGGCACATCCATCTGTAACTGCCGAAGTTTATCATCCGATACGGCTTTCGTAATCAACTCGCCGGGTTCTCTCGACAACTCTTCCGCCGACACATAACATCTGCCACCAAATAAGTTTACGTTTACAATGTCTGAAAATACATCTTTGTATTGTAGTAAATTTTTCTCTGCTAAATCTTTTGCTCCCAAACAGTATCCTCCTTAATTACCTAAATTCTTTTATTTCTATCACTACAAGGAGAACATCTGCGTCCCACCCTTGTTTGTATATATATTAGCACAATCAAAGTGCAAAGTCAATATATTTACTTACAATTGTCAGGCGACTTACGCCCCTCAAAAAGAACATTAAATCGTACCAAACATGCCAAATTCCGGCATATAAAAAGAGCGTAAAACGACACCACCAATAAGAGGGACGTTCTACGCTCAAAGTTTTTTCAAAACCCGTCTTATATTACTTCCTTATCTTGACTTTTTTCACCGTGCTCCACTTACCATACACCTTTTTCTTGCCATTCATCTTATAGGCACGGACACGAATGTAATACGTTTTCTTCTTTTTCAGTTTCTTAATGGTGTACTTGGTTTTCTTGGTCTGTATGCTCTTTTTCTTTTTGAACTTTTTATTCAAAGCATACTGGAGCTGGTAACCTTTAGCGCCAGTAACTTTCCCCAAGAATAACTTTAAGCGTCCTTTTTTACTTAATGCTTTTTTTATTTCCGCTTGTGTCATCCCTGTTTTTCGATAGTTTTGTTCCTTTGTCGTATTTAATTTACTTTCTGTAACTGTTGTGATAAACCTACAACACCTTTGTTCCTTATCTCTTCTTTACCTTAACTTTTTTAACTGAACTCCACTTTCCATACACTTTCTTTCCATCTGCAATTTTATAAGCTCGAATCCGAATAAAATATGTCTTTTTCTTTTTCAGCTTCTTTAATGTAACAAAGGTTGATTTAACCGTTTTTTTCTTGGCCTTTTTAAACTTTTTATTTGTTGCATACTGAATCTGATACCCCAAACTGTTTGGCACCTTTTTCCAAGTAACTTTTACTTTGCACTTCTTTTGATTCTTTGCAACGACACCTTTAATCTTTGTCAAAGAAGCCATTTGACCGCTATTCTTCCCATCATTGACCGTTTGTGACGATTGCGGAATATTCCCTTTTGTCGGCACTTGCGGCGTCATAGATGGCTTCGGCGTATTCGCCGGTTGATTGTCTGGATTCGGTTTCACACTTGGCTGAGAACCAGGAGATGGGATTATCTGTGAAACATCACTCTCTCCTTTTGACACCACCGTACATGTATCCTTTACACTCCCACATGAAACAGTAATTGTCGTTGTTCCTTTTCCTACGGCTGTCACTTTTCCTGTTTGATCTACGGAAGCAACCCCTTCATCATCCGATTTCCATATTATTGCTCCATCTGCATCAGAAGGATAATAACTTGCATTTAACTGGTAACTGTCACCAATAGAATTTAATTCTATGGATGTTTTGTTTAAATAAATGCTTGTTATTGGGATGTTGACTGTCACCTTACATGTCGCTGTTTTTTCACCTGCCTTTACCGTGATAACTGCCTCGCCCGCCGATATTGCCTCAACATTTCCTGTTTTGTCCACTTTTGCAATCTTCTCATCCGAAGACGACCAAATAACTTCATCCGTAGAATCCATTGGATTTAATCCTGCGGTTAATTGATATTTCTCATTCCGCCCTAATGTCAATTCTGTTTCAGTCAGCGTGATTTTCTCCGTTGCAATCTGCTGTGCAACAAAAGCAATATCATTTTCTTTTGCATACTGCTCTGCATAACTTCCTGCCACGCCTCTAATTAGTAAAATATCTAGATACGAAAAACTCAACGAACTAATTTTCTTTGTTTTACACGGAATGAAAATTTCCCGCAAATTAATACATTCTTTAAATGCATCTTCTTCAACTTCTTGTATTCCATTTGTCAAAATAATTTTTTTCAATTTCAAACATGCTTCAAATGCACCTTTAGGAATAACCTTTATTGTTTCACTCAATAATATTTCTTCCAAATTACTGCATCCACTAAAAACATAATTTCCTATGGTTTCAATTTGGTTTCCCATATCTACCATAATAAGTCCTTTACACCCACTAAATGCACTGTCACCAATCTTCCTTACATTACTATTCTTTAAATCTATTTTAGAAAATGCTACACAATCTTTATACGCAAACGCACCTATGGTTTCTATTTGTTCACCTGTCACAATATTTTCAAGTGAACTACACTCCATAAACATGCAATCAGGAATCTTCGTTAATGTTTTCGGAAACCTAACTTTTTTTAGTTTCGAACACCCTTTCAGGACACCATTTCCTAAAATACTAATCGTATCAGGAAAATTAAATTCCTCAATATTTACACACCCCTCAAAAGCATTAGCATCTATTTGTTTCACAGAATCTGGAATTTTAATATCTTTTAGTAATATACAATTTTTAAACGAACGACTCCCCACTGCAGTAACGGTTTGAGGAATTTCTATTTTTTCCAAACCATTACTGCCTTCAAAAAGCATATCCGGAATTTTGGTTATTCCTTTTTCAAATAATATATTCTTTAGAGCCGGGCAGTCGCTAAAAACATTTGCATAATATCCAACTTCATTTATTTTTTTATTTATTTCCACTGCTTCCAAATTTATACAACCGTTAAATGAATATGCTCCTAAATATACTAATTCTTTCGGTAACTTAACCTCTTTTAATGAAGTACATCCTTGAAAGCATCCTCCCACTGCACTTACTACATTTCCATAATCATCTCCTATTTTTCTTACCCCTCTTGGCAAACTAATTTCTCTTAAATTTTTGCACCCAGAAAAAGCACCGTTTCCTATTTCTGTTATTGTATATGGTAATTCAATTTCTTTTAAACTAGTGCAATTATGAAACAATCCTTCCGCAATGTTTGTAATACCTTCATCAAAAGTAATATGCTCAAGAGAATCACATTCTGCAAAAAAATTTCCATAATATCCTGTCTTTGTAATATTTTTTGGAATACGAATATTATCAATGGTCGAACATCCAAAAAAAGTATACGCACCTAAAAATTGAAGATTCTTTGGGATATTTACTTCTTGTAATAATGTGCAATTTTGAAATACACCACCAGAACCGTATGCCACGGGACCATATTCATCTCCTAATTTTTCAATAGAATTAGGCAATTCTACACTTATTAATGAACTGCAATTTTCAAAAGCACCCTCTTTAATTTCAAGAAGTTGTGGTGGAATAACAATTTCCGTAAGCCATTTACATCCTCTAAACAAACTCGACTCTATCACCGTATACTTCTCATTATTCGGCAAATACGCATATCCCAGACTGGTACATCTGTAAAACGCACTTTCGCCAATTGATTCCACACTATCCGGTATGCTAACAGACAATAAACTCGTACAGCCTTCAAATGCACTATTTCCAATACTCTTCACGCTATCAGGAATCAGCACATGTATCATCGTTTTATTATTCAAAAATGCCTCATCACCAATCGCTGTTACCGTATCCGGAATTTCTACAAATGGCTGCCATCCCGTGTATTTTACTAAAACACCATCTTTTATGATAAAATTTGCACTATCATCATAAAAGACATCATCGCCATCTCCGTAAATTGACGCATAATTATCAGCACGATAAATTGTAATTCCTCCATTGGAAGAACCATATCCGTATGTTCCTTTTGCTAATTCCGAATAAGAACGTTCCCATTCATTGATACCACATCCTCCCGGAGCACAACCATTCACTGCGGCATTACAATCGTATACTGTGATTCCTTTTGAAGTCAGTCCGGTAAAAATCATGGTATGCTGACCAGAAGAAGCGGTTGTACTAGCTTGAATTACATCACCAATTTTAGCCTGCCCAAATAATTGCTGCACCTGTGCCGCTGTAAAGTTTCCTGTCAGTTGTCCTACCTTATTTACACCATTTTCGTCTCTATATTGATAACGAGCATTAGAATAATATCTAGCCGGCATTTCTTTTCCATAAAGGAAAAAGAATACCATACGTGCAAACCCAAAACACTGGGTTGCTCCACCCCAATCTCCTTTCCATGTTACTCCTTGATTTGGTGGATATTTCTGCTTTATTGCTGCTAACCGCGCCTTGATGCTCTCTGTGCTGTCATAATTTCCATCAATCGTTGTTCCATTTGGTGTCTTACGTGTAACTGTATTGCCGGAAATCTTCAACAGACCAGCAGATACATCTGCTGATGCCTCCGAACGGCAGCGGTCCATATAAGTAGCATAAGTAAAACCGGAAAGTGAGCCTGCCCAGCTTTTTAATGCCTGTTTTATTGATTTATCTGAACCATTTACACAACCTGCGACTTTATTCATAGTTGTTTTCATTGTTGTAATATAAAAACCATATGCCACTTTATACTGTTCTATTTTGTCCTCTGATGCTTTCCCGTTTTTAAATTCTTTCCGAATTTTATTTACTTTATTTCTTGCCAAATATGTATATGCCTGACACATTCCTGCTTGTATAATTTGATCTGCTGTCGGGCAAAAGGATTTATAAATTTTCCCTAATATATTTGCACAAACATTTTTTACAAACACAACCGGTGATGAACCATATTTTGCCACGGCACTTACCATTTTCTTTATGACTTCATCCTGTAGATAATTTTTCTTTGCAAATGTCAGAAAATCCGATGTCCGATCTGACATAATTGATCTGATTGCACTTGCAAACTCTGAATCCATGGAACTGAAGGCATCATCCAATTTATTCAATACTGCCAAATCCAAATCCTGCATTTCAATATATGCCGTAATTATTTTTAGTGCTTTCTGTGCATTGCCGGCATAACCCAATATTTTTGAAAATGTATCTGCATCTGTATACATATCCACAAGTTTGTCTACTTGATTATCTGACAGGTTTAGAGAGGAGTTTTTCAATGACACTTTGTAATTGTACAAATCAGTTGCATTTGCCACATTATAAGCATCGGAAATGGTACTATATGCATTTCCAATTTGCGAAGCTGTATTTGTTGCAGAAGTATCACTGGAAAGATACGTCTGAATTAATTGATAAACCACTTCCTTATTCAACTTGTCTTTGGTGCTCTGTCCAATTCCCGCTAAGCTTGCCAATTCCGATATGATGATTTCTGCACCATTTTGTAACGAATATAAAATCGAGGCACCCAAACCTTCTGCATCGTTTATCGTTGCCATCCCTTTTTCAATGCGTTCTTCGCATCTAGCCATATAGTTATCATATGCCTTGTTATCGAGATATTCTGGACATCTATAATAAATGTCCTCTTCACTAACAGAATATGCCGCTTTTACTTTTTCTGCTGGAACAAATTCAGCCAGTTGCAAACAACACATAATTGCTGCCATCAATATGGCTAAGATTCTTTTTTTCATAACAATCCCCTCCAATTTTTGTTAATTCATGCCTACATCATAGCACATATTGTTCTATGATTCAATAGTCCATTTTGTTCTAGTATTATCATATACACTACGTTCAATTTATAATATTATAGAATTTTGCTCGGATTTCATCCGTTTAAAATCACCCTTAATCCTAGGAGGTTTTTTACATGAAAATGCAGCGTATTCGTGATCTGCGAGAAGACCACGATTTAAAACAAACAGACATTGCAGACTACTTACACATTAGCCAGCGTACATATTCACATTATGAGACAGACAGCCGGAGCATGCCGATTGAAGTACTAAAGCGACTTGCTGTCTATTACAATACAAGCATGGATTACCTGGCGGAACTTACCGATGAGAAAAAGCCCTACACACGAAGCAAAGAAACACTTCCAAAATAAAAACACATCGCTTCCCTTTGCAATGTGTTTTTATTTTATATGACTTGCATAATTTTTTCACAGCGCACTCACATCCACCAAATACGCCCTCTTTTTATTTGTTATCAAAATTTTCTTCTGCGTTTTCACCAGATGAATTTCCATATCATTTCTTAATTTCCTCGGAATATTCATCTTCTTCCACGTATGATTTGTGAGTTGAATGAGATAAACCGCCTGTTTTTTCTCCTCCAGATTTCCAAATAATACATAATCACCACTTACATCAATTACATCGCCACTATCCTTAACATCCGGAATGGTAAATGACTGATTTCCGGTAATTTCATAAAATTCCAGTGATTTCTTTTTGTGGTGGTAACGGTAAGACCATTTCATATTAACAAGGCCGACACCTGAATATTTCTTCTCAATTCTCATGGTCTGTAAATTTACTACGCATGTAGAATCCTCTTCTGTACTGTTTTTAAAAATTGACTCACCGTAGGTTAAAATTCGGTTTTCATCCAAAAACTCAATTTCTGTTGTTCTGGCATATCCATTCACGAGTTTCTGACTTATTTTTTTCTCCGTCTGCGAAGCAATATCAAAGACTGACCAGTAGCCGTCTCCCCTGTGATTGCACAAAATTTTACTACCTTCCGGTGACATAACAAAATTGCATATCATGTTACCGCCGGATATTTTTTTCACCGTTTTCTCTGCCAGATTGATTTCCACCAAATAACCTTTTGTCGCATTTTTTTCTTCTCTTACACCGTAAATTATGCCGTTTTTATAATAAGAGAAAATCTCGGTAATTCCTCCCGTGTAATTAAAGGCATAAATTTCGTTGCCGCTTGCCACATATTGAAAACCGCATTTTTCCCCGTCAAGTACACTTTCAAAAGCAACCGGTGTCATTTTCTTTAATCCATTGGAAACTACTGTGTACACATGGTCTACTTTTTCCTCATCTCCCTCAAAATGATATTCACTGATAAAACTTTCTTTCTCTCCGACCACCATCATGTTTTCCTGTAATTGTATCGTGCCATCTTTTCCCGCCTTGACATCTGCCACTTCTTTGGCTGGTTCCGGATTTAGTTCCACCTCCGTGACATTTTCTTTTCCAAACATATTTTCCAAAAGCGATTGAAACACATTGGATTTCGTTGCCGCCACAGTTACAAAAGTTCCGCACAAAAGGAAAATCACTACCGCCGCAGCCGCTGTCCGAAGTTTTTTCATTGAATTTCTCCTATGGGAAATACCCTGTATCTTTTCCGGATTCAGTGCCTCTTCCACCCAGTCTTCCGGGGCTTTAATCTTATCTATTTTTTTAATATCCATCATTATGCCTCCTGTTTAATCCCTGTTAATTTTTCATGATAGCAGCGAGTTTTTCTCTGCCTCTGCGAAGTCTTGATTTCACCGTATTCACACTTGTATGCAGCATTTTTGCAATTTCACCCGTGCCATATTCTTCATAATAATAAAGCACAATTACTTCACGGTATCGAAAAGGTAATTTTCGCAGAGCCACAACAAGCTGCTCTGTTTCTTCATCTTCTATTTGCAAAGAGCCAGCCTTTTGGTTCTCCTGTGGCACATATCCAATATCCACTTTTCGATTCCAGAACTGCCTGTGGTAATCTCTGCATTCATTTCGCGCAACTGTATAAAGCCACGCTTTTATGTGTTCTTCCTCTCGAAAGGTTTGTTCTGTCTGATAGAGTTTCAGAAACGTATTTTGAAAGCAGTCCTTTGCTGCCTCCTCATTCTGCGTCCAGACAACACATAGTCTCGTTATGTCATCTGCATACTGCCGCACGACGTCCTCATACTCCATCCCGGCATATTTATTTATCATTGCCTGATACTCCTTTACTACAATATCTTTTTTTCATGTATAGTAGAAAATAATTACTTTCTATATAATACACGATTTGGATGGGAAAATGGGTGCAGGATTTTAATTTTTGTTGTTTAGGATTTTGAGACCCCCATATATCGGACAGACGACACTTATTTTTTGTATTTTATTTTGATATACTTGCTTCATATCGTAAGAATCAAATTGTTTTATTGCACCTTACGAAATATTCTTATCAGGAGGAGATGCCTATGGCAAAAATAAATTTACTGACAAAGTGGCTTAGCACAGATTCTGCCTTTGCAAATATTTATTATCAACTGTCACCCCAAAAGCAGAAACTTTACCATGACATTTTAATGGGAAAACGAGTTCCAAATTTACTAAATGATACAATTTTCAAAAATATTTTTCATCCTGACAAATATCCTGACCGTCTTTCTTCTCTAATTTCATCCATCATTGGACAAGAGGTTACGGTACTCCATTCGTTGAGTGGCGAAACAACAGCAAATAGTATCTACAGTAAACGAGGCATTTTAGATTTAGTCGTCCGGTTTAAAAACCAAAGTTTCGGACATGTTGAAATTCAACGAAAAGGGTTATTTATGCCACCGGAACGCTCTGTATTTTATTCTGCTGACCTTATTAAACGTCAATATTCTATCCCAGAAAACGAATTGAAAAGTAACTATGATTATACATCCATTATGCCTGTATACTCTATTATTTTTATGGAAGAAAGTCATCCGGCTTTCGCAGGTTCATCTGAATACATCCATCATTTTCGACAAAAAAGCGACAGCGGTGTTGAATTGGAACTTTTACAGTATTATGACTATGTTTGTCTTGATATTTTTCGAAAAAAACACCCCGAAGCAGCCGGCGAACTGGAACGTTGGCTCACCTTCTTTAGCATCCGCACCCCCTCTGAAATGACACAGTTCCTTCTGGAAAATCCCGCTTTACAACCTGTGTATGAAAGTGCTATAATGATGATGTCGGAACGAAAGGAGCTGATGTATATGTTCATTGAAGAATTGGCAAACGAAGACGTAGCTGCTGTCATTAACGATACCAACCGCGGTCGAATCCGTAAATTAGAAGCAAGAATAGAAGACCTTGAAGCACTGCTGGCGGAAAAGGATGAAACGATAGCAAAAAAAGACAAAGAAATGGTGGAAAAAGACAACCAAATTAGGGAATTAACAAAAAGAAAAGGATAAATAAACTCGAGTGTTCCTTACTACCTTTACTTTTCCTATGAAACTATGCTATGCTCATGACGAGGTGATTTGATGATTAATATTCTAATGAATACATA
>ENA-ORTT01003480-ORTT01003480.1-human-gut-metagenome-genome-assembly--contig:-NODE-3480-length-10009-cov-3.183745_pt1 | contig 10009 bp, 7 predicted proteins | sample MGYA00242074_ERZ509197 | MGnify/ENA primary metagenome ERZ509197 (study PRJEB26280, sample SAMEA2338789) | human gut metagenome | biome: human gut; feature: human-associated habitat; material: faeces...
CTCCGGCAAACATGGCATCATCGTATAGTCCCAGTCCGCGCACCGGCCTATTTCCCGCCAGCATGCGCAGATGCACCGGCTTTCGCACCGAGAGTGTCAGCGCATGGTGCATCGCCTCCTGCCAGGTCTGCGCCAGCAGGCAGATCTGATCCGGGCGCAGAAACCGGGAGGTATGCATCTCTCCCCAGCTTCCCACAAACACGCCCTGCACGGTCAGAATGGCATCCGCATACCGTTCCGCAAGACTACCGAGCGCCTGCATGTGTCTCTGCACCACAAAAATGCGCTGCGGCTCGCGCTCCATCCCCTTTCCCTCCGTATCGTAACAGACGCGCAGGATCATCTCTTTTTTCCGCTCTTGAAAGGCACGAAAAATCTGCTCCGCAAAGTCCAGTGCAAGAGTGTCCAGTTCACGCGAGGCGTAATCGCGGATGTCCAGCCGGACCAGAGCAAGTGTCTCCCCGGGATAATCCGGCAGCCAGTCTAAGGATACTTTCTCCGGTCTCCCCAGCCGGAACGTGTAGATGTGATACCACCCACGCCCCGGAGCAATATAGGGCTTCTGCTGTCTTTTTAAATTTTCTGCGTGAAAAGAACGCTTACTCCTTTTTGTCCATGAAAACATCCCGCTCTCCTGCCCCCGCATCAATTCCAAGCACCTTGATCCGAAATACCACGCCGATGATGGAGAAGACCATGCGGAACATATAGACCACCGGTTTGAGTCCGGAGTGCATGCTGGTGCCACAGCTTCTCGCATGCATGACAGCAGGGATCTCATCTATGCAGAATCCGAGCAGCTGCATCTGAATGATCATATTGGCATCCGGATACTTGTCGTCAAAGTGCTTATACTTCGAGTAATATAAAAATGCCCTGCGGTTAAGTCCCTGCAGACCGGTCGTCGGATCGGCAATCTTTCGTCCGGTACTGATCTTTATCATCCAGCGGAAGAATCCGTATGCCAGTTTCTTCGTAGCGGAGACCGAATACTCTGCACTTCCCTCCATAAAACGCGAACAAAGCACGATATCCGGGCAGCGTCCGTCCGCATCCTGCTGTTTTAGTCTCTGATAGATCACCGGTATGTTGCACACATCATGCTGTCCGTCCGCATCCATCTGGATCACATAGGAATATTTGCGGCGGATCGCGTATTTATATCCAAGCTGCAGGGCGCTCCCGTACCCCAGATTAAAGACATGGGATACCAGCGTATGTCCGTGTGCCTTTACGACCCAGTTCGTAGAGTCCGAGGACGCGTCATTCATGACCAGAATATCCGCAATCTCCGCGATCTCCGGGCGTTCCAGCTCCTCCAGCACCCGCTCTATATTTTTCTCCTCATTGTATGCCGGAATGATAATCAGCAGTTCTTTCTGTTTCTTCTCTACCATCGTATCTTCCTTATTCTTTCTCGGAAAGCAGCTGCTCCAACAGCCGTTCCTCGTTCTCGTAATTTACAGGACACTTTAACGCCGCCTGCGCGTACGCCCTGCGCCGGTCCGGATTCCGGATCAGGAAGCCCACAGCTTCCTTTACCGCCGCAGCGTCAAGCGCGCACAAAATCCCGTCCTCCCCGTCTGTAATCTGCTCTCTGTTACATTCGGAAGCAACGATCGCACAGCCAAGCGTCTGCGCCTCCTGTATCGCAATGCTTTTCCCCTCATATCCGGTCGCATGCACATAGATATCCGTCTGCCGGTAGTACGGATAGGGATTTGTAACCGCTCCAAGCAGCAGGAAATCCTCCTTTAATCCGCACGACGCAATGTGCTGCTCTAATTCCCTGCGGCTGCTTCCCTCGCCCAGCACATACCACCGGACCGGGTATCCCTCCGCCTTTAACTGCCGCATCGCTTCGATCGCAACCGGATATGCCTTCTGCGGGGTGAGTCTTCCCACTGTAAGCAGGCGGATTCCGTCGAAATCATCCGTAAATCCTCCCGGCTGCACGGACATCTTCCGGATTTTTTCACAGTCGATCCGATTGTGATAGATCCTGGTGCGTGCACTGCACTCCGGATACACGGCGAGAAACGCCCGTTTTACCTGTTCCCCGATCGGAAATACGGCATCATATTGCAGGTAGCAGTCGCGGTCCAGTTCCCTGCTGTATCCCGCCTTCTGATAGTCGATATGAATATACGCCGCCTTTTTTTTCGCCCTGACGTGGTCTGCCACATAGTATGCAGAACCACCCTCCAGGAATGCAACCGCAAGATCATATTCCTCCGGGAAGCGTCTGGCGCCATCCGAGATTGCCCGCCACAGCAGTTTGTCCGGCATCAGCCGTCCCTCTTTGCGCATCGCCCGCGCAGCCCTCCAGTGATAGCGCCACAGCCGGATCAGGTTGGCTCTGTGAAGCAGACATTTTACAACGGTCATGCCCATATAGATTCTTCCCTTTGGTTCGAGCACCGAGACCGGGGCATACCTTGGATTGACAAGCCGCACCCCCTCTGGTATCTGCTGCACCAGTTCTCCCTGGTTCATCAGGACAAAGAGCGAGAGCTCATATCTGGGCTGCCCGTCTTCCCCCCTCTCGGCAGCAAGCTGCGCAAGCAGTTCCAACAGTGCCGTCTCCGCTCCGGCGCGGCTTAATGTATTAATCACGAACAATATCTTTTTTTTCATCTGTCAAAATCCCCAGCCTGTGCAATATTCTCTCATTTTCCTGATTGAGCAGGGAAACCTGCATGGCAAGCTCCTGATTTTTCATGGAAAGAACCGACACCACCTTGCTTAACTTAAACAGCAGGATCAAAAGCAGCAGGCAGACTGCCAGAAGAAGCACCACCAGGTATTCCTCCTCCCTTGCCCCCGGCACGGAGACCACGCCCGTTAAAATCAGCGCCACCGAGACAAATGCCCACAGAAGTCCAATCGTATCGGTCAGTTTTTGTCTCACATACGCATTGATGTCCCCCAAAAGGAACAACACTCCCGCTGCCGTCAGAAAAATCCGCAGAATTAAAATCACATTCATATACTAACGCTCCTTCTGTTTCTTTGTATATACCATACTCTCCGGCATCCGCTCTCTCTTCACCGTAAACAGCTGTCCGCCGCAGAAGATATGTTCATCCATATGGCGCTCCATGAACCTGAGTCTGAAATAGGCAATGGTAAAGCCGGTAAAGCTGCCCGCCACCAGCCCCATGCCATACCAAAGATCACTCCCGCCGGCAGAAAGCATGCTTCCCGCCCACGTCACCAGGCAAAAGCCGAGGGTTGCCAAAAGCGCCCCTGTCAGATCGTTAAAGTAGTACAGAAAAATAATTTCTGCATACAGAATAAATAATATAAAATATCCGGCGGCAAGACAAGGATAGATCTGCATCACTCTTCCCGAGAACCCGTACTGCGGAAGCCCCACCACGCAGAGCAGATACACTGCCGTCGAGATGATAAACTGTATGCGCACCAGATTCATAAGCTCCGCAGAAAGCTGCCGGAACATTCTATCTTTTGTATTTTTGATATCTTCCCATCTTCCTCCGATAACCGCTTCCGAATACGCCTTGTAACGTGTGTGGAAATGCATCTCTACCCGCGTGATAAAAATGATGGTCGACGACAGATTCGTAAACATCGCCAGACAGGTTGCCAGATCATACGTCGGGGCAAAGACAAACGTATCTGCCACGCGCATCTGTAAATCTGTATTCCAGAACACAAAATTATGAATATACAGACCGAGGGTATACAAAAAATTGATCACCACCAGCTTCCAGTACCTGCCAAAATACGAAAAAACTCTTCTGTACCGGTTGCTGTTCCTCTTAAAATAGCGCTTCACCGTGGCATATTCCAACACCGCCGTAAGAAAAAATCCGATCGTGAGGGAAAGCAGCATACTGTAGACAATCTCCCTGCCGCATACTTTTACAAAAAAGAGGGCGCAGGCGAGTGCCGCCGCCATCCCGGTCAAAAAGTACAGCGATATCTTCTGATAATCCTTACAGATGGAAAGGTAAAGCATCGAGTAGAACACGAGAACCAGTGCGATATAACCGCAAAATCCGGTAAACACAAAAATCAGATTGACATGTCCCACAAGATGTTCCCATGCGCAAAACGGAATTCCGAGAAGACTTGCCAGCAGAATGTTTAAAAGCAGCCCCACATCGTAGCAGGGCAGAATATCCTCATAGCGCTCCTCGTAGATGACATCCGACATATAGCGGGACAACACCGCATTAAAAGGCGCCGCCGTCAGAAGCGAAAAGATAAAGATGTAAAGCAGCGTTCCGGAAAACAGTCCTCTTCTCGCATATCCCACATTCTCATATCCCAGGAGCTGACTCATGAGCATGATCGTTCCGATCACGACAAACATCGGTGCAACCGTCACGACCGCACTGTAGCCGAATCCGGTCAGATATGCAAGAATCGTTTTTTTCTCATATATTTTCTGAAGCTTGATTCCTATTCCTGCCACAGTCTCTCTCCCTTCTACCAGTCTATGTTCTCAAACGTTTCATAAATCTTCCGGTACGTCTGCTGCATATCCGAAATCTTGTACTTTGCCATCACACGGCGGTAACCGTTTTCTCCCATCTGTTTTCTGCGGACCGGATGTCTGGCAAGATTCACCATGGCATCCGCAATTTCCTTCACATTCATGATGTGCGTCAGAATTCCCGCCTCGCCAAAATCATCGTCCTCGCCGTACAACAGTCCGCGGCAGTTTCCGACATCGGTTGCTATCGCCGGAAGCTTCGCCGCATAGCCCTCCAGAACCGTTAACGGCTGCCCCTCGCTGATACTGGTCAGAATGGTAAAATCCAGTCCGCCGAGATATTCCGTCACATTCACCCTTCCGGTAAACACCACATCCGGCAGTTCCATCAGCTCCACCAGATCAAAACATTCTCTCGCGTATTCCTCGTCTTCTTCCGTCGGCCCCATGATCCATAATTTTAAGTTAGGCACATCGCGCTTTGCATACGCAAACGCCCGGATCATGGTCTTGACATCCTTGATCGGCGTCACGCGGAGTACCGCACCGATGTGCACCATATCCGGCTCCATCGCTTCCGGACGCTTCAAACCGTCAAACCGCGCCGGATCAATCCCATTCGGGGTAATGCTCGTCTTATCCGCAGGACATCCCAGTTCGATCTGAAGCTCTCTCGCGTGCGCGTAAAGGCTTGTCACCAGATCCGCCCTGTCATAGGCAAGCTTCGACATTTTCTTGAACTGCTCAATCCAGATATTTTTATAGATGCCTGACACCCAGTCCGCACGGATCAATTCTTCCTCGCGCTCCCTGGTGTAGATTCCATGCTCCGAGATCAGAAGCCTGCAGCCAAACCTGCGCTTTGCCATGCTGCCCAGCACGCCCGCATATCCCGTCGCCACACAGTGATACACATCCGCCCTCGGCAGCCGCATGCCAAGTGTCAGAAACAGCGGAAGATACATGGAGCGCATCGTCCAGAGGAAATCAGAAAACACCGCCCCCGCATACCGCACCGTATAACATTCCTGCACCGCCCGGAAAAAATCCTCCCCCATGAGAAGTTCATTCAAAGAGAATTCCTTCTCCCCGAAAAAGGAGAACAGGGTATCCCAGTCTACATTCTGGTTCATCAACAGGCTCCGCAGTGCGGCGTACTCCCGCTCATTTAACTTCAGTCTGGCTGCTCTTTTAAGTTCTTTTGGCCGCCAGTCTGCATCCTCCAGATACAGTTCGTGCACTTCCACCACATTCTCCGGGAGATCGTAGACAAACTTTCCGCGCAGCGAACGGTTCGCCACAATCGCCAGCACGACAAACTGGTACTCCGGAAATATTTTTATCATACTGTGTATCCAGCTCGATACACCCCCGACAACATAGGGATAGCATCCCTCTGCCACAATACATATTCTCATGTGCCGTCACCACGCTTTCCACCGTCCTGATACTGCCATGTTTCCCCGGTCTGCACTTCCACGGAGACCTCATCTTCCTCGGCAAGAATCAGGTAGACGCCGTCTTCTATCTCTTCAAAGCTTCCGCCCGCAACTTCTGTGACTTTCTCTCCGTGCAGGCGCAGCAGAAACCATGCCGCATCCTCCCGGTGCTCTAAGGAAAGTGTAATCACATTGCCCGCGCGCTGCTGCTTATAGTCAAGTGCCAGAAATCTGCGGATGCGCACATCACTCTCTGTCAGGGTGGTTGCGTCAAACGCTTCATACGCTTTCCAGTAGGTGCCCAGGTTTGCTGCGATCTTCTTGGACATTTTCTCCCAGGAATCCTCGTCCCCTTCCGGATACGTCACGCTATAGAGGTCGAGTGTGATGTTGGAATAGCCGAGCGCCGTCTCCATGCATTTCACTTTAAAATCATCCAGAAACGTATGCCGGATTCCGGAACTCGTCGACGGCTGCAGTGTGACGTTCTCATTGAGATACCCCACCGCCTGCCCGCTGGCGCCGGATCCGAGCGCAACCGTCCGGATTTCCGCTGGAAGGGCACTCTTCTCCCCGATGCTCTTTACTCCGTCCGCGTAGAGGGATAAAAACCGGTAGGACGGCGCATAGGTCTGCCAGAACGTCTGATCCTGCTTTATTTTTTCTGAGAGCGGGATCCCTTCCATGCTGTCTGCGGACAGTCCCGCCTCCGCGTGCTCCTCCTTCAGACGTTTCAGGTAATAGGTGACGTTCTCTCCATCCGGCTCTTCCTCATCCGTATACGTAAACTGCGGCGTCATCATGCAGGTCATCTTTGCCCCCGTCCGGGAGGCAATGGAGGTCAGCGACGGCCACACAATTTCCTGATACACTGCCTGTGCGGACTGACTGTAGCGCTTCTGCATCTCCTCCTCGTTCTCGGAGACGAACGTCGGCAGATCTGCAATCACAAGATTCTGTGCGTTAATCACCGGGTAGATATCGTAATCATATGTCTCCCCCATCATGGCGTCCAGTATTCCAACAGCGCTTATGTCTGCAAGATAATCCCCGTTCACACAGAAAATCTTTGCCGTATCCACACTGTTTCTCCAGAGAATGGCAGGCAGAAGGCTGTTTTTTGCCGCCTCTTCCTCCATTCCCGCATACTGTGCCCGTATTTCGTTATCCACCGTCTGTTCGATCGTCTCATCGGACAGCGTGCCGACCATATAGGTCTTGGTTCCCGCGCCGGTCGTATACCAGGGAACAGAAGGGTTCATGTCCTGACGCTCCTCCTCCCCGAGTTCCGTGACCTCATAGATCTCTTCCCCGCCGAGCAGAAAGCCGGAAAACAGATGCATGCCCGCAAGCGGTATCTCATCCGCAATCACCGCGCGGATTCCGAGAAGCTCCCTTAAATCCCGGTACTCCCTTATCACAGAGCTCTGCGGCAGGGTTGCAAAAATCACAGTCACACCCATTTGTGCCTCTCTGCGAAGAACCGCCACCTCTTCTTCCGACGTCACCTTGCTGCCGTCCACCACCAGCACCTGCAGTGCATCATCCTGCAGGCTGTCAAGCAGTGCGAGGGAGCTGCTGCAAAAAAACGTCCGCTTGCGGTAGCTGCACCATGTCTTTACCACGGATTCCTCCGCTCCCCCTGCTTCGCCCACATAGATCACCTCGCAGGCGTCGGCAGATGTCTGTTCTGCCAGAAATGCATCCGACCGTTGAAAGGATGTTGTGGTATCGTCTGCATATTCGTTGCTCTCATATTCACTTAACTGTTCTTTCATGACGCCTGTAAACTGAAACATAAAAAGCAGAATCACAAACATCATTGCAATCGTCAGATAATTTCTGCGTGATACCATGTCATTTCCTTCCTGCCGGACTAACTGAACGTCCGGATCAGCTCTAACGTCTCCCTGTCAATGACGATATTGGACGCTTTCAGCCGATCCAGTTCCCGGAAAAATTCGGTTTTCTTCTCCTGCGTAAAATACATTTTCAAATAGCAGGTGTACGTGGAAAGCGCATCCGGATATAATTCCCGGCTCCGGTTGCACCAGTAATGCATCCGCCCGAATTCCTTTAAGCGGAGCAGCAGTTCACACAGCCATTCGATGTATTGCGCAGTGAGTTTCCGGTAATCTTTTTCATAGAGAAGTTCACACGCCTCCTCAAACATATCCACAAATGTCCGCTGTTCGGTCTCGTGAAAAACATTCTGTTTTAAGACGACATACATGTACTCGATCAGAAGGCAGGCATCGTCCCCCGCCTCTCTGCCGTCCTTTTGCATCTGCCGGTAGAGTTCCTGTGCATGCTGCCTGAAATCGTTGAGCACATCCCGAAGCCCCGACGCCGCATAGTGGGAGGTCTCGGTGTCCTCACTGTCAAGTGCCAGCGCCAGCGATCCGAGAGAATCCGTGACATCTCCTCTGACCACATTCATAATCAGTGTGCGCAGACTATCCCGGTCGGAAATCGCCAGTGCCTCCTCGATCGGCACCACATTCCGCTCCTGCTCCTCATCCGCCATAAAATGTGTTCTGACACGCTCCTTACTGAAAATAACATCTTCCAGATCCGCCGACTGTCCGAATAATAGATGGCGCGCGAGTTCTCCCGCCACAAAGAAAACGGGACCGATCACCGGTGCCAAAAGCATAACCGCCGCGCGGATTCTTCCGCCGGTGCGCTTCCCCGGCTCTTCTCTCCAATGCTGCTCATTCCACAGGACATACGCCGCCGTGACGCACAAATTGAGTACCACAAGCAGCAGAAAATACGTTTCGATCCTGCTCATAGTTCCATCTCCTCTTTCATCCTGCACGGAAAGCCTGCGCTCCTAAAACGCTCCACAACCATTCCCGCATCCTCTGCGCTCGTGTTGGCAAGCAGTGCGTACATCTTTCCGTCGGGGAGTTCTCCGAGATAATCGCTCTGGCGCATCATGCCGGAAAGGATGCCTGCGGCTTCCTCCCTGGAGGTCTCACCCTCCTCGAAAACGACGAGCGCACACTCCGTCAGCTTCTTCTCCCTGGCGTTAAGATAAGCCTTCACCAGCGAAACAAACGCGTCCGCCTCCAAAATTCTGGTGCCGTGGATATAGCGCTGCTGTTCCAGCGCCGAGAGATAACGGTTGGCGCGCACGACCGCGTTCTGAACCAGATAGCCGATCACAGTGAGCATATTCGCCTGCCCGAGTGTCATTCTCTCCCACGGGATTCCCCACACCATCAGAATCAGCTGCATCTCGTCCTCCGAATAAATGGCGTCCGCCATCAGCGGATAGCGCTCATCCATGGTTTTGTTGATGAATACTTTTTTCTCCCGCAGCTTTTCATAGAGTTCTTCCATCTGCACATAGTGAATGGAATTTCCGAGCATGCGTGCCTTCGGCGAAGTTGCCGAGAACAGACGCGCATAGGAGTGGTTTGCCACCGTATAGATTGCGACATCCTGACTGTCCATCAGCTTTGCCAGCACCTCTGCGGCATAGAACAACACTTCACTCGGCTCGTACTTGTCCAGGCTGGACGTGATCTCATACAGCTTTCCGAAGCTGTCGTTCTGGTTGACGATCTGATTTGACAGAATCTCCTTGATGCGCACGTTGCTGCCGTTGACATCCGAGATGTCCTCCACCTGTCTGGAGAGGAAATCCACCTCATGGCGCTCCTCCTCCTCCACCGCATGCAGACGGTCACGCATATAGCCGATCACAAGTCCCAGAATCAGCAGCTGTGCAATCCATATGTACGTGTTGACATCCAGCACCACATCAAAACCGCTCCGCTGATACATCTGCACCGCAAGATACCCCGCCACCGCAAGTATCGAGGAGAATGTCGCCTGCTGCTGCCCGTAGGTAATGGCAAACAGCAGCACATACAGCAGATAAAAATCAATATTCTGGAAATACGCACTCCCCGCCATCCAGTTATTTAACAGGAAAAACGGAAGGAAACAAAGCAGATTCTCCGCGAACGGAATCATCGCTCTTACGGCCTCTCGCGACCGCTCTCCGAACCGGCTCCATCCCTTTTTTCTGCTCTGTGTCCGCACAAAAGAAGATGCGTGCTGCCGGATGTACGCCGCCTCCCTGCCGATCTCA
>ENA-ORTT01003496-ORTT01003496.1-human-gut-metagenome-genome-assembly--contig:-NODE-3496-length-9961-cov-7.838280_pt1 | contig 9961 bp, 10 predicted proteins | sample MGYA00242074_ERZ509197 | MGnify/ENA primary metagenome ERZ509197 (study PRJEB26280, sample SAMEA2338789) | human gut metagenome | biome: human gut; feature: human-associated habitat; material: faeces...
CTGCGAGGGAACCTGCATGGCACAACGGCCGGATGAGCCGGATACGCAGACGCTTGGCCCGGCGGCCCTTGGCGATGCCGACCTGATCATCGTGCCCGCGCTGGCCGTGGATGCACATGGCGTCCGGCTTGGGCGCGGCGGCGGCTGGTATGACCGCGCGCTGACATACCGACGCGGAGGCGTGCCGGTCGTCGCCGTCTGCTGGCCGTGGGAATGCATGGCAGACGACCTGCCCCGCCAGTCTCACGATATCCCGGTCGACTGGGTGGTCACGCCGCAGGGAGCCCGACGCCTGTAGTTCGCCATCCACGCAAGTTCGCGGAGGGAACAAAACGAGACGTCGAGCGGCGCGGTGTCCGCGTGACGACTAGGATATGAACGGACTTGATGCGTATGCCGGGCATCGCATACGTGCCGGAATCATATAATGAGCTTCGACCAGGGAGGAACCGTGCCAACCTATCATTACCGTTGTAAGAACTGCGGATACGATTTCACCGAGCAGCAGTCGTTCGAGGACGACCCGATCACCGTGTGCCCCCAGTGCGGGCAAGAGCAGGTGCGCAAGGTGTATTCCGCCGTGCCGATCGAGTTCAAGGGGCACGGCTTCTACCGCACCGACGGGCGCGGCGGCTCCGGCAAATAAGCAGCTGCCATTGGCGCGTTCGCCGTCTTCCGGCGGCCAGTGCTCGGCCCGAGCATGTGCGACACGCCCAAGATGTGGATAACTGCCGAGCCTTCGACCACATTTTCGTCACGGCTTGCGCATCGGAACAACGTTCAGTCACCATGCTTGCATGGTGACTTTTTCTATATTGGAGAAGCTGAAGCGCCCCACGTTGCGCCAACGTCGGATGCTGCGGCTCACACGGCGGCTGATGGCGGCCTGTTGCACGGCCATTGCAGCATTCGCGACACTGCAATGCGTGACGGCGAGCATCGTCACGCAACCGGTCGTGGTGGCGGCACGGCTCATCCCACGCGGCGCGCGTATCGGCGCGGAGGACGTGGAGATCCGGCAGATGCCCGTATCGGATGGTTGGGATACGGCGCTCGATGCGGCGAATCAGGCGGCGGGAGGCATCGCGCAGACGGACATCGCCGCCGGGCAGCCGCTGTTCGGCGCCATAGTTTCGCGGCGGCCGGTGGCGGAACCCGGTCAGACGGTGATCGATGTACGGGTCACCGGCACGGTGGACGGCATCGCGGCCGGTGATGTCATGGATCTGGTATCCGGCACCCCTTGCGACGCTTCGGCTGGTACGACTTCATCGCGTGACGAATCCGCAGGCGGCCGGTCATGCGTTCTCGCGCGATCGGCCACGGCGATGGATGCCGCCCATGACGATGCGATGACCGGCGGCACGCTCATCACGTTCGCTTTGACTCCCGACGAAGCCATATCAATCATCAACGCACAGGAACTCGGTCCGATTATGGCCGTCACTGCGCAATAGCTGCGGTTGCTCAGCCGCAGCAGCCACCTCCAGTCTCGCTGTTCGCGCGACAGCCCCCGCTGGCGGGGGCTGTCGCGAAGCGACTGGGGTGGTCACCACACTCAACGTTTGTCGTTGAAGATGGCCCAGTGGGGTGGCAGTTCGCCGAGGATGCGTTTGTCGTCGTCGGCCTCGCGCTGCTGCTCGGTGCGCATATCGCCCGGTTCGAGTTTCACGCCGTCTGCATCGAAGCGCTCGGTTCCGTGGAACACGACGCGTTTGTGCTCGCGCCGCGTACGACGCGAGGCACTGTACGGCCTTGGCTCCGAGGCATCTGCGGCCACACGATCCCCGTCACCAGTAGTATCGCCGCTCATCGCACATCCCCGTAGATCTCGCCGATGCGCGACACGATCGCATCGACCTCCTTGTCCGGGTTGACGAATGCGCCGACACTCCACACGCTCATCACCGACCAGCCCAGCGACGCAAGGTCCTGCATCAGGCCGCGATGCCGTTCACGCGTGGACTGCACGCTCATGAACTGCGCGTCGTCGGTCAGCACGGCCAGCGCGAACGGCTTGTCGGGCAACCCGACGACCATCGGAATATGCAGGCCGCGGTCGAACCCGTAGTCGACGGCGGCGTTCAGTCCGCGGGACCGCACGCGCTCCGCCAGATCATTGAACAGCACATTGTTCGACCGGGTGATGGTCACCGGACGCACCACGTGGTCGTCCAGCTGCTCCACCCAGCGCAGCATGGCATGCAGCAGCTGCGGTCCGGGCTGGTGAAGTCGCTCATCGTCCAGATCAGACTCGTCGAACGCCGAAACGATATCGAGATGGCGGTCGCACAGCGCCAGCGCATCCAGCAGCATGGCACGTCCGCCTTCGCCCTCCAGCACGCCGAACTGCTGCAGCAGACGCCCATGCACGGTCTTCGCGTAGCACAACGACAGAATCACGTCCGTCGACTGGGCCCCGGCGATCTCCGGCAGCGCGACGATGCGCACGTGGCACAGGAACTGCCCCATGGTCTTGTTCTTCGACGCCAGCGATTTCAGTTCCGCACCAAGTCGCGAACGGAATGCGTCAGTGAGCGTGACCACGGTCAGCGTGTAGCCGACCGGCACCACGTTGAAACTCGCCGCGCGTTCGGTGATGATGCGGACGACCTCATCGATCTCCTGCTGGCTGCTCTCGACCAATCCGGTGGCCATGACCGGTGTTCCGTTCGCCTCGACCTTGTGGAAGGCCACCCGGCCTTGCGACGGCTCGGTCGTGACGTCATAGCGCACCTCGCCATACCCCTGGGATTCCAGGAACGCGGCGAGCCTGGGCGCGCGCCGCACGGGGTGGGAGCGGACCTTCACGCTCGGCAGCAGCTCCATCAGCGCCTTCACGCTCGGCGAGGTCACGGTGGACCGGTGGGCCAGCACGGCCACTTGCTTCGCGCGGCAGACGATGGTCAGCAGCTGGATGGCCGGAATGTGCGCGGCCGCGTCGATGATTGCCACGTCGGCGAGGGTCGTCGGATCGGTGAGCGCGGCAAGCGTGGCCGGAGTCGCCACGATGATGGGCTTGGCCGCGGCCAGGATCTCGGGGTGGTCACGGCGTATCCGGCTGAGCGGGATGCGGGTCTTGCCGGCCAGCACCGTGTGCAGCTGGTTGGATTCCTGCGTGCGGGAGAACAGCATTTCACACAGGCGGCGCATGGATTCCTGCGCGACCATCGGACCGACCGAACGCACGTGTTCGGTGTCCACCTGCGCGAAACGATCCGCAGCGGACTGCAACGCCGACCCATCCTGATTGGAGATGATCGCGGACGCCCGCACGATGTTCTCGAACACCGTGGTCCACCATGCCAGCTGCAGTTCGGCATCCACCGATTCCACCGGCACACGGCGCGTGTGCAGGTCCTCGACCAGTTCGGTGAGCCCGGCCGTCTGGAATTCATGTTCGAGACGGCAGCGCTCCGGCAGTGTGTCCAGCGCGAGATGGTCGTCGAACAGCGCCTTCAGGCGTTCCTCGACGGCGACGAAATCCTGCGATTCCAGATCGCCGCCCTGCACGGTGGTGGACAGTACGGCGTCCAGCGCCGTCAGGTCGCGGGCCAGCTCCTCCTGCGTGGCGATGATGTCGTCGAGTTTGTTCGGCAGCACCGGCCACCCGCCGTGAGGCACGAACATGCGCCATTGCGCGGCCTGCTTGGCCACGACCTGCAGCGCATCGTGCAGGTTCTCGACCTGTGCGCCCACGCGCAGCAGGCTCTTGGCCTCCTTGATATGGCGGCGACGCTCCCAGAATCCGATAGTGGTGCCTTCGGCCTTGCGTTCGGCCTTGGACTTGCTCGACTCGATCATCGCGTCGATGTCGCGCTCGAAGATCTCCGGCTGGAACACGTCGAGCACGCGGCGCAGGTTCTTCAGCACCTGCACCTGACGGCCCCACTCCTGCGCGGTGTTCGGTATCGGGAACCCGCATGTCTGCACGGTGGACGACACCTGTTCACGGGTCAACGGCAGCAACTTGCGCAGCAGATCGACCACACGCTGGTAGACGGTCACAGCCTCGTCCTCGGACGTAATGGAGGCCTTGAACCAAGCGGTATCCTCCGGTCCGAGCGTGAATTCGCCGAGCTCGCCGGCACGCCTGAGCTTCGCCGCCCATTCGTCCAGATGACCGCCGATCTCACGCGCGGTCTCCTTGCGCAACCGCACTCGGGTGGCGGGATGCGCGGGCAACGTGGCGATTTCGGCGAGGTTCTGTATGGTCTGGTACGCGGACACGCCCCACTGCTTGTCGGTGCAGTGCAGGTCACCCAGATACCGGGTGAGACGGGAACGCACGCCGACCAGCTCATCGGCGATCTGGTCGAACCGGGAGCTGGCGACGCCGGGCTGGAATCCGACCGCGGCGATCAGCTGATGGTCGATGCTGTCATTGCAGCGCTCGTCCGAGACGTCGAGCACTTGGCCGCTGAGCTCATTGGCGCTGATGGCCTGACGGAAACGACGCTTCTGATCGGCGATGCACGGCACGTACAGTACGCTGCGGCCGTTCATCACGCAGCGCGACGCGATGGCGGCGGCGTAATCGGCGGTGTCACGCCCGTTGACGACATCGACTCCGAGTGAATGCCCGGCTGCGACCATATCGGCCGCGTACCGCACGGCGTTGTCGACATCGCCGACTTCGAACTCGTTGTGCGGATCGGCGTCGAATGGGCTGAACGCAGGTGCGCCGGAGTCCTTGAGCGCTTCGGCGGCCTCCTTGCTGCCCGCGAGCGCGTCCAGCACCGTGTTGCCGGTCGCCCCCTCGGCCAGCGTATCGATAATGTGCTGGCTTTCGGCAAGAATCAGCGAGCCGGGCGACATGAAGCAGCCCAGGATAATCTGCCGCTCGATGGTGAAATCGGGGAACACCTTCTCCGCACGCTTGGTGATCGCCTCGAACACCGCGGACGTTTCGGGCGTGCCGCTCTCGTAGTTGGCGCCGTTGAACAGCTCCCGCTCGTCAAGTTCGACGTGCTGCTCGCGCATCACCGTCACGAACGCGGGGTTGAGCCGGACATGCCCGACGAACCGGATCACCGCCACATCGCCTTCATCCTGGGCGCTTTGCACGGATACCGGATACAGCAGCACCGGCATGGCACCGTCGTCCCATGTGGCGACTCCCACGGTGAGAGACAGTTCCGCGACGCCGCTGACGCGCAGTTTCGCGGCCTTCTCGTCAAGCACCCGCTCCAGTCGGCGGTTCGCCGCACGCAGCATGCCGTTGTCGCGGAACAGCAGATCCAGCGACGCGCGGCCTCCCGCGAACAGCTGGGCGATGCCGGAGGGATGCGCATGGGTCAAATCGAGCTTCGCCCCAAGCTGGTTGATGTCCTCCAATGGGGACGGCACCAATCCGGCGCGGTACTGTTCATGCCATTGACGCATGCGTTCCAGCGATTGGGGCGCCTGTTGCATGCTTTCGCTCATGACCCGACTCACTTCCCTACCGCTTTGCGGTAACTCTTGTAGCCCTCATTGTTCTCCAGCGCGGCGTCAATGTCCGCTTTGCCCTGATCTTCCAGCCAATTATAGAGGTCATCGTACAGCAATGGATTCATGGCAAGGAACGGCAGCAGCTCTTCGCAATTCGCGATGGCGAACTGCTCGGTGTAGTCTTCCGTGGTCTTCGCCTGGTCAGAGGTGTACCCGTTGACTTCGATTTTCGGTTCGGCGGCGGCAAGCCTGCCTTTCGACACGAGTTCGAACACCGATCCCGGCTCGAATGCGGGTCGGAACGAACCGGTCGAGTCCGCCTCGTCGTCGTTCGGTTGCGCGAACCGGCGGTGCTCTTCCGGAATCTCCCCGTGGGCGATGTCCGTATCGGCTTTCACGACGCCGTCGCCTGCCACGGCGCCGGCGGTGACTTCCACACCGGCCGCGTTGGCTGCGACCTCGTTCACCGCCTGACGGATGTCGTCGTGCGCCTCCTGATCGGATGACGCCTGCTGGAATCGGTCGTCGGACGGCTGTCCGTTCGCCAACTGATCCGCCTGCTCTGCGGGCGCGGTGGACTGCCCGGCCTCTTCGCTGTCCTCGGCGAGCGCGTCGGCAAACAGGTCGCGGGGCAACGCCACCACCGGCTTAGCATCGGCCACGTTCAACGGCATGGAATCGGGCTCGCTCGGCTCATCGTTGGTCTGCGATTGGGCCGCGGTCACTACAGAATCAGATACAGCGGAATCAGCCGGTACCGTATCCGCGGCGGACTCGGATGCCACGGTTCCAGAAGTCACGGTTTCAGGCGATGCCGTATCGGATGTCGCAGTCTCAGTGGATACGGCCGCGTCCGCGGCATCAACGGCATCCGCAGGCGCCGCATTCTCGGAGGACTCGGCGGCTTCCGGAACCTTGGTCTCGGCATCGCTCTCGGCAGCGTCGGCCTCAGCCGGCGACACGGTTTCGGCCAGCACCGCGGCCTCAATGGGCATGGCAGCATCCGACGAAACGGCAAGCTCCGAATCCAGCTCAGCGGCGCCGGCCGCGGAATCCGCCGCCAATCCATCCGCCGTGGTCGTCTTCTGCGGCGGGAACGTCTGCGATGCGGCGGCATTCAGCTCACCGACACGCTTGCGCACGGTGGCAGCGCTGATCGCGGCGGTAGGTTCCCCGGCACGCAGGTCAAGAATGTCATCCACCGACATGTCGGCCACATCCGGCTCCTGCTTGACGGTCTCCAAAGCGTATCCGAACAGGTCGGGCACGACAAACGTGTCGCTCACCGGCTGCTCCACACGAATGAAATCGACGGGGACATCGCCGAATTGCAGGCGCATCGGTGAAGTCGGCAGCAGGAAATCGACGTTCGGCGGCAGACGCATGAGATCGCCATTGCCCCGCACCACATATGACCCGTTGGTCGAGCCCAGATCGCGCACGGTGCCGCCGCCGTTCTGACTCACCGCGAAGGTCGCATGGCGTTTCGACATGGACCGCGTGCCGTCCGCTATCTCCAGGCGTTCGGTGCCGTCATCGGGCAACGGCCGCAACGGCTTGCGCCCGATTTCGATGTTGTCTCCCGGCTTCACGGTTTTCTGATCGATGCCACCGATTCTCACCGTCCACTGCTGTATCGTCCGCTGATCGCCAGTCACGTGCCGCCCTTCCTTTCACGCTCGTTCGCATACTATGTGCCATTGTGTCATGTCCCGCTGTGTTTTCAGGGATTGATGACCGATGAATTGACAACATTATCGCATTGATGCCGGTATTTCGGATTGTAGCGCACACCGGTGCGGAACGCCCATGTCAGGCCGTGTCAGGCGTTCACAGAAGCGGTCTCGGCTCCGGTGCGCGGACCGCCGCATACGCGCAGACCCTGCGGCCGCATGTGCGACAGCAGGGTCTGTGAAAAGCTGCAATGTGCGGGTTTCACTCCCGCGATCATTACTTGAGCTCGACGGTGGCGCCAGCCTCTTCCAGCTGAGCCTTGGCCTTCTCGGCGTCTTCCTTCTTGGCCTTCTCCAGGATGGCCTTCGGAGCGCCATCAACCATGGCCTTGGCGTCAGCCAGGCCAGCGTTGGTGATGGCCTTGACAGCCTTGATGACCTGGATCTTCTTGTCGCCGACAGCGGTCAGGACGACATCGAACTCGGTCTTCTCTTCCTCTTCGGCGGCAGCGCCGGCAGCCGGAGCGGCAACGGCGACGGCGGCCGGAGCGGCAGCCTCGACGTCGAACTTCTCTTCGAAGGCCTTGACGAACTCGGAGAGCTCGACGAGGGTCATTTCACCGAAAGCTTCCAGCAGCTCTTCGTTGGTGTACTTAGCCATGATGGCTTCCTTTCATTCTGGCGGCGGCCTTCAGCGATTGCCGTCCGCCTGATGTGTGTTGTTTTCCGATTGTGGTTCATGCGGCAAGCCGCATGAGAATCAAGCTGCCTTTTCCTGCTTCTCGCGCAGAGCGTCGATCGTACGCACGGCCTTGGTAGGCACAGCGACGAACAGGTACGCGGCCTTGGCGGTCGTGGCCTTGAGGTCGCCTGCGAACTTGGAGAGCAGCTGCGGACGGGACATCATGTCCGCCAGCTTGGTAGCACCCTCGCCGTCGTAGACGGTGCCGTCGGCATAACCGCCCGAGATAACGAGAGCCTTGTTGGTCTTGGCAAAGTCACGCAGCGTCTTCGCAGCCTCAATGAAGTCGCCCTTCACGAAGGTGATGGCGGTCGGGCCCTTGAGCAGGTCGTCAAGACCCTCAATGCCCGCTTCCTTGGCGGCGATGCGCGCCAGCGTGTTCTTAGCCACAGTGTAGGAAGTATCGCGGCCTAGCTTTTCGCGCAGTTCGGAAACCTGCGGAACGGTAAGCCCGCGGTACTCGGTCAGGTAGACAGCGTCGGCGTTACGGAACTGTTCCGTAAGCTGAGCGACTACCGCTTCCTTTTCGGGCCTCTTCATGGCGTTCCTTCCTAGATCGGCCATTGATCCTGCGAAGTCCCGCGCACCCTGCCAGGGCAATAAAAAAGCCCTGCGCACAGGCAGAGCAACATACAACCGTTTCCGGCGAGCCGTATTACAGGCACATATTTCTCAACCTGCGCTGGCTTGGCGAACCAAACTTCGTGAGTGCTTGCACACTCCAACCAACGGTCTGTGGTTTACAAGTCATATAGAATACGGCCGCGAGCGGACACCTTCAACCCGGGCGTGTCGCGACCGTCCGCCCAGCACGAGCGCCACTCCGGTAATGCCCGCCGACAGCATGGCTATGATGGCCACGACGGCATCGGAGCCGCGCAGGGCATCCCGTTTCCCGTTGCCATCGGACGAATCGCCGGCGTTCCCGGCGGCGGTACCCTGCGAGGTAAGGCCGAATTCCACGCCGGCTCTTTTCGTGGCGCCGTTCTCCGTCTCGTTTGCGATGACCCGCTCCCTTCCGGTGGAGCCGATGATCTGCGCCGACCGGTGCATGACGCCTGCGATCTGCTCGGCGAGGAACCGGTACCCGTCGTCGTTGAAGTGAACGCCGTCGGCGTCATACAGCTGCCGCCGGTTCGCGGTCGCCGCGTACAGGTCGATGGTGTTCCAACGCTCGTCACGGATCAGCGACTCCTGTACGGGATGTAACCTGTTCACGGAGTTGACGGAGACATATTTGGTACCGGGGGCGACCCGGTATGAGTGCGGTGAACTCGCGAAATACACGACCGGTCGGCTGGCGAGATCCCGGTACACCCTCACCAGCTCCTTCGCCTCGGTCCTGTACAGTGTCTCGTTCCAGTAGGCGTCCTTGGAATCGTTGGTGCCGAGCATGATGATGACGATATCGGGGGCGAACTCCTTGCTCTGCCGGAATTCGGCCGAATCCCAATATGACCAGCCCGTGCCCCGCAGCAGCGTGTCACCAGCGGCGCCGAAATTGCGCACGTCATAGCTGCTGCCGAGGATGCGGCCGAGCCACGCCGGATATGCGGTGTCGCCTTTCTTGCCGCCACTGGATTTGGAGCCGTCCGTAAGGCTGTCGCCCACGCATGCGATCTTGATGGGCGCGGCTGCGTGCGCTTCTCCCTCGCACGGCACCATAACCGCCAATAAGGTCAACGTCAGCACGGCGAGCGCCGCGGCGAGCAGACGGAACGGCGAATCGCCGGCGCGCGAATTGCGATGAATCACACGGTTCCTCATGTCGCAGACCTCGCTATCCCTTCACGGCGCCAAGCATTATCAACGCCACGCCGCCAATACCATAAGTTTCTCACGGCAATCGTGGCCATAAGTGAGGATTTGCCAGCGAAGACCTATGCGGCTCGCGTCGGTCCGGAATGTTGACTAAACAGGCGGCATTCCATCGCGACACGCCCGGAGTGCTCAGCAAGATCGGCATGCCGAATTTCATGAAACGCCGCCATGGAGCCGATTCCCGCAAACGCGCGCGACGATTGTGCTACGCACTCCGGGCGTGTTGTGGTCGGAGGCTGCAAATAATCGGCCCGTCGGACGAAAAATCTCCGTCCGACGGGCCGACCGCCCC
>ENA-ORTT01003497-ORTT01003497.1-human-gut-metagenome-genome-assembly--contig:-NODE-3497-length-9960-cov-2.295911_pt1 | contig 9960 bp, 8 predicted proteins | sample MGYA00242074_ERZ509197 | MGnify/ENA primary metagenome ERZ509197 (study PRJEB26280, sample SAMEA2338789) | human gut metagenome | biome: human gut; feature: human-associated habitat; material: faeces...
TTTACCAAAGTAGGTCATCTTCCAGTTTTTACCGTTATTGTGTGAATTGTGCCAATTATTTGTGCAATTCTTGTTTTCAGGGCTTGTGTTGGAAATTTACTTTATTTAAAACGAAATTGGAGACTTCTTTCACAAACGCCAGTCAGGCAATCTTTCCTTGGCGGGCGATTGTTAGCCGCAAAGGTAAGATTGCTGACTGGCGTTTTCACAACCTAAATCTCTAAAAATTTTTCATCCACACAAACGATTACCGGTTTCTACCGTAAAAGTAAGTTGCGAAGAAAATCACCGACGCAATGATCACGATCATCGGACCTGTAGCCACGTTTGTATAATAAGAAATAAACAATCCTACGATTCCAGAAAACATCGAGAACAAAATCGAAAAGAAATGATACTCTCTCAGGTTTTCCGAAATATTCCGGCTGGATGCCGCCGGCAGAATCAACAGCGCATTGATGATCAGAATACCAACCCATTTAATGGACAACATAACCATCAGTGCAATAAATACCGAAAACAGGTTCTCAATCAACCGAATCCGAATATGTTTACTTTTTGCCAGTGTCCGATGCAAGCTGATGGCCTGTAAACGGTTATAGCATACGATCCAGAATACAATGGTGGCCAGAAAAATCAGGAACAAATATAGGATTTCTCTGCGCGTAATACTCAAAATATCGCCCACCAGCAAACTGGAATATTTGCTGAAATTCCCACCACGGGACAATATTGCCAGACCAATGGCGATACAACAGGAAGAAAACACGGAAATGATCGTATCCGTGGATGCCGTGCTCTTGCTTTTGATCCAGTTTAACAACAATGCAAAAGCGATACCGAAAATCACCATGGACAGATTCGTATCCGGGATACCAAATACCACGCCTACCGCAATTCCTGTCAGAGCAGAATGTCCCAACGCATCAGAGAAAAATGCCATCTTGTTATTGACGATCATTGTTCCCAGAATACCAAACAGCGGTGTGATAATCAAAACTGCGATAAACGCACTGACCATAAAATCATACTGAAACAAGGAGGTAATTCCACTCACTTACTCTTCCTCCTTCCATAAACCATGACTGTGTTTCGGCATGGTAATTTCTTTTTCCTGCTGTTCCTTCACCTGACGACTTGGCTTATAGTTTTCCAGATCAAATCTGCCAAACACCTGCTGAAATTCTTTGCTCTCGTATACCTGACGCACGCTTCCCTGCTTTTTCACAGTTCCATCGATCAATATAACCTGATCTGCATACTGCGCCACATAATCCAGATCATGAGAAATCAGAATGATTGCCAGATCATAATGTTTTTTCAATTCAGAAATCGTATGATAAAACAGATCCATACCATTCTGATCGATACCGGAAACCGGCTCATCCAAAAGGAGCAGGTTCGGCTCATCCATAACTGCCATGGACAGCAGCACACGCTGCAATTCCCCACCGGACAGATTGCATACCTGTTTATCAATCAGATCTTCTGCCTTAAAAATTGCCAGATGTTCTTTTATTTTTGCATATACTTTTTTGCTCTTTTTCCAGAAAACCGGATAACGGCTCTGGTAACTTGCAATCATATCATACACGCTGATCGGTGTCTTTTTTTCAATATTCAGCGTCTGTGGCACATAGCCGATCTTCATTTTCTGCATATGACCGTTTTCACGATCTTTGAATTCAATCGTTCCACTATGCGGAATATCTCCAAGGATTGCCTTGATCAGCGTAGATTTACCCGCGCCGTTTTTTCCGATCACAGCGGCCAGTGTTCCACAGTGGATGTGAAGATTTACATGTTGCAAAATCACCTGTTCACCAATCGTTACTCCAATATCCTGCATTTTAATACAATGCAGGCCACAGGGCTGCATAATTTTTTTCATCATTGGAATGCCTCTTTCAATTGTTCAATATTGCTTTTCATGCCTTCCAGATAACTGTCTGCTGAATAATCCCCCCGTGTCAGTGTATCCAGATAAACGACCTTTACGCCGCTTTGTTTTGCCACCATTTCTCCCATATCCGTGCCATACAGTTCTTCCGCAAGCACAACAGAAACATGATTGTCCTCAATGGCATGCAAAATGTCTGCTACTTCACCAGCACTGACCTGACGTTCTTCATCCAGATTCATCTCTCCTGCCAGCTGCAGTCCGTATTCCTGCACGATATATTCGTATGCCTCGTGAAAAATCACTACCGGCTGCGCCGCTATCTGTGATGCAAGTTCTGTTGTCTCCTGCTGCAATTCCTGCACTTTTGCCTGATAAGTCTGTGCATTTGCAGCATATCGATCTGCATGAGTGCTGTCAGCTTCGGAAAGTCCATTACAAATGTTCTGAACCTGAATCTGATAGTCATCTAAATTCATCCAAGCATGGGCATTCTCATCCCCATGAGAGTGCTCGGAGTGATCATGGTCAGCATGATCAGAATCCTCATTATGAACATTTGATTCTATATGTGTATCAGCAATTTCACTATGTTCATCTGAATCTGTGTGTATGTCTGTTTCTTCGCTATGAGCATTGTCTTCCACATGTGCATCTTCGTTTTCATTCAAATGCTCATCTGAATCTGCACCCGTATCAGAACTGGAGTCATTGGAATCAGATTCCTCAGTTCCCTCGGCAGATTCAAGCAGATCAATACCATCACACGCCTGAACAATTTTCAAATCCGGATAAGATTCTGCTACATCGGATAAAAAGGATTCAATACCGCCACCGTTTACGATAAACACATCTGCTTTTGATAACAGTTTCATATCCGCTGCCGTAAGCTGATAATCATGCAGGCACCCGGTCTGAGGCTCGCTCAAATTTTCCAGTGTAACACCTTCCACGTCACCGATCACGTTCTCCGTCGCAACATACATTGGATAAAAAGAGGTTACCACCAGCAGATTGCCGCCCTTCGCCTGTTCCTGCTTCTGCTCCGTTCTGACATAAATTGTCGTCAGCACACTTCCGACAAACAGGATTACAGCTAGTAGAACAGCGGTAAATACATATTTATTCTTCATCTGTCTCTCCTGAAGATGCTAAAATCTGATCCACCAGATCCCAGATTTCCTCTCTTCCCTGCTTTGTCTCAGCAGAAAACGGAATCAGAATGGCTCCTTTTTCTGTATTCAGTCCCACGCGGATCACTTTTAACTGCTTCTGCAGCTGGCTGCGTTTGATTTTATCCGCCTTTGTGGCAATGATGATCGGGTGAAATCCCTGATATACCATCCACTCGTACATCATTTTGTCATTTGCGGAAGGCTCATGACGGATATCCACCAGCAAAAATACGGCCCGCAGTTGTTCGGAACTGTTCAGATAATTTTCGATCATGGTGCCCCATTTTTCCTTTTCCTTCTGGGATACTTTTGCAAAGCCATATCCCGGAAGATCTGTCAGATACAGTTCATCATTGACATTGTAAAAATTGATCGTCTGTGTTTTTCCCGGCTGACCGGAAGTTCGCGCCAGTGCCTTGCGATTCATCAGCGCATTGATCAGGGATGATTTTCCCACGTTTGATTTTCCTGCAAAGGCAATTTCCGGTTTCGTGTTTTTCGGTAATTTACTGGTGTAACCACATACCGTTTCCAGTGAAACATTTTTAATAATCATCGTCTTCTCCACCTATTGCTATCATCAGCACATCTTCCATTTTTTTCACATAAAAAATCTTCAGTTCGTTTTTGATTTCCCATGAAAGTTCTTCCACATCTGCCTTGTTCTGCGCCGGAACACATACCATACGGATTCCGACCGCAATTGCTGCTAACAGTTTTTCCTTTAGACCACCGACCGGCAGTACGCGACCGCGCAGCGTAATTTCTCCGGTCATCGCCAGATCCGCGCGTATCGGTTCCTTTATAATAGCAGACAGCGTTGCCGTTGCCATGGTAATACCTGCAGACGGACCATCTTTTGGCACCGCTCCCTCCGGAATATGAATGTGAATATCATGCTTTGAGAAAAAATCTTCCGGAATATTATATTGTTCACCTATAGAACGGATATAACTGATACCCGCCTGGGCAGATTCTTTCATCACATCGCCAAGCTGCCCGGTCAGTTTAAGCTCGCCTTTTCCAGGCATCACATTGACTTCGATCTGAAGGGTATCACCGCCCACGCTGGTCCATGCAAGTCCACGTACAATACCAATCTCACTCTGATGGTCGATGTGATTTACATGGAAGCGCTCTTTTCCAAGATAGTGTTCCAACTGATCCTTTTCTACATGCACTGTGGTGCAGTTTCCTCCGTAAATTTCTCTGGCTGCTTTTCTGCAGATCGCGCCCAGTTTTCGTTCCAGATTACGCACACCGGCCTCTCTGGTGTATCCATTGATAATCTGGTGCATTGCATCGTCGGCAACCGTAAGCTGTTCTGCCTTCAGACCGTTTTTCTCTTTCTGTTTTTCCAGAAGATGCTCTTTTGCGATATGCATTTTTTCATTTTCCGTATAACTGGATACTTCAATCAGCTCCATACGATCCAGCAATGGACGTGGAATCGTATGTACATCGTTGGCTGTCGCGATAAACAGCACTTCAGATAAATCCACCGGCATATCCACATAATGGTCGATAAACTTGGAATTCTGCTCAGAATCCAATACTTCCAGCATCGCAGAGGACGGATCGCCTTTGTAGTCGCTACTCATCTTATCGATCTCATCCAGCAGCATCAGCGGATTTTTTACGCCTGCCTGACGGATTCCCTGAATCAGTCGTCCCGGCATGGCTCCTACATAAGTACGGCGATGTCCGCGGATTTCCGCCTCATCCTTTACGCCACCCAGACAGATGCGGACATATTTTTTATCCAGCGCTCTGGCTACGGAACGGGCAATACTTGTTTTACCGGTTCCAGGAGGTCCTACAAGACAGATAATCGGGCTTTCACCGCCTTTGGTCAGTCCACGGACCGCCAGAAACTCCAGCACACGCTCTTTCACTTTTTCCAGACCATAGTGATCGTCATTTAAGATCTGTTCCGCATTTTTCAGATCTGTATTATCTTCTGATTTCTTATTCCACGGAAGATCCAGTAACGTCTCAATGTAGCCGCGCACAACGCTGCCCTCAGACGGACTGTTTGCCACATTTTTAAAACGGGCAATTTCTTTTTGAATCCGTTCTTTGACCGAATCATCTGCTTCCAGTTTTTCCAGAGCTTCCTCGAACTGTTTGATATCGGAGGTTGTATTATCCTCTCCAAGTTCTTCCCGGATGACTTTCATTTCTTCCCGGAGAATGTACTCTTTCTGATTTTTATCTACCCGCTCTTTTACTTTTTCCTGCAGTTCGTTTTTAATCTGCTGAATATTTGTCTCATAAAGCAAAAGCTGCATCAGCGCTTCGTACTGTTCTGTCAGAGACTCTGTCTCCAGTAATTTCTGTCGTTTTTCATAACTGATTGGCAGATTGCCGGAAACAATTCGGATAAAGCTGTGAATTTCATTTAATCCATCTGCCTGTTTTTTCAATTCTTTTCCGATTTTCGGATTGGAAGCACAATATTTCAAAAGTTCTTCCTGCAATGCACGCAACATTGCTTCTTCAACCTCCGGTGCAAGCACTTCTTTTTCTTCGCTTTCCTCTACCAGCACAACCTGTGCTTTCAGCAATTCATCATTGTCTATAAAATAAGCCAGCTCGGCTTTTTCTTTCGCCTCAACGATTACCCGCACGATATGATTCTGCATTTTGACGATCTGTTTGATCTCTGCAATGACACCGATTGCATACACATCATCCTGTTTTGCATTTTCAGTCTGCATATCTTTCTGTGTAACCAGAAAAATGCAGTTATCTCCATTCATTGCCGCCTCCACTGCATGAATGGATTTTCGGGCACTGATATCAAAATGTGATACCACGCCCGGCAGCAATACAGAACCTCGCAGGATCACGGCTGGTAATTCTCTCAAAATTTCACCCATGTTGTTCCTTTCTCTATTTCCAGACTTTCCAAACAAGTCTTTGTTACCTTCCAATCATTTTCATACATGTTACATCTCTTTTCATTCAATCATGCACTACAATAAAAATGCTACAAGGGGCGGCGCCATATCTGACCCCGCCCTTACAAAACGGAAAACACTTTTTAGCTGTATTTCCCTCTTTTTATTTCTCAGTTTCAATCGCACCATTACGATACTCAAGGATTGCCTCTCCATTTCCCTCTACCATGTCTTTTGTAATTATGCATTTTTTAATATTTTTATCAGATGGAATCCGATACATCAAATCCATCATGACATTTTCCATGATAGCACGCAAACCACGCGCACCTGTCTTTCGGTTAATGGTCAGATCAGCTACTGCATCTAAAGCATCATCCTCAAAAACAAGTTCCACCTCGTCTAAAGAGAACAGTTTCTGATACTGTTTTAGCAAAGAGTTTTTCGGCTCTTTTAAAATGCGGATCAGATCCTCACGCTCCAGAGCTTCCAGAGAAACCGTAATTGGCACTCGTCCCATAAACTCCGGAATCATACCGAATTTTACAAAATCCTGCGGAAGCGCATCTTTCAGAAGTTCACTGATATTTTTGTCATTCTCTCCTGCCAGCTCCGCATTAAATCCGATGGAACCACGATCCATACGGTTTTCGATAATACGATCGATACCCTCGAAGGCACCACCACAGATAAACAGAATGTTAGTGGTATCAATCGGAATCAGTTCCTGCTGCGGATGCTTTCTGCCACCCTGTGGTGGAACAGACGCAACAGTTCCTTCCAGAATCTTTAACAAAGCCTGCTGTACACCTTCACCTGACGGGTCTTTTGTAATGCTTGCCCCAACATGCACTTTTGCAAGCTTATCAATCTCATCAAGAAAGATAATACCCCGTTCTGCCTTGGCAATATCATTGTCTGCAGCCTGGATTAATTTTAAAATGACATTTTCAACATCATCGCCAACATATCCTGCCTCTGTTAATGTTGTACAGTCAGCGATTGCAAACGGCACATCAAGCAGCTTTGCAACTGTCTGTGCCAGCAGTGTCTTTCCGCATCCGGTCGGACCAAGCAGGAGTACATTACTTTTTGCAAGCTTCACATCACTCTTGATATCCATACGTTTATAATGGTTATAAACTGCGATAGAAAGTGCAATTTTTGCTTCATCCTGCCCGATAATGTACTTATCAAGTTCACACTTCATCTGCTTCGGGGTCATTCTTTTATTTCCAGACCTTTTTGGTTGTTTTGTTTTAATATCCTGGAGTCCTTTATATGTAAGCTTAACACAGTCTTCGCATAACACTATACCGCTTGTGCGGCTTCTTAACGCCCTGCTCGGTGGCAGAATCTCCTTTTTACAAAATGCACATACGTCTCTTCCCATAGTTTTATCCTCCAAATATAATCTATTTTCTAAAGTCTAATATGTAATTTAATTTTGTATTTTTATTATACTGATATTCCATTTTTCATATTTTTTTTTGCGAATTATTTTTAACGGAAGAGAATCTTGTGTATTAACGCCCTTTATCCATTTCATCGATTACGCTTTTTACTTTTACATATTTTGGCTGTGATTTTTGAGGCTCCAGTCTCGGCGTCTCCCCGGATGCAGAGCTTGAAGCATTTTGCATATCTGCAGATGCGTCTGAATCAGTAGCTGCCAAATCATCCTCAGCACCGAAACCTGTATCGTTGTCTGTTTCATCCGCTTTTTCATCTACTTTTTTTCCATGTTTTTTTTCACGTAAAGCACGAAGTCTTTCAGCAGACTTTTGTCTCTGTTCCTCAGTCATAACCCGTTTCTGCTTGCGAGTCAGCAGCAGGTCCCTTGGTGCTTCATACGTCTTTGATACAACTTCGCCATGAAGCATTCCGATATCTACAACCTTCCAGTTATCAGACTCCTCAACATATCTGTCAAGCCGGCGCATGATATGCCTTTCAGTGGTATAAATCTTCATCTTATTTCTAAGGCTGCTCATACTGATATGAGTTTCTCTTTCGTCATTCGGTAATTTCGACATATTTTTATCTCCTTTTTTAACCTTATTTTTATTTCCTGAAGACAATATGCTTAATTTTTTGGAAAATGGTAAACAGCTTGACGTTTTTGCTGAAGAAAAATAAAATGCATTCCTAACGGTTAGGAATTAAGTTTAACTTTCAGAATTTACGTCTGACCACTCGCCATTGTCAGCTCGCTCAGACAGGAAACAATATTTTTTTCTTCTTTAAAATCCTGCATATTGACGTTATAAAAAATAAAAAAAAGAAAGGAATTAAAAAAGATGGAAAAAGAGATTGTTGATATAATTAAAAAGGTCAAAATTACAAAACGGTCCAAAACTTTAATATTGGATTGCCCTTTTGGCAAAGACCAGGTTGTTTACGATTTGCGTGACATTAAAGAAACATATCCAAATGTGACCACATTACAAATTAAAGAGAATGTTATTGGTATTCATCTTCTTAATCGGACATTTCCGAATATCAGAGCAGTTTTATCAGATTCTCCATATTTCTTCAACAGAGAAACAATGTTAATCAGAACTGGAATATTTGAAAATACAAGAGGTGATTTACTGAATGCATTTTGTTTGAAGCCTGATGAAGTTCTGGATTTGCGACATGTTCGTCGTATTTGTGATATGGCACTTGACGGATGTGAAACCTCGTCAATTAATCATGCAGATTATATTGAAGACATTGACGCCGGAGGATTGACTGGGTCATATCTTGACAGACCAGAAACACGTTCCGGAGATGGCCCTATTATGTTTGGTGACTGCCTCATTGGATTTAAGGAGGAAACAACGTCTTTTGAGTTAACTTCATCTGTCAAGAGCATTGCTCTAGCAGTAAATTTCGGAAAAAATATAATTCAGAAACTTATTATTTCAGATTACAATCTTCTGGATTTACTCTGGACAGTTGGTGAGGATAATCAGATTTGTGATACTTTAATCATTAATGATTGTTCTGATTTCAGGAAGTCTATTTCTAAAAACTTCTGCATGAATGCAAATCATGTAGAGATTACCCCCAGAAATAACTACTTAAAAGCTGAAAACGATATGATTTACGGGAGCATGGACCATAAGCTGTATGCATCAGCAAGGTTTTTATCCGGTGACATTATCATCCCAAAAGAAGTCTGCTCAATTGGAGATTATGCGTTTCCAAGTGACCGCTTTGCTTCTATTGAGATTCATCAAAATGTTCAAATATGCTCAAAACAAGCTTTTGTAAACCCAGAAGGCCTTACGTTAATTAAGTGCCATGGCAACAAACTTCCAGAAGGCCTCATTTCTGCAGTAGCATACCCTATGAGCTGCAGATATAATGAATGTTATGATGATTATGGAGACAGGAATGCAGTTATTGAAGTTATATCAGACAATGCACATTTTTTCATTCCACGCGATATGACCAGTTCATCAGAGCTTGATGAAATTTGTTCCAGAGATATGTCGAAAGTTGAAAAAACTTATATGTATGCTGGGTCATGGACTGCGGCGAAAGCTGTCATGGTTAAGACGTATGCCCTCTCGCAGGATGACGAATATATTGAAAGTGTATTAAAAAAAGAAGCGTTGTAGAACAATATTTTTACTATCTGACAACTTTTTCAAAAAACAAATGGAGCAGTTTTGTCTGCTCCATTTTTGCCGTAATCACATTTCAAAAAATTCTTACCACTTCTATTTTTTAGAAATATTTTTTGCAATTATTTTCAGCATATTGTCAAAGTCTTTAGGATAATCATAATATCATCCTGGTCCAAACCTTTTTCTTCCATTAATCTTTGCAGTTCTTCTATTTTTTCATATGAGCCAACAGCTGAAAAGATTCTTGCATCAAGATTTAACATTGCATAATCAGAAGAATCTGGTGCTTTTTTTATAATAAATGCAGCTTCTCTTTCTTTTTCCCATTTTTTTACTTCTTCATCCTTCTCATTACTACGGAA
>ENA-ORTT01003502-ORTT01003502.1-human-gut-metagenome-genome-assembly--contig:-NODE-3502-length-9947-cov-2.493631_pt1 | contig 9947 bp, 11 predicted proteins | sample MGYA00242074_ERZ509197 | MGnify/ENA primary metagenome ERZ509197 (study PRJEB26280, sample SAMEA2338789) | human gut metagenome | biome: human gut; feature: human-associated habitat; material: faeces...
TCGTCGGATGGGGTATCCTGCGCTGAAAAAGATGAGAAAAACAAAAACGGTATTTCTTCTGTCCGGATGCACAAAATATTGTGTAAAGCAGATTGGAAAAGAACTAAAAAAGAAAAAACATTGCGTGAAGACCTGGAGAACAGACAAGAACCTGCCGCATATTGAGGCCGATACAGTAATTATTGTACATGACGTGACAAACGAAGAAACGTTGAAAAGACTTAAGCAAAGAATCGAAACGGAGCTTAATCAAAGAACAGGCGATAATTTTCTGGTGTTTGATTACATTTACGGCATGCTTTCAAATGACAAGGAGCAGGTCCGCAATTTTGCGAAAGAGGCTGCTGAAAATATAGACAAAGATATCAAAAAAATCAGGATGGGAAAAGATGGTCTGGAACTGTACAAAACGGAATATATGAAGCAGGTTATGATGGATTGCGAATTTTTACTGCCGGAGCTGGTCAGTAAAAACAAAGAAGAAGCGGTGCTGCTGAAAAGAATGCTGTTAGACATCCCGTCACTTCGGCTGCGTTATGGTGCGATGCGATATCAGAAGCTGCATGGAAATCTGTTAAAACAGCTGCTTATTTTTGACGACGGATATGAATGGGAGCGGTGCAGCACAAAAGAAGAGGCATTAACGATGCTGGAAGATTTCCTTAACGCAATCGATTATTGATTTTTCTGCAAAAAGAAGAAGGAAAGGAGGAAAAAGATATGCAGGATGTAATCTCATCTGCAGAAATACAAAACACAACCGCCGGAGTCCTGGACCTGGCGTCTCTTATATTTAACTTCTCAGAAAAACACGAAAATGTATTTTCTGAAATCCGCAATGGAAACATGAAAGTGAATGAAAAGCTGATTGATGTATTATTCCGAGGACTGGATGCATTGGAGTCTTATCTGGCTGTTATTTCCTCTGAGGGAAATGAAGGAACTGAAGACAACGAAGATATTATTAATGATTTGAATGCTCTGTTAGAGGAACAGAGTGGCGACGGTGCAGCTGCTCCGGCGCAAAAAGAGGTAAAAAAAGAAGAAACTCCCGCAAAGGAAGAGAAAGCAGAAAATAAACAGGAAAGTGCATCGGATGAAAAATGCAAATTTAAGCAGATTCCGATTTCCGAATATGAAGCGACAGCAATCAATTCAGCAAGAGCAGAAGGAAAGAACGTGTATGGAATTACCGTATATCTGCAAAAAACTTGTATTTTGAAATCTGCCAGAGCTTTCCTTGTATTCAAATCTGTTGAAAATAAAGGTGAGTTGATTAAATCCGTACCTTCGACAGAGCAGATTGAGGATGAAGAATTTGATTTTGATTTCAGCTGGATTTTTGCATCAAGTGATACGAAAGAAAATATCAAAAAACTTGTTATGAATGTATCGGAAATCGCAGAGGTTTACATCGATGATATTGAGATTCCGGATGCACCTGCGGCAGGTCCATCAAATGATGTAAAACCGGCACAGGAAAAGAAAGAAACAGCAAAACCGGATGCCAAAGAAAAGCCAAAGAAAGCATCGGCTTCCAAAGGGAAAGTGGGCAGTCGTTCCGTTCGTGTCGATATTGATAAACTGGATGTTCTGATGAATCTTGTCAGCGAGCTGATTATTGCAAAGAATGGACTTGTGTCGGCAGGTGCTGCCTCTCCGTCAGGACAGATGGCAAATGCACAGGCATTCCATGAACAGATTGAGTACTTAGAGCGAGTGACAACAAACCTGCATGAATCCGTTATGAAGGTCCGCATGGTGCCAATTGAGAGTGTTGTTAATCGATTCCCACGTATGATTCGTGATTTGAATCGTAAATTAAATAAGAAAATGGAATTGTACATGACTGGTGAAGAGACTGAACTTGACCGTACCGTAATTGATGAAATCGGTGATCCGCTTATGCATTTGCTTCGTAACTCGGCTGACCATGGTTTGGAGAGCAATGAAGAGCGTGTACGTCTTGGTAAACCGGAGGTTGGTTCCATCTTTTTGGATGCTTACCAGGATGGTAACAATGTTGTTATTGAAGTACGCGATGATGGTGCCGGAATTGACATTGACCGTGTACGTCAGAAAGCAATTGAAAAAGGCTCTATTACAGAAAAACAGGCAGAGACGATGACAGACAAAGACTTTATTGATTTGTTGTTCCAGCCAAGTTTTTCAACAGCAGAAAAGATTACTGATGTTTCCGGACGAGGCGTTGGTCTTGACGTTGTAAAAACTAAAATTGAGGCACTTGGTGGTAATATTACAGCAAAGACCGTTGCCGGTGAGGGAAGTACCTTTACGATTTCTCTTCCTTTGACATTGGCAATTATTCAGGCTTTGATGGTGAAAGTCGGAGAAGAAAAATATGCGATTCCGCTTGGCAGCATCAATGGAATTGAGGATATTGCAAAAGAAGATATCAGTTTAGTACAATCCAAAGAAGTTATTAATCTTCGTGGACGTGTCATTCCGATTCTTCGTCTGCATGATATTTTGGATATGGAGCCGGTTGAAAATGATCCGGAATCTCTGATTGTTGTCATTATGCAGAAGGCAGAACAGCAGGTTGGTCTTGTGATTGACGAATTGATTGGACAACAGGAAACCGTTATTAAGTCGCTTGGACATCACATCACCTGTGATAAACTCTTTAGTGGAGCAACGATTCTTGGTGATGGTGAAGTAGCGTTAATCTTAGATACAAACACATTAATGTAGGGGGTGTCGACATGGAAGATTTGATGAATGGAATGGAAACAACAATGGATGAAATTCAGTATATTGTTGTCAAATTAGGAAATGAAAAATATGGAATTGATATTTCCTGTGTGGATAATATCGTAAGAATGCAGCATATGACAAGAGTTCCAAAGTCACAGTCATATTATATTGGTGTGATTAATCTGCGTGGTGAAGTGGTTCCGATTATGAGTCTGCGCAGACGTTTCGGATTAGAGGATGATGTCTGTCAGTCCGCAACGAGAATCATTATTATCCGTATGCAGGATCAGTCATTGATTGGTGTAATTGTCGATGAAGTGCAGGAAGTGGTAAATATCAATCCGGCTTCTATCGAGAAACCAGCATTTAAGCTGGAAGAGGAAAAAGCATCTTTCCTTGCCGGGATTGGCAAAAAAGGAGAGGAACTCATTTCTTTATTGGATATGAATGCGGTAATTGAGGAAAAGAAAGAAGTATGAGTGAGATGATTCGTGTTGGAATGGCTGACTATAAGTTATGTGCACCGCCGGATAAAATTTCGACGTTAGGACTTGGTTCGTGTATGGGGGTCGTAATCTATGACACGAAAACAAAGTTGTGTGGAATGGCACATATTATGCTTCCGGACAGCACAAAGATTACTCATAATCAAAACCGAATGAAGTTTGCAGACACATGTCTTTTAGATATGTATCATGAACTTTTAGCACGCGGAGGATTGAAAGAAAATCTGCGTGCTAAAATTGCAGGCGGTGCTAAAATGTTTGCGCATCATTCGGATAATGAACTGCTGAATGTTGGACATCACAACAATCAGGCAGTCAGGAAATTTTTACAGGAAAAGAATATTCCAATTGTGGCGGATGATTCCGGAAAAGATTTCAGCCGCACGATTGTATTTGACCCGGAATGTGAGTTGCTGCATATTTCGGTGGCTGGTGTAAATGAATATGTGATTTGACGAGGTGTAGGATATGAAAAATCGTTATATACCTGCTTTTATTATGTTGGCTGCCGGCCTTGTGTGTTGTGTTTTATGTGTGGTACAAAGGTGGCCTGTTTTAAATAGTTTAATTACGTTAGTTATTGTTTTACTTCTTTTTTATATCATTGGGCAGATTGCGGCGCAGATTGTTGGAAAAGTGCAGGCAGAGCATCTGGCTATGATTGAGGCAGAAAAAAAACGTCAGGAAGCTGAAGAGCAGGCTCGTCTTTTGAAGGAGCAGCAGGAGGCGGAAGAAAGAGAAAAGGAAGAAGCAGAAAAACAGGTGGATCAGACAGAACAAACGGAGCAGGCATGACCTAGGAAAGGACATAGTGGATGAGGGAAACAGAACGAAACCGCTTGTGGGAACAGTATCATAAGAAAAAGACCCCACAATTACGCGAGCAGCTTATTCTTGAATATGCCGGTGTTGTAAATTTAGTGGCAGGCAGGCTGAGTATGTACTTGGGGTATACGGTAGAGTATGATGACTTGGTAGGATATGGAATTTTTGGTTTGATTGATGCCATTGATAAGTATGACATGGCAAAAAATGTAAAATTTGAAACATATGCCAGTTTGAGAATTCGCGGTGCAATTTTGGATGAAATCCGAAAGATGGACTGGATTCCAAGGACACTTAGACAGAAGCAGAAAAAGATGGATGCGGCTGCGGCGAAAATTGAAGCAGAATGTGGAAGAACGGCGAAAGGCGATGAGATTGCAAATGAATTGGGAATCTCCGTGGAAGAATATGAGAACTGGAAGGCAGAGGCGGAATTTACCAATTTGATTTCCTTAGATGATTATCTGGAACAGGGAAACGAAGGGCGTCTGGAGACGATGGGAGCAAAATTTCAGCAGCCTGATCATGCGATCCAAAAGCAGGAACTGAAGGAAATGCTTGTGGAAGCCCTCAAAAAACTGACCGAAAAAGAGCAGAATGTCATCACATTATATTACTACGAAGAATTGACATTAAAAGAGATTAGTCAGATATTGAGTGTTTCGGAGTCGAGAGTTTCCCAGCTTCATACAAAAGCATTGAAAAAAATTAAGGAGCAGTTAGGGGACTCCGTTGATTTACTTAGTTTGTTCTAATTAGAAATAGGAGGATACTTATGGCGGCAAATGGTTATTTTCAGGTAGTAGCAGAAGATGGAAGAATGTGGCTGAAAATTTTTGCACCGGAAGAAGGCGAAGTGGATATTTCGCCGGATATGGTTATGAAATATTTAGACGCCATTTCGTTTCCGGATTATGACCAGGTGGCACTTGACCAGTATTTAAAGCGTAAAGAATTCGATTCGATGTTTATGCTTTACGAAGGAGAAATTATACCGGAAAGCGAAAAATGTATTGTTACCATCACGCCAAATGGAGAGCGTGCATTTGCGCGATTTTATCCGCCGACTACGGGGGGCGCAAGCCTGACAGAAGATGATATTGTCTCGGATTTGCAGATGGCAGGTGTACGTCACGGAATCCGCAAAAAAGCGATTGAACATTTTTTGCAGAATCATGCCTATGAAAAGGACTATCTGATTGCTGAGGCAACGATGCCGATTCAGGGATACAGTGCAAAAATCAAGTATTATTTTGATATAAATACGACTGCCCGTCCGAAATTAAATGAAGATGGCAGCGTTGATTTTCATCAATTGGGAAATATTAAGTCGGTCAAAGAAGGAGATAAACTTGCGACACTTACGCCGGCCTATCGTGGAAAAGCGGGTGTATCCGTGTTAGGTAAACCAATGATGCCGAAAAAAGTGAGAAACCGTGCACTTCGTTTTGGACGGAATATACGGATTTCAGAGGACAAGTGTACAATATATTCGAAGGTTTCCGGGCATGTAACCTTAGTTGATGATATGGTTATGGTTTCTGATGTTTACCGGGTTCCCGCAAATGTTGATTCATCAACCGGAGATATTGATTATAAGGGAACGGTAGAAGTGACAGGAAATGTCACAACCGGATTTGCTGTTAAAGCTGAGGGCGATATTATTGTGAATGGTGTTGTGGAAGGCGCGACGCTTGTTTCCGGTGGTAATATTGTTCTCAAACGAGGCATGCAGGGGATGGACCGTGGTATGCTTCAGGCAGAAGGCAATATTACTGCAAAATTTTTGGAAAACTGTAAGGTTCGATGTAAAGGCATGCTCAAAGCCGATGCTATTTTGCACAGTGATGTGGAATGTCAGGAAAATGTTGATATATTAGGAAAAAAAGGCTTGATTAACGGCGGAAGTTTATCAACTTATGCTGACGTTCATGTGACAACACTTGGCTCGACAATGGGTGCTTCAACGAAAATCAAGATTATTTCAGATAAAGAATTGATTATTCGTGCGAATGAAATCAGGGAAGAAGTGGAAAATAAGGAAGAGACGCTTCGGAAAATTGATGAAGTTGTAAACCGGGTCAAGGAGCAGTTGGCGTCTAATCAGGAAGTGCTGCCGGAACAGATGAATTATTTGAAACAGGCAACGGTAAATAAGCCGCTTCTTGTGAAACAGATTCGAGAATTGCGCGAAGAAAGAGAAAAACTTTTAGTAAGGATTGAAAAAAATAAACATTCCTGTATCCGGGTGGAAGGAGCCGTGTATTCAGGGATTGATATTACCGTAAAGGATGTCAGTAAAATTCAGCACGAGCAGGTTTCCCACTGCCGCTTTGTAAGAGACGGTGCAGATGTACGGATTGTTGGATTGTAAGAAAAAAGGAGGCGTTTTCTATGTCGATGGGTTCAATTGATGCAGTTACTATGGCGCCAAGAACGCTGAATGCGGCAGATGCACAGGGCCGTGAACTGAATCAGAATCAGCATATTTATGACCAGAATGGTATTCAGTTTCAGCAGGAAGTAAGGCGTGAAAGAAGACAAACAGTAGAAACGCAGGAAAGCGAAACAAAGGATTACGATAAGAAAGGAAACGGAAAAGGGACAGGTGCGAAAAATTCCTCAAAAAAGAAACAAAAACAGGAAAAAAAGGAACGATTAGCACCTCGTTCAACCGGAAGTTTTGATATTACGATTTAAGAAGAAGGATGGATTATGACAGCGATAGAAATCATATTGATTATTATTGGCTTTATCTGCCTGTGTGTAAGCTGCTTTGTGGCAAAAAAGAATAGCAGTTATGCAGAGGGGGAAAAGGAAAGCTTAAGTTCCGAACTTTGGACAGAGAGAGAAGAAGAAAAAATCAAAGAACGTGTCGGAGAAATTTTATCCGAGAGACAGGATGAATTAGTGGATACGACTGAGGAACGGATGAATCGTTTGTGCAATGATAAAATCATGGCGGTGGATGAGTTTTCACAGCAGATTTTGGAAAAAATTGATGCCAACCATCAGGAAGTTGTCTTTATGTACAACATGTTGAGTGAAAAAGAAAAAGAATTGAAAGAATTTATGTCGAAACCGGTGAAGAAAGAATCCATGGCTGAAACACGTATGGCATCGGAACCGGCGGTTTCAAATCGGATGGATTTAAATCCGGTCACGGCTTCCCAGACAGCGATTTCACGTCTGACTGCAAATGCACAAGAAGCAGAAAAGAAAAAAACGGTAAAAAAAGCAGAGCCAAAAAAGGCAGTAAAAAATGAAACATCCAAACCTGAAATGTCAGTGGCAGGGCAGGGAAATGTAAATGAAAAGATTAAGGAATTACACAAACAGGGAAAATCTGTTTTGGAAATATCAAAACAACTAAATATCGGACAGGGTGAAGTAAAACTTGTTCTTGCACTTTATGGGGGGGATAACAAATGAAGATGAGGTATTTCCTCCGTGGACTTGGCGTGGGTGTTTTACTTGCAACACTGTTATTGTGTATTAGTTACCGCGGACAAAACAGCGAAAATTCAATTATTAAACAGGCTAAAGAACTTGGTATGCAGTTTCCGGAAAAAACACCGGATACGCTGATACAGCCGTCAGCTGCGCCTTCACAGGCAGCGACGGGACAAGCAGTGGCAGTACAGTCTAAAAAACCAGTTCGTACGAAAACGCCGGATTCTACGGCTGCACAGAAAGCAACAAAAGAGCCAAAAGAAACACAGAAACCAAGTGGGAAAACACGTTCCTTTACAGTGCGGAGCGGTCTTTTGTCAAGTTCTGTTTCCCGTGAATTAAAAGAGACTGGTTTTATTAAGGATTCCGATAAATTTGACCATTATTTAGAAAAAAGCGGTTTGGCAAAAAAATTAATTGCCGGCGATTATAAAATACCGGTTGGCGCATCGCAGGAAGAAGTTGCGCGGATTATTACCGGTGGAAAATAATACTTGCAATTTTGTTCGGTTTATGATATTATAAATCGGATTGAAAAAATCACATTCGCCGATTTTTGCTATGGTGCTGTCTTTTTTTGCAAAGACAGTGTAACAAAAAGAAGAAGCGAATGGAAGAAAAAACCAAATGGAGGTACGAAATAATGAGTGTTATTTCAATGAAACAGTTACTGGAAGCAGGTGTTCATTTTGGACATCAGACAAGAAGATGGAACCCTAAAATGGCTGAGTACATCTACACAGAGAGAAATGGTATTTATATCATTGATCTTCAGAAATCTGTAGGTAAAGTAGATGAAGCTTACAATGCAGTAAAAGATATTGCAGCAGAAGGTGGAAAAATCCTTTTCGTAGGTACCAAAAAACAGGCTCAGGATTCTATTAAAGCAGAAGCAGAGCGCTGCGGTATGTACTATGTAAACGAGAGATGGCTCGGTGGTATGCTGACAAACTTCGAGACAATCCAGACTCGTATTAAGAGATTAAAAGCAATCGAGAAAATGTCAGAAGATGGAACTTTCGATGTTCTGCCTAAGAAAGAGGTTATTAATCTTAAGAAAGAATGGGCAAAACTTGAGAAGAATCTTGGCGGTATCAAAGACATGAAAGATATCCCGGATGCAATCTTTGTAGTAGATCCGAAAAAAGAGAGAATTTGTATTCAGGAAGCACACATCCTTGGTATTCCTTTGATTGGTATTGTAGATACAAACTGTGATCCGGAAGAACTTGATTATGTAATTCCTGGTAACGATGATGCAATTCGTGCCGTTAAATTGATTGTTTCTAAGATGGCAGACGCTGTTATTGAAGCAAATCAGGGCGAGTCTTTAGCAGAAGAGACAGAAGAAGCATCTGAGGCAGAAGCAGAGTAAGAAAGAGAAAGGTAGGATTTTAAAATGGCTATTTCAGCATCAATGGTAAAAGAGTTAAGAGAAAAAACAGGTGCCGGCATGATGGATTGTAAGAAGGCACTTACAAATACAGATGGTGATATGGACAAGGCTGTTGAATGGCTTCGCGAGAATGGTCTTGCAAAGGCAGAGAAAAAAGCCGGACGTATCGCTGCTGAGGGTATTGTTAAGACAAACATCAGTGAAGATGGCAAGAAAGCTGCTATCGTTGAAGTAAACAGCGAGACTGACTTTGTAGCAAAGAATGAAAAATTCCAGGATTTCGTTGCTGCTGTAGCAGATCAGGTAAATGCTTCCTCTGCTGCTGATATCGATGCCTTTTTGGCTGAGCCATGGGCTGGCGATTCTTCTAAGACAGTAAAAGAAGAGCTTGCTTCTATGGTTGCTACCATCGGTGAGAACATGAATATCCGTCGTTTTGAGAAAGTAACCTGCGACAATGGTATTGTTGTTGATTACATTCATGCGGGCGGTAAAATCGGTGTTTTGATTGCTGCTGAGACAGATAACACCGGAGCAGAAGTAGTTGAGTGCTTGAAAAACGTAGCAATGCAGATTGCTGCTATGAATCCTCAGTATCTTTCATCCGATGATGTATCCGATGAATACAAAGAGAGAGAAAAAGCAGTTCTTCTTGCTCAGGCGAAAAACGACCCTAAGAATGCAAACAAACCGGATAACATCATTGAGAAAATGATTATCGGACGTTTGAACAAAGAGTTGAAAGAAGTATGTCTGACCGAGCAGGTTTATGTAAAAGCTGAGAACAAAGAGACCGTTGCTAAGTATGTAGAATCTGTTGCAAAAGCAGTTGGATGCAACCTGACACTTAAGAGCTTCGTTCGTTTCGAGACCGGTGAAGGCCTTGAGAAGAAAGAAGAAGACTTCGCAGCAGAAGTTGCCGCTCAGATGAAAGGTTAATTATAGGATGATACGATAGAAAAAGGCATACGCGAGTATGCCTTTTTTGTTTGATGAATGGAAAGTTACGCGAGCAATGAGCCGCGCATAGGCATAGTGAAGACAACGAT
>ENA-ORTT01003518-ORTT01003518.1-human-gut-metagenome-genome-assembly--contig:-NODE-3518-length-9901-cov-2.972375_pt1 | contig 9901 bp, 4 predicted proteins | sample MGYA00242074_ERZ509197 | MGnify/ENA primary metagenome ERZ509197 (study PRJEB26280, sample SAMEA2338789) | human gut metagenome | biome: human gut; feature: human-associated habitat; material: faeces...
CGGCAACCGGCTGACTGACACCTGGTTCTTCTGTCTGTTTTGGTGCTTCTGTCTGTTTCGGTGCTTCTGTTGGAGCAGCGGTTGGTGTTGCTGTCGGAAGCGGTGTTGGTGTTGCATCCGGCACTGACTTTTCAACAAGTGACGTTTGTGCTGTCATAAGTCCAACCGTACATTTTTGAACCTGTTCCCCGGTTACCGCCGGCGTAATTATCGCTTGTTCACCAGCCAAAATTGCATTTTTTAACGCAGTTGCCGATACCTCTTCATACTTGGCTGCATCAATTTTTTTCGCCTTTTCTAATTCATCCTTTAGAAAACCAACCAGCTCGTCTATTGTCACAAATTCTCCTGTCATAACGGCATTTTCCGCATGCATAACAAATGAAGAACCATCCAGTGCTTCCTGCTTTCCATTTACCGTAAAGGAACCTATTTTCAAATAGTATCCTTCATCTGCCTTTACACTTACCTTTACAATGTCACCAGCATGATATGTGGATTTTTCTCCACATATCTGACCATACTTCGTATTTGTATCCATGGAAACTTCATATGCTGTAATCATTTTATTATACACAACATCTGCCCAGCGTTTTCCGTGTTCAATCAAACCAAGTTTGCTCAGATGAAGATTATCCGTGTGTCGATACTCACCCTGTAAATCATCGGTCGTTGGTCCCACAAAAATAGTTTCATCGTTGCAGGCCGCACGCTGGGTCTCTTTCATGGATTCCATTTTCTTCGTATTATTGTAATTGCTCCATGCATAGGAAACCTGCGCAATGCACCAATTCAAATTATATCCGGCATCTTCTCTTGTCTGTGCAATTAACTGCTGTAAAGAAGCCAGATATTTTTCGCGATTTGTTCCATCCGTATCAGCCTCTCCCTGGTGAAGCAAAAAAGCACGATACCCATATGGCTTCAAATCATTAATTGCATTTTTAATTGCAAAATAATGTTTTGTACGAAGTTCCTCAATTTTAGCAGAACCAACACCCGTTGATACAAAGCCAACCGGAACACCAGTCTTCTGTGTCAGGGCGTCTCCCATGGAAGGCCATGCGGAGCCACCGCCATTACCGGTATTAAATCCACTTTCACTCGGCTGACTGTCCTCACAATGCTGCCACGTGTTAGTATTTGGATTATATGCTGATACTAAATCTGATTGAGCAGTTGTTTTTTCGCCTCCAAAGTTACAGGAATTTGACTGTCCACCGGTAATAAAAACTTCACCGACTCCGACTTTTTCTACTGTTTTACTCTCACTTCCTGCGTTTACAATCAATGTATACCAGCCACCTCCGGGTACATTTGCAATACTTCCTTCATATGTATTACCTTCCCCTTTGGTTAAAACCGCCGTTTTTCCTAATTCTTTATCTCCGTCATAAAGTTTTGCCGACACCTCCCCGGTTCCACTGTACTCAATAGAAACCTTTACGTTGGCATAATTGTTATTGTCCCTTTGATAAATTGCGCGCTCGGTAGGAATTTTAACCTCCAATTTTTCCGCCGCTTTTCCCGACTGCGGTGCAAAACAAATCCCCGCCATCATTGCCATCGTAATCACCGACCATTTCATGATTTTTTTTAATCTCATTAATACTCTCGCTTTCCTTTGATAACGAAAAAGACCTGCAAAAAGAGCAGGTCTCTTTCATCGCAAATACTATTTTACAAATGTTATCTTAGTAATCGTCACAGAGCCTGTGTACCCTGGCTTTCCGGTGTTGATTACAACAAACGGTTCTGTACCCGCTTCTTGTTTCACCTTGGAAAGATTTACTTCAAAATATCCTTCTGATGTAACACCATACTTAGGATCTGTTACGTCTGCACCATTCACTTTATGACCAACAATTCCGTGGAAATCGAAAGTCGGATCGGATGCTGTAAATTCAATCTGGCATTTTGAATATTGGCTGAAATCAATATCACTCGGAAGCATAACTTTTGCTGTTGGAGCCCACTGTGCCATTCCGCTTTCCACATAACTTACAGCCTTTGGAAGTTCCGACACAAGACTATCTTCTCCTGCTGTTACCGACAGATACGTAAATGTTCCTTTAAATCCGGCAGTTGCTGTGCTTACATGAACATAAACTTTATCAGCCTTACCGATTTTCTCCATATCATCAGCCGTCAATTTATCAAACTTTGCCTCGCCGCCTGTCCTGCCCCAGCCATCTTTGATTGACGTCGAATTCCATTTGTCACCTGTCTTTAATCCAATGTTAAATCCTTGTGTATCTTTAACGTCGGTAGCTCCTTCCATCGCCGTATACTTTATCGAAATAGTTGTCCCTTCACTCAATTTCGACTTATCAATCTCAAAGACTCCCATGGAAGAAAACTGAGCAAATCCATTAGGCACATACGTATAAGATGCACCTGCTCCTAAATCATCACCTTCTAAAACAAGGTCAGAAGCGACGACTTTAACAATATATTTACCATATGTAACAATGCCGGTGTCCGTTGTAATTGTTGCTTTAATCGTTGCCGTTCCTTCTCCAACCGCCGTTACTGTTGCTGATGTGCCACTTGCACTAACCGTTGCTACCTCTTCATTGGAGCTTGTCCAAGCAATATCACCGGTCACCGCACATCCAGTAGTGCTTACACTGGCATTTAAATCAAGAGTATCTCCCTCTTCCAAATCAAGTCCTGCCGCACTTCCTGTCGCTGTTACCACAACCGCAGCACTTCCGCTTGCCACACCAGGTGTTGGTGTCGGTTCTTCTGTTGGTGTTGCTGTTGGCTCTGGCACATCATCTTTTCCCATAAGAATAATGGAATAAATATTAAAATTGCAATTTGGTAAATCGTCACCATCCGTATGATATGCATTGTATTTCAAGCGAATACCGTAAGCAAGTGTTCCCTCTGCCAAAGCAGCTGCCAAATCATCACTAATCTGGAATTCAAACACTTGTGCTTTACCAGCTTCTGTAATAGCATTGTACTCACTGTAGCCATCAAATACGTCGATTCCACCACCCCATACATTTGCCGGATTGCTCTTCAGCAATTCACAAACAACAGGTGTATTTGCTGTATCTGATGACGCTACAATACGAATGGATTTGTATTTGGATAAATCAATTCCGGACTTGTCTGCATTGGTCCAGTATGCTACACCACCACCGCTTGCTTGTCCGGTCGATGTATAGCTTACACCATTTCCTTCATAATAAGTAATGGTATCTTCCAATACTGAATTCTGCCCGTATTCGTTTTCTTTTGTCAGGTCAACTTTAACATCGTTTTTACCAAGATCCGGAAGCGGCATTGGTGTTGGTGTCGCTGTTGGCTCTGCCGGTGGTTCTTCTGTCGGCGTTGCAGTAGGTGTTGCCGACGGTTCTGTTGTTGATGTTGCAGTCGGTGTCGCTGTTGGCTCTTTTACCGGTTCTTTTGTTGGACCATTCGTTGAACCGTTTGTCGGTTTGTTTGTGGTCTTAGCCGGTTCTGCGGTAACAACAACTTTTTTGGCACTGCTTACTTTCACCGTAATCGTCTTTTTCACTTTTTTCTTTCCATTCTTCATTTGAACGGAAATTTTTGCAGTTCCTTTTTTTAAACCTTTAATTGTTGCTCCCTTTTTGGATTTCTTTGTGAGTTTAACAATTTTGGCTGCTTTTTTTGTTACTTTCCAAGTAACTTTCTTTGCATTTTTTACTGTCACCTTTTTTGTTTTCCCCACTGTAACGGAAACCTTTGTTCTACTCAATTTTGGTTTTTTTGCTTTTGCATCAGCAGATACGCCCGACATCTGCGGCACAAGCAGGGCAGCTGTTAATAACAGTGTAAGCCCCTTTGCACGAAATACATTTTTTCTCATGCTCTGATTCCTCCTTTTTGACTTTTCCATCAAAACCCCAAAAAAGCAAAATACTGCCATTGTTTTCACAATGACAGTATTTTTAGTTATAAGAGTTTGTTTTGAGGGAAAGTAAATATTGATTTACTTGAGTATTAGTATAACTCACTTCCTGCAGCAAATCCATGATATATCTTGAACGAAAATTGATTTATCATGCACACTTTACGGCTGAACCAAATGTTCTTTACGATAATGGCTTGGAGAACATCCTTCATGCTTTTTAAATTGGCGGCAAAAATGCTCTACATTGCGATATCCACACTGCATACTAATCTCACCAACATCAAAGTCACTTCGAACCAAAAGCATCTTTGCCCGAATCATCCGACTCTCAATCACTTCTGAAATACATGAAATATTTGCGAAATTTTTATACACTTTCTGAAGCGAGCGTGGACTTAGATTTATCCGCTCTGCCATCATTTCCAACGTCCAGTCATATTCTGGATGTGCATAAATATCCCCGCGCAGTTTTTCTAAGAGCGGCTGATACCTGGAGCCATGCTTAGAAAATGCATAATCATGGAACCAGTGAAAAATAATATGCATTAAATCCGAAATAATATATTCTTCACTTTTACGATGCCAATAATTCTCACAGGCAACCATATGCCAATAAACAAGAAAATAGTCATAATTTAAACAGAAAATAGGAACTCCAAACGGCACATAGCCTTCCGCAAACAAAGGTTCATCACAATCAAATCGTATCCATGTGTATGTTAATCTTCCTTCTTTCGCATGATAATGAACTCTCTGACCGGGCTTATAAATAATTCCGGTATGTGCCGGGTATGGACGCATCTCGCCATCCACTTCTATCATCGTATCGTTTTCAAACAACATCATCTCATACTCACCTTCAGCAAATACAAGATTATCCTCAAACCCCTCCGGCATACATTCACGTTCGACTGCATATATAATTCGAAACATGTATTAAACACCTCCTCAACTATTAGTGCTATTATAACATGTCATTTTGAATTATAGCAACACAAAAAAGAACAGCACACCACAATCTTCTATGGTATGCTGTCCTTTTATACATCTACAAAACAATACTATTACTTTTTAAAGCTCCAAGAATCCATACGAACATCCAGTGTATCAAACTCAAAATAAATGGTATGCTTTCCTGTCAGCTTTTTACCGAGTTTCTTTGTAACCGTCTGGTAAGAATCCGATGTGGAATCACCAAGTTTCATGGTAATTTCAGATGCTCCATCCGTTCCAAAATCAACATCCGCTACACCAATATAAGCACCAATCTTTCCATTGTATACGGAATAATTTACGGCCCAGTCTTCATTGGACGCTTTTTCATTATTAATAACAGTTCCTACCGTATCTGCCATCGCAAATGTTTCTGCCTCAACCGTCTCATAAGGATTGATTGTACCAATCGATGATACACCGGTCTTTGTCATCTTTGTATCGGCAATTGTTCCATCCGCATTTGTAAAATCTCCATTGTCACCAAGATTTAACTCATTTACATAAGTCGTACGGTAATCCTGTTTCGTACCGACTGCTATTGTGTCTTTCTTCGTATGATAAAATGCATACAGTTTACCATTAAACTGTGTAAAACAGTGATGGTTATTACCGGTTACTCCAAAATATGTACCCGGATTTTTCAAAACACAGCCAACATATTTAAAGTCACCCATTGGGCTGTCACTTACCATTACCGCAATGTTTGCCGTCGGGCAGTCTGCACGGTCAATGGCAACACCGTCAATGCTTCCGGTCCAGTTTGTGCAGTAACTGTAATAATACTTATCTCCGATTTTGTTAATACCGGAATCTTCAAACATGAATGGTGCATCAATCGTTTTTGCATCCCCATCTACACTAGTCATATCGTCACTAAGTTTTACAACTCGTGCACATTTAGGATTGCGGATAAAGTCTTCTTTCTTTCCATCGGTATTACCAATACCACCAAAATAAAGGTAGCCGGTTCCATCATCGTCAACCAAAACTGCCGGGTCAAAGAGCCATCCAATTTCAGATTCTGCACAGCCGGTAATAGAGCGGTCAATAATTGGTTTTCCAATCGGATCCGTCCAAGGACCGGTTGGGCTGTCTGCCGTCAATACACCAATACTGCTTGCGTTGTTCGCAAAATACAGGAAGAATTTCTCTTTGCCGTTAATCTTCTTATGACATACTGCAGGTGCCCATGAATTTGCCGACCATTTCGCAGCTCCTTTGTTTCCGGATACTGCAATCGTTCCATGATCTGTCCAGTTTACCATATCCGCAGAAGAATAGCAGTTCAATGTTTTAATTTTGCTATAGTTATTATCTGCATTAGCTGCTGCCTCGTACTGCTGGGAATCATTTGTTCCATAAACATACACTCTTCCGTTGTACTCCATCGCCCACGGATCCGCCGTCAAACGGGAAGTCATAATCGGATTGCCGATTTTTCCTTTAACAAGTCCTGTACTAAGATCCGGAACGCCTGCATCTTTATCCGCTGTTTTTGCAACTCCTGTCATGGTTACCTCATCCAGGTAAAAATCCATATCATTATTGGATTGGTACACAGACTGCCAGTAAATCAAGATCGTTCCCGTGTGCTCCGGCACCTTCATAGTTGCCTCACATTTTGTCCATGTAGAATCCAAAAGTTCAACGGACGTAATTGAATCGTAATGAGTGGACTCATCATCCCCAACATACTGCATGGAAAGATCCAGTTTCTGATCCTCTCCTGTTTCCTGCTTTGCATAAAAAGAAATCGCATATTCATTGTCTGTTTCAACCAAAGAAGAAACATCAATTGAAGCACCATGCCAGTCTGCTGTACGTCCTGTTACTTTAGCACTTTTCTTTGTGTTATTTGCTCCATCATCAACGACTGAAACAGAAGCTGAACCACGAGAAGCGATTGGCTCATATTCGCCCTTTTCCATGTCCGCATTAACAAGCACTGCCGGTGTTGGTTCCGGTGTAGCATCTGCTGATTTTGTCGGTTCCGGTGTCGGCATATGTCCAAATCCGTCTGCCTCTGCAACCAAATTAGAATCCTTAATTTCATCCGTATACACTTTTACCGATGTGCCTTTTACAACAGGTGTCGGTGTTGCTTTTGCCGGATTTGGCTTTTCTGTTGCTTTCGCTGTAGCCTTTGCCGTAGGTTTTGTCGTATTTACTACGTTTTTATCCGGTCCTTTTTTCCTCGTCACTGTTACCTTAACAGTTCCAAGTTTTCTGGATTTTCCGTTCTTTTTAACTTCTTTTACCGTAATCTTGGCTGTTCCCTTCTTCCGACCGGTCACAACACCCTTTTTCGATACTTTGGCAACCTTTTTCTTGTTACTCTTAAATGTGTACTTGCAGGCTTTTTTCTTGTTTGCAATTTTAATTGTTTTCTTCTTTCCTACCGTAACACTAATTTTCTTTGTCTTTAATTTTGCTTTTTTCGCTTTTGCCCCCGCATCCGGCGCTGTCATCCCGCCAAGTGTCATTGACAAAGCTAAAATCCCCGATAAAACAACTCCACTAACTCGTTTCCATTGTTTCATGGCAGTTCCTCCTTTACATTATATAGTTATTATATTGCATTTATGGTAGCACAAAAAGAAGTCCCCTGCCATGATGATAAACGTATTATTTTTGATATATTCGGCACACTCATTTAAGCAGCAACATCGGATTTACCGCGGTTTTATTCTCCTTCACTTGAAAATAAAGGTTTGTTCCTTCTTCTTTATAATACTTTGTCGGCTCTGCAATTTTCCCGAGGACCTGTCCTTCCGAAACCATATCACCTTTACTTACAGAAACATCTTTTAACTGTCCATAAACAACTGTAAAACCATCACCAATTGATATCGAAACCGTACGACCGGTTTCTTCAGAAGTTTCCACCGATTCCACGATACCATCCGCACTCGCTTTTACATCCATTCCTTCTTTGGCTTCTAAAAGAAGTGCCGGATTTGTGCGGTACTGTGCCAGTGTCTTAAAATATACCACTTTGTCTGCACTGTACTCCATCAGCACATCGCCTTTTATTGGCCAGGAAAGGCCCTCTTCCTGATTAAACGATAATTGCTTTTTCGCAGGTTTTGCATTGGTCTGTACAGATTTTTTCTTACGTTTTTTTGTTTTCTTTTCTTTTACCTCGGAATTTGCATGATTGCTGGACGCTTCTTTCGTCTCCGGTGTTGCCGCCGCGGTCGCCTGCGGGGGATTACTCGCCGAAGCCACCGGCTCCTTTTGTTCACTGCGGTTCATATTGATGCATAACGCCGCAAAGGCGCCAATTGCAGCAATGCCACAGGCTAATGATATATAGAATCCTTTTTGTTTAAAAAACATACTATCACCTCACAAAAATTGTTTGATGATAGTATGTTCGATTTTAAAATAATTTATTCAATTTTATTACAAAGTAACTTTCTCCAAATGCCAAATCTCTTTCGCATATTCTTCGATGGTGCGGTCGGAAGAGAATTTACCGCATTTAGCAGTCTGGAGCATTGCCATCTTCGCCCATCGCTCCTCATCACGGTATGCTTCTTCTACTTTCTTTTGTGCCGCCTCATAAGAACGGAAGTCTTTCAAAATAAAGTACTGGTCCGCACGCTCATAGCCGTTTGTCTCAAGCAGAGAATTGTAAATCTCACGGAACAAATCAAGATTTTCAGGGGAATATGTTCCATCAATCAACTGGGTAAGCACGGCACGGATATCCGAATCCATGTTGTAAATTTCTTTCGGATCATACTGGTTATTATGCTCGAAATCAATTACTTCCTGTGAGGAAAGGCCGAAGATAAAAGCATTTTCCTCGCCTACTTCTTCTACGATTTCAACATTGGCACCATCCATTGTTCCGAGGGTCGGTGCACCATTTAGCATAAATTTCATATTACCGGTACCGGATGCCTCTTTACTTGCAGTTGAAATCTGCTCTGATACATCAGCAGCAGCAAAAATGATTTCTGCATTGGACACACGGTAGTTTTCAATAAAAACAACTTTGATTTTTCCTTCAATTGAAACGTCATTGTTTACTACATCAGCAACACTGTTAATCAGTTTGATAATTGCCTTTGCACGGCGGTATCCGGCAGAAGCTTTCGCACCAAAAATGAAAGTACGAGGATACATATCCATACCCGGATTTTTCTTCAACTGATTATACAAATACATAACATGCAAAATGTTAAGCAGCTGGCGCTTGTACTCATGCAGACGTTTTACCTGTACATCGAAAATCGAATGAGGGTCTACTTCAACACCATTGTGCTCCTTAATATACTTCGCAAGACGAACTTTATTCTGGAATTTGATATTCATAAATTCCTGCTGTGCTTTTTTATCATCCACAAAAACAGAAAGTTTATCAATTTTAGACAAGTCTGTAATCCACTCATCACCGATTTTGTCTGTTACCCATGCAGCAAGTTTCGGATTGCCATGAAGCAGGAAACGACGCTGTGTAATACCATTTGTCTTGTTATTAAATTTCTCCGGCATCATTTCATAGAAATCTTTTAATTCCTGATGTTTCAAAATTTCCGTATGAAGCCTTGCCACACCATTTACCGAAAATCCGGCAGCGATAGCAAGATGTGCCATCTTAACCTGACCATCATAAATGATAGCCATCTTTTCTACCTTGCTATTATCGTCAGGATATGCAGCCTGAATCTGAAGCACAAATCTTCTGTTAATTTCCTCAATAATCTGATAAATTCTAGGCAGAAGTCTTGAGAAAAGCTCTAAAGGCCATTTTTCAAGTGCCTCTGCAAGTATTGTGTGGTTTGTGTATGCACACATATGGCTCACAATATCAATAGCTTTATCCATATCGATACCCTTTTTCACAAGAAGCCTTATAAGTTCAGGAATTACCATAGTCGGATGTGTATCGTTTATCTGAACAACCGCATAGTCGGCAAGGTCATAAAGATTGCTTCCTTTCGCAACTGCCTCATCAATGATAAGCTGTGCCGCATTGCTGACCATAAAATACTGCTGGTATAT
>ENA-ORTT01003520-ORTT01003520.1-human-gut-metagenome-genome-assembly--contig:-NODE-3520-length-9897-cov-2.541861_pt1 | contig 9897 bp, 9 predicted proteins | sample MGYA00242074_ERZ509197 | MGnify/ENA primary metagenome ERZ509197 (study PRJEB26280, sample SAMEA2338789) | human gut metagenome | biome: human gut; feature: human-associated habitat; material: faeces...
CTGGTCGGTGCTGGGGGATGTGGTCCTACTGTTCCGTACAGTGGGTGCCGTACTCAAGCACAAGGGTGCCTACTAGATAATACCCCTAAATAGGAAGTGGCAGTGTGATGGTGTCTGATGATTCGTTCAACCCGCTTCCCGGGCCGCAGGACTCGGGGAGCGATCATCGTATGGATGGGTCCGCTGCTGCGTTCGAGTTCTCATTCCTGACGGATGAACCGGCCTCGGCTTCCGCCACGGATACCGACCAATCGACTGCATCGAGTCAGCCCGCCACTCGTCGTCGCCGCAGGATGAGTCCGCAGCATATCCGCCGCATCAAGCGTCGCCGTCGTATCCGTCGAGCCTTGATCGGCGTGGGGATTGTAGCGGTGTTGTTGGCTGCTTTGGCGGTATGGTTCGGCGTATCCGCCATGAAGGCCAAGGACGAGGTGCAGCAGGCCGTCTCCACGGCTCAGGGCATGCAGGACGCATTGCGGCAGGGGGACATCGACGCCGTGTCCTCGCAGATGGATGCGTTCACCGAACATACGCACGCGGCGTACCGGGAAACCAGCTCGTTCCTGTGGTCGGTTGCCGCCAAGCTGCCGTATATCGGCACCGACATCTCCGCGGTCCGCACCGCAGTGACGGCCATGGAGAACATCGCCTCCCAAGCCATGCCGGCGCTGAAGGATGCCGCCGGTGTGTTGAATCTGGATAACGTCAGCGTCGCCAACGGTACCATCAGCATTCCCGGTCTGACGGAATCCGCGGAATCCCTATCCAAAGCCGATACGGTGATCAGTGACGCCAACCGTGCGGTGCAGGCCGCTCCGCAGGCGCATATCGGCATGGTCGCCGATGCGATGGATACGGCCAAGACCTATCTGGACACCATGGCCGATTCGATTCACAACATATCGGTGTTCGCCCAAGTGGCACCGAAGATGTTGGCCATGGACGGACAGACCCGTACGTATCTGATCCTGGCGCAGACGAACGCCGAATTACGTCCGTCAGGCGGCATGCCCGGCTCATGGGGCACCATGACCGTGACCAATGGCGCAGTGGATATTCAGGAGTTCGACTCCGGTGCCAGTGAAATGGGCTGGTTCGACCAGCCTGTGGTGGAACTGACGGCGGAGGAGCGCTCGCTGTTTACCGACAAACTGGGTCGCGTGCCGCAGGACGTGAACTTCACGCCTGATTTCCCACGTACCGGTCAGATCGCCCAAGCTATGTGGGCTGCGCATACAGGCACTACCGTGGACGGCGTAATCGCCATCGACCCGGTGTTCCTGCAGAACATGTTGGCCGTGACCGGCGGGGTTACTCTGCCGGACGGCAATGTGATGGACGGTACCAACACCGCACAGTTCCTGTTGAGCGACGTATACGCGCAGCAGAGCGTCAGCGACCAGGACGAGTACTTCAACATGGCGGCCTCGGCGGCGTTCGAACACATCATGCAGAACTCGAATAATCCGAAGGCGTTCGTGTCCGCGCTTACGGATTCGATTACGAACGGACATCTGCTGATGTGGAGCGCCAATGAGGATGAGCAGACACTATTGGAGGATACCGCCATCAGCGGCAAGCTGATCACCGATGCGTCCGAGCCGCAGGCAGGGGTGTACTTCTCCGATGTCACCCAATCCAAGATGGACTGGTATCTGAAACGCGAGGTCAGCGCCGAATATCAGAAGGACGCCGCCAACGGCGCCAAGCAGTACACGGTGCGCATCAAACTGACCAACATGGCAACGCCGGAACAAGTGGCCACGCTGCCGCAGTATGTGATTGGCGATCTGCCGGAAGGCGTGAGCGCAGGCCAGATCAAGACCGCCGCTTTTGCATATGCTCCGGCGGGCGGCCGACTGGTGGATTGGACCATGAGCGACGGTAGTGAATTCGATGGCATCACCGTGCATGAGGGGCTGACAGTAGGCGTCAAAACCATCACGCTTAACCCCGGCGAATCATACGAAATCGTCTGCCACATGCAGTCGGCGCCAGGTGTAAGCACGCCGATGACGCTGCGGCAGACGCCGCAGGTCGAGGGGAGGACGGAGTGAAATGAGCGATGATGAGGGGCAGGAGACAATGATGACTCAAACACGGCCAAAGGATATAGTCATAGCTGTTGCTACACATAAGGCGTATCGAATGCCGACTGATCCTGTATACATGCCGCTGCACGTAGGCAAAGCACTGCATCCTGAACTGAATCTAGGATTTGTCGGTGATGATACGGGAGACAATATTTCGGGGTTGAATGCCTCCTATAGCGAGTTGACCGGTTTGTACTGGCTCTGGAAAAACTGTGACGCAGAGTACAAAGGGTTGGTGCATTACCGTAGGCATTTTGGTATGCCTGACACCGTTAAACGTTTAGCTACAAGAGATCGATTCGCGCGTATCGCCACATCTGATGATATCGATCCTCTCGTCAAGCGTGCGGGGATTATCGTTCCGCGTAAGCGTCACTACTATATAGAAACCATTCGCTCTCATTACGCTCACACATTTGACGGATATCAACTCGACGTAACCCGTTCCGTTCTTGAAGCTATGCATCCGGAATGTGTACCTGCATTTGATGCAGTGATGAGTTCCCGGAGTGCGCACCTGTTCAATATGTTCATCATGCGTGCTGATTTATGTAACGAGTACTGTGCATGGTTGTTTCCTGTACTGGAACGGCTTGTCAAACAAATGCCTTCACAACAATATGATGCGTTCAATGCTCGTTATCCTGGCCGCATCAGCGAAATGTTGTTGGATGTTTGGCTTCTTGCCACAGGATACCGGTATGAGGAATTACCTGTCGTAAGCACAGAACCTGTGAACTGGTGGAAGAAAGGAACCAGTTTCCTTCTCGCCAAATTCGTCGGTAAGAAATATGAGAAGAGTTTTTGATGATGACCGAACAAGGCGTGAAAGATTCCGGTGAATTTGCTATGGGATTGGTGAATATTATTGTACCAATTTACGGGGTTGAGGATTATCTACCGCGGTGTGTAGAGAGTTTATTAGCGCAAACTTATCAGAATATCCGCATCATCCTTGTGGATGATGCTTCTCCCGATCAGTGTCCGCAACTGTGTGATGGGTATGAGAAAACTCATCAGCGGATTGTAACTATACATCGACCCAATGGCGGACAGTCTGCCGCACGTAATAGTGGACTTGAATATGTATGGGGTCTGGAATCGGAACATCATGGAGAATACATTGCCTTCGTGGATCCGGATGATTGGGTGGAATCAAATTACATTGAGAGACTCGTTAAGTTAATGCGTTCGTCAGAAGCCGATGTGGTTCAAACTGGGCATTATATTTCCTACTCACCTACGCGTGAGAAGAGCAAGGATCCACAGAACACCAAAGCTGTGCTTACGCGCGAACAGGCTTTGGAAAGTCTATGCCGCAATGGTATATGGGATGTAACTGCATGGAATAAGCTCTATAAGCTCGACGTGTTTCGGACGTTGAGATTCCCGGAAGGTAAATTGTATGAGGACACCGCTATTGCGCACCTTATTGTGGCGAAGGGCAGCCGTTTCGCGGTGGATATGACGCCTACCTATCATTACGTGCAACGATACACATCTACTGCCAACGGGACGACATGGAAAGACAGCAAACTCGACTTTCTTGAAGCGGGTGATGCCCTTGCTGATTGGGTAGAGACGCAGTATCCGCAACTAACCGCTGCCGCTATAGAGAAGCGTGTATTCGTGCGTCTGTCTACATTGGCGCAGATGGTGAACACGAATTACCGCAATGATGCACTTGCTGCATCGATGCGGAAGTTTATTCTCGGCAATGCGAGTACTATTCTGACCGATCGACGGGCTTCTCTCAGAGATAAGCTGGGCATTGTCGCTATTTCCTGTGGATACCCCTGTTTTCGACTGGTTTGGAAAAACCTTTACATGATTCGTAGACACAAGTTCGCATATGGGAAAACGTTATCTGCCCATGAGAAGATAGGGAGTTGAGTTTTATGCGATTTTATACGTTTGTTTGGACGTAAGAATGTGCCAATAAATTGATATAACTGGGTTGTTGAATTTGATATTGACGAAAGTAATATATTTTCGAATATCTATATGGTCTTGTAAAGAATAGCGTAAACAATAAGATTGGGTATAACGGAGTGTGTGCGATGATGTTTACAGTAAATAGAAGAAGGAGAACCTCAGCAAATCGACGATACTTAGCATATCTGTTTGCATTTCTTCTAATTATTACAATGCAAACCGTGTATGTGAAGATATATAACACCTCATGGGACGTTGTTTTAAATGTTTTTTTAGTCCTTGTGTCCATGGTGCTTGTCGCAAGGGATGGGCGTCTGATTGTAGAGCCGTTGACCGCAAAGGTGATTTGTGTGCAAGCTGTGATATTTACACTTATTCCAGTATTGCAGCTGTTGTTTCTTGAATCTGTAAATTTCCAGGCTTTATTCCTGGTTTCAGCTTTATGTATTGTACTGTTTTCAGTTTGCGTAATATATATACGTGAGATAGGGATCAGGTTTTTCCTTGATGATCTTGCCTCTTTGATATATGTGGTGACTGTTATTAGCTTCGTATTGTATCTTTTTGGCCAGGTTCTACATATTATCCATCCTAGTGGCTCAATCACTATTGAATGGGGTGGTGCTAGAGTAATTGATAATTATTATTTCCTTCTATTTGTTCCGCAAGGTGAAAGCTATCATGCTTTCGTAAACGGAAGATATAGCGGTATTTATACTGAGCCACCCATGTGTGCTTATATGATTTGTGTTGCATTAATTATTATGCTGTTTATTTCTGAGAAGAAGATTAAATATGGAAGAATCGTATTGTTGTGTGTAGCGGTTTTTTTTACTGTATCAACAACTGGTTGGATAGTCTGTACGTTGTGTATTGGGTTTCATCTCTTGTTTCTGAAGCCTAAAACGAAACTATGTTCAAGTATTCGCATGGTTTTCATACCTATTCTAATTATAGCTGCAATCTATACTGTTATTTCGTTATATCAAAGAAAACAAGTATCGGATGTTGGCAGTGTTAGTGTGCGTAATGATAATTTTGTTAGTGCGATTGACAATTTTTTTGATTCTCCATTATTTGGTCTTGGTTTCAAATCAGATGCCATAGGTGTTACTCAAGGAAATACAAGTGTCATATCTAATGTTCTTCAACAAGGTGGTTTTTTGTTTTTTGTTTGGTATTTTTTACCGATAATTTGTTCGTTTATTCTCTTTGTTCTTCGAAAGAAATGGAGATATGTAATAGCTACTGGATTATATATGATGCTACTGTATGCAACAGTGGTAACATACACCGCTTTTTCAATAGCCATGATTGCTGTTTTTACAGTTGTTCTGATTAATGAGAATTATGAATCTTACAAATACATCTTTGGCAGACAACCTGAAAGGAAGATAAAATGACCACAGCTGCAGTCATTACATTACATCAAGTCAATAATTATGGCACTCAATTGCAGGCTTATGCCACTCAAGAAAAACTTCGTGAATATTTTGACAATGTGTTGTTTGTCGATTATCGGCGGCAAGATACCTATGGCATGGGCTTATTGCGATCCTTTGCAAGAGGAAATCTTATACGCGCGCTGGCCATATTGCCTACACTGCTTTACTGGAAGAAAGTATTCGGCGGATTCCGGAAACGGTACTTGGAACTTACCGATCAAGTATATCTGAGAGAATCTGACTTCGCTAACTTTCAGGATTTCGCTGACGTGTACATCTCAGGAAGCGACCAAGTATGGAATTCCGGATGGAACGGTGGTGTAATCCCGGTATTCTATTTAAATTTCGTTCCGGATGACAAACCCAAGTATGCGTATGCTTCCAGTTTCGGCAGACCAAAACTGGACGAGCAGGAAGTCGCAGAGTCAAAACCTTACATCAATCGATTCACTGCTATCACCGTGCGCGAGGAGAGCGGACTGCGCATTCTTCAAGACCAGTATGGCTATACTGGTCCTGCCGAACGTATTCTGGATCCGACACTCGTTATGCCTGCTGATTTTTGGCGGAAGGTGTCTCCGCCTCGCCGTATCAAGGACAGATACATTTTGATTTACAACCTCAATCGTGATCCTAAATTTGACCGATATGCCGAACAACTTTCCAAACGTACAGGACTGCCTATTTACCGGTTCTGTACCAGGCTTGATCAGGTGCTGCGCAGTGGTAAATCTCTAGTCATGCCGGAGATCTTCGATTTCGTTTCGCTGGTGGATAACGCTGAATACGTACTTACGGATTCTTTTCACGCTACTGCGTTTTCTATGAATATGGGAACCGAACCTATCTGTGTGTATCCAGACAAGTATTCGGGACGTCTTTCAGAATTTCTGAAGCTAGTGGATTCGGAGCAGCGACATGCGCGTGGATACAACGACTTTGACATACTCAACCGACCGACTGATTTCGACAATGTCAACCGTATTCTTAGCACGGAGCGAAAGAAAGTCGACGACTATCTGGCTCATATGAAAACGAATGTCGAAGAACGAACGGGTACTGCAAACTAATCGTGAATATGAAAGCAAACATCATCGTACAGAAGGAATGATTGCAATGGCGAACTTAATTATCAATCAAGAACAGCCTTTAGTGTCTGTGCTAGTGCCGGCATATTGCGTTGCACCTTATCTCGAACGTTGTGTCAAATCAATTACCGCGCAGACATACCGCAATTTGGAAATCATTATTGTTGACGATGCTTCACCGGATAATTCGGGTGATATCGCTGATCAACTGGCGTTGCAAGATCAGCGTATCACTGTGATACACCACAAGACAAATCAAGGATTTTCTGGAGCGAGAAACACTGGTCTTGATCGCGCCACTGGTGATTTCATCACGTTTGTCGATAGCGATGATTGGGTTGAACCGGATTATATCTCATATCTATATGGCCTTTCACTCCAAACAGGTGCGGATATTGCAGTTGCAAGAAATTTCTTTACCTCGCGGTATAGAGAGCAGATTCGTAACGACGAAATCAGCATCATTACTCCGGAAGACATGTTATGCGATATTTTTTACAACAGAATCCATGTTGGAGTATGGAACCGTTTATATAAAACAAAGTGTATCGGGAATTGTCGATTCCGCATAGATGCTAGGACCGGAGAAGGTATGCAGTTTAATGCTCAAGTGGTGCCTAAGGCAAATTGTATTGGTATGGGATTACGTCGGGTCTATACTTATAACGTAGATAACAGTAGTTCCGCCACAAAGAAACCTGATGTTGACAGACAGGCATATGGCAGCATAACTACCATGGAAAATATTAAAGAGACTCTTAAACAGAGTAACAAGCGGATTGAAGCGGCTGTTGAATATCAATACTTTACTACTTCATTATATGCGCTTATGCATCTTCTTCGTGCAAATGCGTGGCGTGAACATATTGATTTCTATCATAGGTTGATTCGATATATACGTCGAACTGCTCCGAAAACATTGTATATGGAAATAAACGTTAAGCAAAAGATGAAATCTATAATGGCGTGGATTAGCCCATATTGGACAGTTAGAATGGCAATTTTCTGGCGATATATATTAGGGAAAAAACAAAAGGTTTGATTGTATAAATATGTGATGACCCTAGTGAAAATAATGGAGCGTGCAAGATGAGTTCACATAAACGCGTTTTTAAAAATGCGTTGTTTCTGTATGGATTAACATTTTCCAATTATTTTATTGGTCTGTTGATGTTTCCCTATCTTTCTCGTGTGCTTAGCGTCGAACAATTTGGGGTAGTTGGATTTGCTACATCTTTTTGTTTGATCTTTCAGATGATAGTTGAGTATGGATTCCAGATTTCCACAACAGCAACGGTTTCATTGCATCGCGAAGATTTGCCGATGTTGTCTCGCGTCATTTCGACAATGACGTATGCCAAAACTATACTACTTGTTATGACCATTATTGCATTTGCGATTTGTGGCCTACAGATGGCATCGGTAAGATCTCACATCAGTTTTATCTTTCTTTTCTTTATAGATTCACTCATTAAAGCTTTTTTGCCAGATGCATATTTCAGAGGCGTAGAACGTATGAAGGATATTACAATTCGTACAGTCGTCGCCAAAAGTGGCATTCTTGTGATGACAATATTATTTGTTAAAGATGATAATACTGCATATATTTACCCATTATCGATGATTATATTCGATATGATTGCTCTGGTTTGGGCTTTCGTTTTGCTCAAGAAAGACGGTTTGACTCCTACTGGAACTACAAGAAAAGAACTATCAACGGCTTTAAAAGAAAGCTTCTGGTTCTTTATCTCCCGTGTATCTGTTAGTATTAATGGATCGCTAGGATCCATCTTCTTGGGCCAGCAATACGCACCCAATTCCGTTGAGATGGGTTTATATTCTGCGTCAACTAGATTATCCACGGCTGGCGAACAGATGATTCCTCCCATAGGTGATGCTCTTTATCCTTCAATGATGAAGCACAAAGATTATCGTTTTTTCTATCGTGTCGTGGTAATTGGCGGTATTGTATGGTTCATCGTGTGTGGATTGGTGTCTGCATTTGCTCCGCAGTTATGCGGAATAGTACTCGGGGAGCAATATGTTGAAGCTGGAAATTATTTGCGAATATTGATGGTTGGTGTTTTTTTCGGTTATTTCAGCTTTATGTTCGGATATCCAGCGCTTTCTCCAATGGGTAAAGCCACATATGCGAATATTGCTATCATGATAAGCGCTGCTACTAATTTATGTTTGTGCGGTCTTTTATGGATTTGTAACAATATTTCGTTATTGAGCATTTGTCTGGTATTTGCTAGTAGTAACATTGTTGTATTTATTGTACGTTTTATCTCTTTTGTAGTCTTTACGTATCAAGCTAAATTTCGGCACTAATTTTTTATGTTGTGAACGGTGGATAGTTAAGTAGAGGAAAATTGAGAATGGTAACAATGAAAAGAAATCTGTCTTTCGAAATGATTCGTATTTTTGCGATGGCTCTAATTGTTGGGCTCTTGTGTTGTTTTCGTGGGTGGTGGCTCGTCGTTGAGCCGTTGAATACGAAGGTGTGAGGGGCGCTTCCTGTAGGTTTGTTTTTCGACCAGGAACACAACCGGGGAAAGCGCCTTGGTTGAAGGGCATGTTCAAGCGATTGCTGAACGTCGAAGACATGGTGGTCGAGGACGTGTCGTTGGACGACTGTTTTTGTTCAATTGTTTGTTGAGGTTTTAGTCATGTAGTTTTTTCGGGTTTAGGCAAAGGCATGCCGACCACCCGTGGGCCTTATCTTGATGGTGCTTCGTTTTCCGTCAAGGAGGTCCGGAAAGGTTATGATCAGCATGCCCAAAGTCCAGTCTATTCGTCGTCGCAGGATGAACGGCGAGTCGATCGCGTCGATAGCGCGTAGCGAGAACGTCAGCGAGCCGACGGTGCGCAAGTACCTGAAGGCGGGGGATTTGTCTCCCAGGCCGCCGGTCAAGCGGAAACACGCGGAGTCGGTCATCGACCGTTACGTGCCGGTGATTCGGGCAGTGGCTCGCGGAGGATCGCTGCACGTGGCGCAAGCAGCGGCATACCGCGACCCGGATATGGGAGCGTCTGCGTGACGAGTACGGGGCGGAGGTGTCGCTGTCGACCGTGACGAGGAAGGTCGCGCAGCTGCGGCGCGAGTTCGCCGCGGAGCGCGAGGCCGGCTACCTCGACCTGGTGTGGCATCCGGGCGAGGCGCAGGCCGATTCCGCGCGGGGTCGACGTCAGGTTCCGGGGCGAGGTGTCGCGCATGCGCCGGTTCGTGCTGGATTTCCCGTATTCGAACGTCGGCCCGAGCCAGCTTATGCCCGGGGAGAACGCTGAGTGCGCGTGCCAGGCGCTTCGCGACATCTTCGAGTGGCTGGGGGG
>ENA-ORTT01003543-ORTT01003543.1-human-gut-metagenome-genome-assembly--contig:-NODE-3543-length-9816-cov-2.454974_pt1 | contig 9816 bp, 6 predicted proteins | sample MGYA00242074_ERZ509197 | MGnify/ENA primary metagenome ERZ509197 (study PRJEB26280, sample SAMEA2338789) | human gut metagenome | biome: human gut; feature: human-associated habitat; material: faeces...
TTGGGCTTGCGCAATACAAATTCAACGGTAGTTATTCCTTGTTCGATGAAATCACCCATGTGTCATATGCTTGGTCCATTTCTCATGGGGAATTACCGGCTCGGGGGGATTCTGACCCTGCGGTGATTTTAAATGACTGGTCCTGTTCAGGGCAGGAAAATGTACCATTACCCGCTTGTGATTCTGGTGCAGTTCCTGAAGATTACCCCAATCAAGGACAACAATACAACTATTTTCATCCGCCGGTATATTATGCGATTACGGGCATTGTCGCACGTGTCTGTAATGCCGTGGTGCCAGTGTTGACCTTTTCCCAGTATGCGCGACTGCTGTCTATCGTGTGGATGGTATTGGGGAATGTTGCGTTATTCTTTGCTCTGAAGCAGTGGAAGGTAGACATTGCGTACCGACTTAGCGTCATCGCGATGGTACCGTTCATCCCTGTATTGCTCAACTCAGGCACTGCCGTAACTAATGATGCGCCAGCATTGTTGTGTGGTGCCGCTGTACTGTGGGTGGCTGCAAAGTTTTTCGTCGATCGACAATCGTTCTATCTTCCTGCTATTGCGATGATTATATTGTGCGGGAGCATTAAAGGGACCATGGTTTTCCCCTTCCTTGCCATGGCTGCCATACTGGTGCTGCTGGGTATCGCCACCTATTGGAAAAAAGATCGTAATCAGGGACGCCAATTCTTCATCCAGGGCTGGATAACGGGTCTCACCGCGTTGTTTTCGGTGGCGGTATTTACTGTGATACAAAACATGCGCGGGGATTCTTCGGTACAGAGTGCGGTTTCCGGACAGAACACAGATCCGCCTGCGGGCTCTCCCATTGGTGAATTCGCCAAAACCGTGATGAGCTGGCTAAACCTTGCGGATGGAGGGGACAACCTACGTCAGGGCATGGAAAACGGTCCTGGATATTCTATCTGGCTGGCCATGCTCCTAATTATCATAGGCGCTGCTGCGGTAATGCTGTATATGCAAAACGATGGTGATAATTCTCATACATATTTATGGATATTGACCTTATTCGGTTTGTTCCTCTATCCGATGCTTGTCCAAGTGCGCCAATACCTGAATTCAGGTGAACTGTTTTATGACGTCAGTGGACGTTATGGCATAGCGTTCCTGCCGTTGGTGCTGTGCTGCTGGGCTCTGGCATTGCAGAATCGAAAAGACAGAGCGCTAACAGTGGCTATTCCCGTCGTCGCCGTGATTCTGAGTTTCGTATGCATGCTGTCGATTCCACGTTTCGTACTTGTGGGGTGATGTGATGGTGGATAGATATTCCAAGAGGAACTCAAACATTGAAACATTGCGTATTGTTGCGATGTGGTTGATTGTTGCGCATCATTATGTTGTACACAACGTTGATTCCGTGAGGATGGATAATAACTTTTGGGATTGGTTGATTCTCGATGTATATTTCCGAAATATTGGTCGGATTGCAGTCGGCTTATTTCTTATAGTAAGTATTTGGTATTTGTGTGCCAAAAATCAGAGTCTATTTGATTCTTGCAGGCGAATATGGTTGCTTGAACGTGAGCTTCTCGCTTATGGGATAGTGATTTTTATATTATCTGTTTTGGTTTCACAAGATAATCTAACTCTTCAAAGTATTGCCAATGCTTTTTTGCCGTTATATACAGGGAATTGGTGGTTTGCGTCGTGCTATGCACTACTCTTGTTGCTTATTCCGTTTATATTTACTGGTTTACAGGCCTTATCAAAGAAACAACATCTTCAATTAGTTTTTATATCTATAATCCTATTTGGGTTAATCAGATTTATTCCCCATTCTGCGTTGAGCGGCTCGGTGGGTATGAGTCTCTTTGTTGACTTTGTTCTAATTTCTATAGTTGTTACATATATGAGATGGCATGTTGGCTCTGAAACCATTAAAGAGAAAAAAGTGTTTTTTTTGTTTTTTGGAATCGGTGCCTTTGCTTCGATGCCGGTGTTGTCATATTTGTCGCTGTTGAATATTCGCTTTGTCAGTTCGTTGGCTTCGAGTTTTATGAATGCATTTTATACTTCTCCAGGTTTTGTGCTTTCCCTTGCGGTTGAATTCGCTTTTTTTGTGGTGGCCGTTACGGCCCCCAAAAGGAATTGCTTTTTTGTCAATTTTGTGGCTGCTACGACTTTTGGTATATATTTGATTAGTGATCAGATTTTTGTCCGAAATTATTTGTGGCAGCGTATTTTCTCGTATTCCGAATTTGAATTGTTGAATAGTCCATTATTAAGTGCCATAGTGGCTATCAGTATAGTATTTATTGTCTGCTCTATACTTGATCAAATTCGAATTATATTGTTTAGATTGACAATTGATCGTCATCCGGGACGATTATTTGAACGAATCTATAGTAAGATTATTGTTCGACAGTCAGTATGAATGGACTTGCTGGAAGCTTCGCTTTGTTGTAAATAAGATTAGAAATGTCACTGCTTGGCCATGCGTATCTTATACTGACAACATCAGTGTTCTCGGGGTAAACAACAACGGTATTGTTGGATATTGTTGCTTCTGCGTAGGTATATACACCTTTGGAATTCATGACCTCAAAACCTGTCGGTTCGTTTGTTGAAGGTAATGCATACGATGTCGGACTCGCGGATGTCGAGTAAATTGGATACATAGTACAAAGATCGTCGGCTGTGCCCTGCTCGAATGTGATTACTATCGATCCGTCTGATTGTTGTACAGCACGGTCGGCTATCGGACTAGATGGCACGATATCATGCTGCCGTATAGCTTCCCATTGTTGCGCGAGACGGCTGCCGAGTATATCCTTTCCTAAAGGGTGAATAACGTCGCTAGTGCCTTTATCGCTATCAAGGGCCACGGTCATGGCTACGTTGTTTTTCAAACCTAAAACCTTTAAAACTTGCGACTGCGATACTTGGATTTCGAAAGTATATGGGTTGCCGTTATATCGAGCAAGCTGAACATACATGAATGGTAGTTCGCTGTCGTCGAATATGCTCCGATACTGTTGGATGAGCTTTAGAAAATTCGTTGTATAGTTCGCCACAGAACTTTCAGTCATCGCATCTTTTTCGCCTTGATACCATATAATGCCACCTATGGTATAACCTTGAAGTGGCTTGATATGCGTTTTATAGATATGCCCTCCGGCGGTATGCTCTGTTATGCTAGAACCTCCCCATGCCGTTTGGATAATACCAATAGGAACTTTGGGATGTATGGAACGTAAAGTAGCAGCGAATGATTGCGGCAGATAGCCAAGGTACTCAGCGTTTGATTCTTCTGCTTCGAGCCAATGTGTCTGACAGTAGGAACGCAGAGGGATACCGAAGGATTCTTCAACATCGTCAATATTGTCTGTAATGATAAAATGAATATTGGTATCATCGATATAATCAGGAAGGTCATGAAGTTTGAATGACCCATTGATATTGCCGCGGACTTTATCCATAGTGGAATAATAGTCATGAAAATTCACTTCCATATTCGACTGCCCGGCGGCAAGAAAAACATCGCCGATATAAACTTCGTCGATCGTCAGCAACTTGGTGTCTCCACTGTTGATGCTCAGCGTATACGCCTCGAGTTGGGCTGGAAGCTTTTCCAGATGCACGGTGAACGTACCATCATCGGCAACGATGGTTGTGGCAGATGATGAATGCTGTCCATCATCAATAGAAATGGTCAATTGTGTGCCCGCATTAGACACGCCTTTGATGGAGATTGGTTTGTCCCGCTGGAACACCATGCCATTCATATAGTAATTGGGCAACGTTACGGTTGCATCGGGATTGATGGTCCCCTCGTTTTGCTGGGGCATGAGGAACATGGACAAGATGAAGGCGGTAACGGCTAATATTGCGGCGAATGCTCCGAGTATCGCCGCTGTACGTTTCGACAGTCTACTGGTCGGAATCTGTTTTTCCATAGGTGTTCCTCTGCAACTGGGCATCAAGCAATTAGTGCTGATTGTATGCACGACTATGCTGTTTTCCTGATTTCGCATGTCGTAGCGTAGAGCTCGCCCCGAATTGTTTGCCGCGCTTCGACAAAATCTAGTCCACCACTAGAATAGTGGGTATGGGGCGGTCCACAGGATCGTCCGTTGCGGACCATACTGCTACGATTGGATGCCTGTGAAGAACGTGGTGACTCGATTGCGGGAGCATTACCGCTATGCGCTGGTGGTGTTCCGCGAACTGGTGAAGACCGATTTCCAACTGAGGTACCAGGGATCGTTCCTGGGCATCCTGTGGTCGGTGCTCAAACCGCTGATGCTGTTCGCCGTCATGTATGTGGTGTTCGTGCGTTTCCTCAAGTTCACCGACGGCACGCCCACGTTCCCGATCTCGCTGCTGTGCGGCACCTGTTTGTGGAACTTCTTCTCGGAATCCACCAGCATGGGCATGCGCGCCATCGTGGATCGGGGCGACCTGCTGCGCAAGATCCACTTCCCGAACTACATCATCGTGGCCTCCACCACCATGGGCTCGATGATCTCCCTGGCCATCAATCTGTTGGTGGTCATCGTCTTCGGATTCTTCGCCCACGCCCACTACACATGGCGTGTGCTGCTGGTGCCGCTCAGCATCATCCAGCTGTACGCCATCGCGTTGGGCCTCGCATTGCTGTTGGGCACGTTGTACGTGTACTTCCGTGATGTGGGCCATATCTGGGAAGTGGTGCTCCAGGCCATGTTCTACGCCACGCCTATCATCTACCCGATCTCCATGGTGGCCAACAACGCCGATTTCGGATGGGCCGCAGACCTGCTCATGCTGGTGCCCACCACCCAGACCATCATGGACATCCGGCACAACCTGCTGTCCCCCGAATACGTCGACACGGTGTGGACCATGGTCGGCAATCCGGTGCTCTGCCTGCTGCCGTACGTGCTTTCGGCGCTGATTCTATGGCTCGGCATCCACGTGTTCCGTAAGCGCAGCCAGAAGTTCGCGGAGGTGCTCTAATGACCATGGCAACGATGAACAATGACGTGACGGCGGCGGAGAGCAAACGTCCGGTCGTGCTCTCCGTGGAGCACGTGGCCAAATCCTTCAAACTGCCCACCGAACAGGCCAGCGGGCTCAAGCAGGCGTTCCTCAACTGGACCAAGGGCATCAAAGGCTACACCGAACAGAAGGTCCTCAAGGACATCAGCTTCGAAGTCCATCAGGGGGATTTCTTCGGCATCGTCGGCCGTAATGGTTCCGGCAAATCCACCCTGCTGAAGATCATCTCCGGCATCTACGTGCCGGAGAAAGGCAAGGTCACGGTCAACGGCAAGCTTGTGCCGTTCATCGAGCTTGGCGTCGGCTTCAACCCCGAACTGACCGGTCGTGAGAACGTGTACCTCAACGGTGCCCTGCTCGGTTTCAGCCATGACGAGATCGACGCGATGTATGACGACATCGTGGAATTCGCCGAGCTCGAGGACTTCATGGACCAGAAGCTCAAGAACTATTCCTCGGGCATGCAGGTGCGGCTGGCCTTCTCCGTGGCCATCAAGGCTCAGGGCGACATCCTGGTGCTCGACGAGGTGCTGGCCGTCGGCGATGAGGCGTTCCAGCGCAAGTGCGACAACTTCTTCGCGCAGATCAAGAAGGACCCGACCAAAACCGTCATCCTGGTCACGCACAGCATGGACTCGGTCAAGAAATACTGCGACAAGGCCATTCTGATCAAGGACGGCGAAATCATCGTCAACGGCAACAAGAACGACGTCGCCGACCGATACACACTCGAAAACCTGCGAAAAGAACGGGAGAACGAAGACGAGAACGGTCAGTCGGAATATCCTACGGGACTTAGCGAACTGGTTCCGCTGCTGCGTGTGACCCCCGCGGAAAAGCCGGTGTGCGGTCTTGACGAGAATTTTGCCTTCGACGTTGAATACGATTACCGGGGAGACGACGTCATATACATGGCGATAGCGATGCATGACATACGCCGGGGTGGAGTGACGTACGGCGACAGTTTCGACCTGATTGCAGGTTCCGGACATTACACGGTACGTTATGAGATTCCCATGAGTATGTTCAATAACGGTGAGTTCCGACTCATCGCGTCGTTGCACACGTGGCGAGATCATGATCCGGCGACTGCAGAGATGATTGCATTCACCAACGAAGATAATTCCTGTGACTTTGCCATCCGCGATCCGCGTGGAACCGACAATTTCGCTCTCATCAACAAGCACACCCTGGCATACCGATGTCTGACGCCTGAATTGGCCACTCGCCAACAGGCCGCTGATGGCACGATTGCGGAATGAACGGGGAGCGAGCGTAAGGGACGGACAGGCGCTCAGTCAATGGGGTGCGAGGATGCCCACCTGCCGCTAGGATGGGAACCATGGTTGAAGTGTTTGCGCCTCGGAATATCATCGTGACTGGTGGTTGTGGGTTTATCGGTTCAAATTTCGTGCATTATGTGGTGGCCAACCATCCGGGGACGCACGTGACGGTGTTGGATAAGCTGACGTATGCGGGTAATCGGGAGAACATCGCGGGCCTGCCCAGGGATCGGGTGGAGCTGGTGGTGGGCGATATCTGCGATGCCGACCTGCTCGATAAAATCGTGCCGGGGCATGATGCGATCGTGCATTACGCGGCGGAGTCGCATAACGACAACAGCATCGCGGATCCGGAGCCGTTCGTGAGGACGAATGTGGAGGGCACGTACCGGTTGCTGGAGGCGGCCCGCAGATACGATGTCCGCTATCATCACATCAGCACGGACGAGGTGTACGGGGATCTGGCGTTGGATGATCCGGCGCGGTTCACGGAGGAGACCCCGTACCGTCCGTCGTCGCCGTATTCGTCCACGAAGGCGGCGTCGGATCTGCTGGTGCGCGCGTGGCATCGCACGTATGGGGTGCGGGCCACGATCAGCAACTGCAGCAACAATTACGGTCCGTATCAGCATGTGGAGAAGTTCATCCCGCGTCAGATCACGAACATCCTGACGGGGGTGCGTCCGAAGCTGTACGGTGACGGGTTGAACGTGCGTGATTGGATTCACACGGATGACCACAGCTCTGCGGTGTGGACGATTTTGACTCGTGGCCGTATCGGCGAGACGTATCTGATCGGCGCGGATGGTGAGCGGAACAACCTGACCGTGTTGCGCGACATTCTGGAGATGATGGGCAAGGATTCGGATGATTTCGACTGGGTGAAGGATCGTCCTGGGCATGACCGCCGGTATGCGATTGACTCGACCAAGCTCAGAACCGAGCTGGGCTGGACTCCGGAACACACGGACTTCCGCGAGGGTTTGGAGCATACCATCCGCTGGTATGAGGAGAACCGCGCCTGGTGGGAACCAGTGAAGGCGAAGACCGAAGCCCGCTATAAGGCACAGGGCCAGTGAGGAGCATGACGGTGGAATTTGAGAAGGATTTGCGGGTTACGGAGACGAATATTCCGGGTTTACTGGTGTTCGATTTGCCGGTGCATGGGGATAATCGTGGCTGGTTCAAGGAGAACTGGCAGCGTGCGAAGATGACGGGGCTGGGTCTGCCGGATTTCGGTCCGGTGCAGAACAACATCTCGTTCAACGCGACGCGTGGGGTGACGCGCGGCATCCATGCGGAGCCGTGGGATAAGTACATTTCCGTGGCGACGGGCGAAATCTTCGGCGCGTGGGTGGATCTGCGTCCGGGTGAGTCGTTCGGCCGGGTGTATACGACGCGCCTGGATCCGTCCCGCGCGATTTTCGTGCCGCGTGGAGTAGGTAACAGTTTTCAGGCGCTTCAGGACGGTACCGCGTACACGTACTTGGTGAACGCGCATTGGTCGCTGGAGCAGAAGAAGACGTACACGTTCGTGAACCTTGCTGACCCGGATTTGGGTATCGAGTGGCCGATTCCGCTGTCGGAGTGTGAGCTGTCGGAGGCGGATAAGGCCCATCCGATGCTGAAGGACGCGAAGCCGATGGCTCCGCGGCGCACGATGGTGACCGGCTGCAACGGGCAGCTGGGCCGTGCGGTCCGCAGGTATGTGGAGGAGCACGGTCTGGAGGGGTTCGAGTTCAACGATATCGACACGTTCGACTTCTCCGATCCGGCGCAGTACGGCCGGTTCGATTGGAGTCTGTATGGCGCGATCATCAACTGCGGCGCGTACACGGCGGTGGACAAGGCCGAGACGGCGGAGGGGCGTGTGACGGCGTGGAAGACGAACGCGCAGGGGCCGGCCCTGCTCGCGCGCGTGGCAGCGGAACGCAATATCACGCTGGTGCATGTGAGTTCGGACTACGTGTTCGATGGAACCCGTGAGGTGCACGACGAGTCGGAGCCGTTGAGCCCGCTGGGCGTATACGGCCAGTCGAAGGCGGCGGGCGACCTGGCCGTCGCGAACTGTCTGCGTCACTACATCCTGCGCAGTTCATGGGTAATCGGCGAGGGGCGGAACTTTGTCAGAACCATGAAGACCCTGTCCGATCGCGTTGCTGATCCGGCCGATGGGCTGGATCATGTCACGGTGGTCGATGATCAGGTCGGTCGGCTCACCTTCACCACAGACATGGCTAAGGCGATCTTCCACCTGCTCGGCTACCGGGACGGCACGCCGTGGCCAGTGGCACCGGCCACGTACGGCACGTACAATCTGAGCTCCTCGGGCGAACCCGCCAGCTGGTACGAGGTCGCCCGTGAGGTATTCGAACAGGCCAACGGCAATGGCGGCAAGGTCCGGCCCGTGAGCACGGTGGAGTACTACTCCAACGCGAACGGCCAGGTCAGCCCCCGTCCCGCGCACAGCACCCTCGATCTGACAAGGATCGAGAACACCGGCTACATGCCGGCCGATTGGGAGGACAGCCTCAACGCATACATGAGCACACTGTAACGGCGATGCGGCGTGCGCGACAATGGACGGGGAGTGACCGGGAAAAGGGGAACGGTCACTCCCCGTCCACCGTATATTGTCCAAGATTCTGGAAAACTGGATGGAACTGTGCCACAATAGAACGAGAGGGGCTGAATCGGATTGCGTGATTTGTGCCGGGCGGTAGTAACGGAACAGGGGAATCCAATGAACATGGCGATGCGGAGTGGATGGCTTAAGGCGTCGACTATATGGCACGCGAGCCTGCAATGGCGGCTGCTGTTCCCGATCATGCTCGGTTTGCTGTTCGCACTCGGCGACGAGGTGGTCGCGACGGGCTGCCACCTGTATCCCACCCGACCGCAGCTGTACGTGAAAGCGGTCATCTACATGGCGGTGTTCGCAGCGGCGTTCATTCTCGTCGAGCGGGGCGCCGCGCTGCTTACGGCACGGGATCGGTTCGAATCGCGATCTTCGATCTGGTTCGGCTGGTCGCCCCGGTCGGTCGCCATCGGTGCCGCAGGCATCGCGGCATGCTGGCTGCCGTATCTGATGGCCCAGTATCCGGGCGTCTACTGGTCGGACACATCACGGCAGCTGGTCATGTACTACGGCGACGAGCCGGTTATGGACCAGCACCCGTTCTTCACCACCTACCTGTTCGGCTGGTTCGCGGACCTTGGGCAACTGCTGTTCTCCGACCGGATCGCCGGACTGTATGTTCTGATTGTGATCCAGGCTGCGGCCATGGCCGTACTGTTGGCGGTCATGACATGTTACATCCGCCGGATCGGCACACCCCGCTGGCTGTGCCGGCTCACATACGGCATCGTCGCGCTGTTCCCCCTGTTTCCGGTCATGTTCTCATCCCTGGCCAAGGACACCGTCAACGCCGTGTTCCTGCTGCCGTTCATGATGATGGTGGCGGAGATCATCCGCACCAAGGGATCATGCCTATGCCGGCCATGGTTCGCGGCGCTGTTAGCGGCGG
>ENA-ORTT01003545-ORTT01003545.1-human-gut-metagenome-genome-assembly--contig:-NODE-3545-length-9809-cov-18.219910_pt1 | contig 9809 bp, 7 predicted proteins | sample MGYA00242074_ERZ509197 | MGnify/ENA primary metagenome ERZ509197 (study PRJEB26280, sample SAMEA2338789) | human gut metagenome | biome: human gut; feature: human-associated habitat; material: faeces...
CCTTCCGTTTCCGTCGGCTGGGAAACGGCCTGCGCTTCCTCTGCCGGAACCTGCGGCGTTTGCGGAGTTGCCTCAGTTTTATTCGATGACCACAGCCGTTTGATACTTGAGAAGAAACCCATGCGTCTATCCTTAAAAGAGGTCTTTGGATGCGGGCGGGAGCGTTGAGCAACCGTACAATACGACTATTTGCGTACTTGCGGCGTCCCGTCAAGCCCCGCGTCAGGGAGGAGCAGGGCCGGGGCGCTCAATGGCGGCGCGGGCTGGGGCAAGATGCGTATCAGGGCCGGGGCGGGATTGCCGTACAGCCGGAAGGCACCACGCGGTTGCCCGTATCCGGGAAGGGGCTGGGGGAGGGGCGACCTTGTGGAAGCCGGATCGTCGTTTCGAGCCCGTGTCAGGGGAAGGGCGGGGCCGGGGCGTACAATGGCGGCGCGGGTTGGGTCAAGATGCGTGTCAGGGGAGACATTCGCTATTGAGTGAAAACTACATTTCAACGGTCTAAAATTTAAAATGAATTTTTAGAAAGTTATCGAAAAGGTGAATCCCTCGTCAGGGAAGGGGCGGCCCCTCATCACCCAGAGGGGTACAGGGATTTTGCCTTTTAAGGCCGTTTGAGAGGGATGAGAATCACGAAGTTTAAATTTTTTTACAAAAAGGCTTGATCTCGGTTTAGAGTTGTGAGAAAAGAAATCCGAACACTGGATTGTCCTGTGTTCACTGAGCAAGGAATTTTATTTAAGAAGGAAGGAATAGAAATGAAGCGCATCGTGACTCTGCTTCTTGCTGCCGGCCTCGTGCTCGGCGCTGCTGCTGGTTCTCAGGCTGCTGATATCAAGGCCAAGGGTTTGTGGGAATTTTCTTGGGAAGTGGGTGATATGGGCTTTACCAAGAACGATGGTAAAGACAAGTTCACCGCGACCCAGCGTCTGCGTACCCAGATTGACGTCATCGCTTCCGAATCCCTGAAGGGCGTTGTGTTCCTCGAAATCGGCGACCAGAACTGGGGTAAAGCCGAAGACGGCGCTTCTCTCGGTACCGACGGCAAGGTTGTGAAGGTTCGTTACAGCTACGTTGACTGGGTGATCCCCCAGACCGACGCCAAGGTTCGTATGGGCCTCCAGAACTTCAGCCTGCCCGGTTTCATTTCCAACAACCCTGTCCTCGGCGGCGGTTCCGCTGACGGCGCCGGTATCACCATCTCCGGTCAGTTCACCGAAAACGTGGGTGCCAGCCTCTTCTGGCTCCGCGCTGAAAACGACAACACCGATGGTTATGGCGACAAGCATTATTCTAGCAATGCCATGGATTTCGTCGGTTTGACCGTTCCGTTGACCTTCGACGGCGTGAAGGTGACCCCGTGGGCCATGTACGGCATGATCGGTCGTGATAGCTTCACCAATGGCGATGGTGTTAATGAGTATGATCCGATCACTGGTGAGGTGGTCAAGGGTCCCAAGTCCGTTGTTAACACCCTGCTCCCCACCGGCGTTGACGGTGCGATGCTGAAGGGTAGCGATCTTGATCGCCACGGCAACGCTTGGTGGGTTGGCGTCGCTTCCGAACTGACCTACTTCGATCCTTTCCGTTTCGCCCTTGATGCCGCTTACGGTAGCGTCGATATGGGTTCCACTAAGTGGGGCGGAAAGAATTTTGATATGGAACGCGCCGGTTGGTTCGCCTCCATCCTTGGCGAGTACAAGATGGACTACTTCACCCCCGGCATCCTGTTCTGGTATGCTTCCGGTGACGACAGCAATCCGTTTAATGGCTCCGAACGTATGCCCAGCATCGAAGGTTCTTGGACCGCTTCTTCCTACGGCTTCGATGACAACTACGGTCGTGTTGCTTGCGACATGCTCGGCCTGAGCAACGACGGCAAGATGGGCGTGTACTTGCAGGCGAAGGACATCTCCTTCATGGAAGACCTGACCCACATCTTCCGCGTCGGCTTCATCAAGGGTACGAACAACACTGAAATGGCGCGTACTTACGAAGCTGCCTTCGCTAATGACAAGGGCCGTCAGGTCTACGCCTTCGGTGCCGGCACCCAGAAAATGTACGATTACCTGAACGATAACCCGGAGTGCATGTCTGCACCCGTGGACTACACCAACGATATCCGCAGCATCTCCGCACTGGATAACTTTATTTCCATCAACAACGCTGTGGACATCGACCTGTTCGGTCAGGTGAACGCCGAGACTGCAGGCCTCAAGCAAATCTCCGGTGCCGGCGGTCAGCTGGACTTCGTTCTGGGCGCATACCTTTCCAAGGGCGGCAAGAGCTTTATCTGCCTGTCCTCTACCTTCTTTAATAAGAAGACCGGCCAGCTGGAGAGCCGCATCCGTCCCACTCTGGAAAACGGCAGCATCGTCACCGATACCCGTGCCAACATCCACTACCTGTGCACCGAGTACGGCTGCGTGAACCTGAAGGGCCTGACCACCTGGGAAAAGGCTGAAGCTCTGATCAGCGTAGCACATCCCGACTTCCGTGAAGACCTGATCAAGGAAGCCGAAAAAATGCACATCTGGCGCAGGAGCAACAAAATCTGATAAGTGCCGCGGGGATTCCTGCTGTCCGCGGCTGAAATGGAGTCTATCATGATGGACAAAAAGCCGCACATCAAGCCTTATCTCTACGGGATGTTGGCAGGATTTGGAGCGATCTCCCTGAGCATTATCTTCTTTTTCCTGATCTACCGCTTCGATGGTTTTGGCGATGCCATCTCCACGCTGACCGGCATTCTGATGCCGTTCATCTACGGTGCCGTCATCGCCTACCTGCTCAAACCTGTGTGCAACACCATCGAGAGCTTTCTGCGCCGGTTCATCCCGGAAAAGATGCATGGTCTGGTCAATGTGCTGTCCATTACGCTGACCATCCTGTTCGGCCTGCTCCTCATCTACGCTTTGTGCATGATGATCATTCCGCAGCTCATTACCAGCGTGACCACCCTGTACTACACTGCGCAGCGCAACCTTGCAAAGTTCGTGCAGTGGGCGAATCATGTGGAGTTCATTGAGAACAACCAGCAGATCATGGACATGCTCAACTCTGCTTATGCTACCGTCAGCACCAATATCGATGATCTGATCAAGACCCGGCTCCTGCCCTCCATGCAGAACATCGTCAGCGGTGCCGCAGTGGGTGTGCTGAACGTAGTGACCATGGCCAAGAACCTGATCATCGGCATCATCGTGGCCGTGTATATGCTGGCCAGCCGCAAGCGCTTTGTGCAGCAGGCCAAGCTGGTGCTCTACAGCATCTTCAAGCCCCGCTGGGCAGAGCTGATCAAGGAAGAAGTGAAGTACGCCGATAAGATGTTCGGCGGCTTCATCAACGGCAAGATCATGGATTCCGCCATCATCGGCGTGCTGTGCTATATCGGCTGCCTGATCTTCAAGTTCCCCAGTGCCCTTCTGGTTTCCGTGATCATCGGCGTGACCAATGTGATCCCCTTCTTCGGCCCGTTCATCGGTGCCGTGCCCGCCACCCTGCTGATCCTCATTCAGAGCCCCATCAAGGCGCTGTGGTTCGTCCTGTTCGTTCTGGTGCTGCAGCAGCTGGACGGAAACGTGATCGGCCCCAAGATCCTGGGCAACACCACCGGTCTTTCCAGTTTCTGGGTACTGTTCGCCATCCTGCTGTTCGGCGGTCTGTGGGGCTTTGTGGGCATGATCGTAGGTGTGCCGCTGTTTGCAGTCATCTATGATGTGATCAAAAAGCTGGTCATCCACGGCCTGAAGCGCAACAAGGAGATCGACCTGCTGCAGACTTACCACGACAACTTCGGTGACCCGGAGGACGATGTTCCGGTAGAAACGTCTGCATCGGAAGCACCTCCTGCCGAAACAAATAATCTATAAATCACAATGCCCCGGCATTCCATGTGATACGCTACCCCTAGAGTAGACAGAGACAAAAACTCTGAGTACTCTGGGGGTATTTTCATGTCAAGAAAGAACAATCACTCTTCACGATTGACTGCTGCAACAGCCGCCGTTGCCAGCACCGTCTGTTCATCCAGATGCCGATGCAGGCTCATGTCGGTGCCATGAACCGAGCTGCCTGATACCGATTTTGCACAAAAAATTCGCCGTCTCCTTGTGGAAACGGCGAACAAAAACCTTATATTATTTTTTTCTACTTGACAGAATGCACTTCAGTGATTCAGAGCAGGTCCTGTTTTGTTATTTCTGTTTCGTGCAGGGCTTTCTGGCTGCGTTTTATGCCGTCACTCCACGGTCACGCTCTTGGCCAGATTACGCGGCTTATCCACGTCACAGCCGCGCAGAACAGCCATATAATAGGCAAACAGCTGTAACGGCACAATGAGCTGCAGCGGCATCAGGATATCCTCATACTCATCCAGCCGGATCACGGCATCTGCCACGCCTTCCGGCACCACAGCATCCTTTGTGGTAAACAGCAGCACCCTTGCGCCGCGGCTGCGGGTCTCCTTGGCATTGGAAATGGTCTTTTCGTACACCTGTTTCTGGGTGGCCAGTGCGATCACCGGCACGCCATCGGTGATCAGGCTGATGGTACCATGTTTCAGTTCACCGGCTGCATAGGCATCCGAGTGCACATAGCTGATCTCTTTGAGTTTAAGGCTTCCTTCCAGCGAAAGCGCATAGTCAAAGCCACGCCCGATAAAGAAGCAACTCTGGGTGTTCACATAGCGGCTGGCAAGGTACTTGATCTGCTCACAATCTGCAAGGCGCGGCTTGATGACCTCCGGTGCGCGCAGCAGCTGGGCCGTATAGCGGCGGGTCTCTGCCTCGTTCAACCGTCCGCGCGCGTAGGCCAGCCGCAGTGCAAACAGATACAGCACGCACATCTGCACCATATACGCCTTGGTGGATGCTACCGCGATCTCCGGCCCGGCGTAGGTGTACATTACATAATCTGCGGCACGTGCAATGGAGCTGCCCACCACATTCACGATGGCCAGCACCGGCACACCGCGGCTCTTGGCCAGCTTGAGCGCTGCCAACGTGTCGCTGGTCTCGCCGGACTGGCTGATGATGATGACCAGATCGTTCTTTTCCAGAATGGGGTCCCGGTAACGGAACTCGCTGGCAATGTCCACCTCGGCGGGCACACGGGCCAACGTTTCGATGGCAGATTTGCCCACCATACCGGCATGCATAGCCGTACCGCAGCCCACCAGATGCACCCGGCCAATACCGCGCAGCACTTCATCGGTCAGCTCCGGGATGCGCAGCACCGGCAGTCCGTCCTCTACACGGGGGCTGACCGTGGCCATAATGGCCGCAGGCTGCTCGTTGATTTCCTTGAGCATAAAGTGGGGATAGCCGCCCTTTTCGGCAGCTTCCATATCCCAGTCCGCCTTCAGCTGCTGGCGCTCCACCGGCTCACCAAATTCGTTGTAAAAGCGGATGCCCTCTGTGGTGCAGACGGCCATATCCCCTTCTTCCAGCACGCTGTATTTCCGGGTATACTTGAGCAGTGCCGGAATATCCGAAGCCACAAAGTTTTCGCCCTCGCCCCAGCCGACGATCAGCGGGCTTTCCCGCTTGACTGCAAAAATGGTGTCCGGGTAATCCCGGAACAGCACGGCCAGCGCATAGCTGCCGCGCACCTTGGCAAGCGCCTGCTGCAGTGCACGCAGCGGGTCACCGGTATAGCAGCTGTCGATCAACTTTACCAGCACTTCGGTGTCCGTCTCACTCTGGAAGGTATAGCCTTTTGCGGCCAAGCGCTCCTTGAGCAGGCCGTAATTTTCAATGATGCCATTGTGCACAATGCTCACGCGCGGGGTCGAATGCGGGTGGCTGTTCACATCGCTGGGCTCGCCATGGGTAGCCCAGCGGGTGTGGCCGATGCCGCAGAAGCTTTGTGCCAGCTGCTGCGCCGCCAGCTTTTCCCGCAGGGCGGTGAGCCGTCCTTTGCTTTTTACCACGCGGATGCCGCCGTCCAGCGCAAGCGCCACACCGGCGGAGTCGTACCCGCGATACTCCAGCTTTTCCAGACCATCCAGCAGCACGTCCTGCGCACTGCGCTTACCGACATAACCAACAATGCCGCACATACAAAACACCTCCATACCGACCGTTCCCGCGCAAAAAGGCGCAGTGATATCCGGTCAGCTTCCTAGTACAGTTTATGTTCTTGTATGGCTTTCTTTGAAGGGATCTGTTGCGGTATTGCTGCCGTTTTTTGCCCTTCTCTGCGGCTGGTCTAGCCCTCAGCCGGAGAAACATCCGCCGAATCTTTCGATGATTCCTCTCCTCGTCACCCTCGCGGCTGTCACCCGCGTGGCCCGGCGCTTTGCGTTACCTGTGTGCTGCGCTCTCCCCTTTCTGATGCCCCATTATAGCACAAAGGCTGGCTCAGCGCCAGCCCAAAGTTTTATGAAGTTTCGGCCGCCAGACCAGCCGGTACATCATGAGCATGTTATGCAATGCCCGGTCGTACAGCACAAAGGCAACATTGCCCATGACCAGCGTTGCCAGCGAGACAGCCAGCGCGGTGGTGCGCAGCTCCTGTGAAATGCTGCCCGCCGGCACCAGCAGAAATACCAGCCCGTACATGGCCAGCACTGTGCCGTTGCACAGCAGCAGCTTGCAGACAATGCGCAGAACCGCAGGGCGGATGCGCTCAAACTTCGGCTTTGCCAGCGGGTAATACCCCAGCAAAAATACAAAGATCAGCGCTACTTCCTTATCCGGCACGAACAGCAGTGCCAGCAGGCTGACTGCCGCATAGGCCGTCAAAGCCAGCTGCATCCCGCACTCCACGCAGACTGTTGCAACAAGAAAGCCCGCCACTGCAGGCGCAATGAACATGGCAATGGGGATCACAGCTCCCAGCAGCATCAGTGCGACGCACAGCGCCGCCACAATGCCGCAGTAAGCCATGGCCCAGCTTTTTTGATGGTTTTGTTTCATGGGATCTCCCAGTTTTCGCGCTCAGCACCGGCTTCCAGCGGTTCCACCGCATGGTGCAGACCAAGCAGCATGATGTTATCCAGCAGGCCGCGGTTCAATTTGATGTCCAGCATACTGTATACGCGGATCAGATCGTTGGCGGCAGCCAGTGCCTGACGGCGGGCATTCTCCACCGCCGCAGCCTGTCCCCGCAGGTCGTTGACTACGAACACGTTGTAGCGGCCGCTGCTCTTGTCCATCTCAAAGCGCTCAGCCTTATCCAGCAGGTAAAAAATGCGGCCGATGCTGCTGCCGATGTAGCGCATGCTCTTGCGCTGGCTGGGGTCGTCGGTGGCAAGGGTGGAATACAGTGCACCGTAAATGTTGCTCATGGGTTCAGCGGCAAGAGAGTAGTTCTTGGCGCTCAGATTCATCTGCACCACGGCCTGATCCCGCTCCTGCACGAACAGCCGTTCCAGCGCCGGGTTCTCCTGCACGGCACGCTCATAGGCGCGGCGCAGCAGCAGACGGTCCACCGCACGGCGCAGGCGCTTGAGCGGCCGCAGCTCGCTGTATTTGCGGTCCTGCAGGTTGTGCCAGCCCAGCAGCACCTCCACCTGTGCGGCCAGCCGGATGCCCTGGGTCTGGCACATGAGCCTGCGCCAGGCCAGTGTGCCCGGGACCCGCTTGCGCTGGCAAGTGGCCTGCCGCCCGGCCAGACTGTCCGAAAGGATGGCAAACAGCACGCCGTTGCTCCGCAGCAGATGGCAGGAATATAATCCGTACGCCTCGTACAGCTGACGTCGCACCCCGCGCAGATAGCGCAGGTAGATATTGTAATCCCGGATGGTGAGCTCCGGCAGATATGGCCGCATCCTACCCTTCATACGCACCTTTTCCTCCTCGGAAGAACCGCAGAATAATAAGGTAAGTATAATCCATTTTCTGCCCAGGTTCAACCATCCTTTGTAAAAAGAGCATGAATTTGTCTCATCTTTGCCGCACATGGCGCGGAACACAGCGTAAAACTTCCTGTGTTTGCGTTCATTTCCATCTCCTGCCAATTCAGGCCCCGCTTTGTTTTTTTCCGGTAATTACCGGCTGCAATGTAAAAAGCCGCACTGGACAGCTCCGGTGCGGCAGGTAACATTTTTCAATTACTTCTTGTTAAAGCGGTTCGGTGCAGTGCGCTTGCCGTCAAAGCCGGACTTCGGCATCGGCTTTGCAGTGTGCTCAAACTTGGGCGCGCTGTAGTACATATACAGCTGGCAGGGGATCATGCCGTTGTACATCTTGCGGCGCTTGTTGGCACGCTTGCCGTAGTGGGTCTCAAAATCCATATCGGCAGTGATCGCATACACGCCTGCGCAGGGGTGTGCTTCCATCTGCCGGCCCAGCGTGCGGGCCAGCTTTGCAGCGCCTTCAATGGTGCTCATGCGCTCACCATACGGGGGATTCGTCAGCACGATGGCCTCCTGCTTTGCGGCAAAGTCGGCCACATCAGCCACTTCAAAGTGGCAGCGCTTTTCCACACCGGCCAGCTTTGCATTGGCGTTGGCCAGAGCCACAGCGGCAGGGTCGATATCATAGCCAAAGGCTTCAAAGCCCACATCCAGCTTGGCCTCGGCCAGTGCCTTCTGACGCTGCTCGGCCCAGATGGCTGCCGGCACAAAGCCATAGCGCTCGGCGGCAAAGCGGCGCTTCAGGCCGGGGGCAATGTTCATGGCTTTCTGAGCAGCTTCGATCAGCAGCGTGCCGCTGCCGCAGAAGGGGTCCTCCACCAGACTGTCGCGGCGCACACGGCCAAGGTCTGCAATGGTAGCCGCCAAAGTCTCGCGGATGGGTGCCTCCATGGCGTTGCGGCGGTAGCCGCGCTTGTGCAGGCCGTCGCCGGTGGTGTCCAGCATGATCTCACACTGATCCTTGCGCAGCATGAAGCGGATCTTGTACTCCGCGCCGGTCTCCGGCAGCACAGAGGTGTGGTGCTTTGCCATCAGGCGCTTGACCACAGCTTTTTTGATGATGCTCTGGCAGGCAGGCACACTGGACAGCTGGCTGTTCAGCGAAGAGCCGGTGACCGGAAAGGCTGCGTCTGCGGGCAGCAGCTCCTCCCACGGGATATCGTACACGCCGTCGAACAGGTCATCAAAGGTGGCGGCCCTGTAGCGGGCCAGCAGCAGCATCACGCGCTCCACCGTGCGCAGATTGAGGTTTGCAGCAGCGATCATCTCTGCGCCGCCGGCAAAGCTCAGACGGCCATCGTCCACGCGGATATTCTCTGCGCCGATGCGGGTCAGCTCAAATTTTGCAGTGGATTCACACCCAAAAAAGCAGGGCGCGATCAGTTCAAATTTTGCAGGCATTGTGGTTCCTTTCTTTTATTACGGAAAAAACAGACCTGCCCGATCAAATGAGACAGGTCTGTTTCCGTTATTTTGATCAGGCTTGAAAAGCGCAGGCCTTTCCGCTCAGCGGCGGCCACCGCGGCCGCGAGGCGCATAACCACCGCCGCGGCGGTTATTGGTCTCGTGATCAAGATCGGCCATCTTCTCTTCGCTCTGGCTCTTGAAGCGGCTCATCATATCCTCAAAGCTCAGGTTCAGGCGGTTGCCGTACTCGGCAGCCCAGCAACCCTTGCAGTGCAGGTTGCAGGCGGAGGTCGGGTCGAACAGCAGGATCCACGGCATGTTGCAGTCATACTTCCTGCGCAGCTCCATAACGTAGTTATAGCCCGCGAACATACCCTCATACACAAGGTTCAGGGTGTTCATCTTGAGGATGTTGGGGTCGATCTCGTTGATAGCCTTGTAGGCGTACTCCATCCACTTGCTGCCGGGGTCGGACACAAAGGCGCGAACCTTGTCCCAGTCGGCATCGGGGTAACGGTGAGCCAGCAGAGGCTGGGCCAGG
>ENA-ORTT01003554-ORTT01003554.1-human-gut-metagenome-genome-assembly--contig:-NODE-3554-length-9797-cov-2.847875_pt1 | contig 9797 bp, 7 predicted proteins | sample MGYA00242074_ERZ509197 | MGnify/ENA primary metagenome ERZ509197 (study PRJEB26280, sample SAMEA2338789) | human gut metagenome | biome: human gut; feature: human-associated habitat; material: faeces...
AAAATAAATTTTGCCCGGGAAGATTTTTTGCAGGGAAGGAACAGAGTCAGGAGGAGCGCATTGGAAGGATACGATACACTGCATGACCTGTTGGTCAAATTATTTAATGAAATCATGAATATTGAAGAAAAAGCGATCATTACGGAGGAGTTCAAAGATATTTCCAATAATGATATGCACATTATAGAAGCAATCGGACTGGATGAGCCGCGCAGTATGTCATCTGTGGCAAAAGATTTGTCTGTCACGGTGGGAACGCTGACCATTGCCATTAATAACCTTGTAAAAAAGGCATATGTAAAGCGCGTGCGAAGTGAAAAAGACCGTCGTGTGGTTCTGATCTCTCTGACAGAAAAAGGGGTGAAGGCATACCATCATCATGCAAATTTCCATGATGAGATGATTAAAGCGACATTAAATGGTCTGAATGAGGAACAGACGAAGGTGCTGGTAAAGGCGTTGACGAATTTAAGCGGATTTTTCCGTACCTATGGAAAATAATAGTCCAATGGATAAGATATTGCCCGGTGAATATGAGGGCAGTGTAATACAGAAATATGTTGTTGGGAAAATATATTCATTGTAAAGGATTATTCGTTAAAAAGAATATTAATATGCAGTTCAGCATATGTTGTTAGAAACTCCAAAGGGAGCTGACGGCGTATGCTGAATTTTTTATGGCTTTTTATGATTCTTGCCGGAATCGTTTATGCGGCTTTTGCCGGAAATCTGCAGGCGGTGACGGATGCGGCACTGGATTCCGCGCAGCAGGCGGTGACACTTTGTATCACGATGGCAGGTGTGCTGGCATTCTGGGTGGGACTGATGCAGATCGCGGAGAGCGCCGGCATGATGCGCCGGGCAGCGGAGCGGATTTACCCGTTGCTGCATTTTCTGTTTCCAAGAGTGCCAAAGGATCATCCTGCGTGTAAGTCCATTGCGGCAAACAGCATTGCAAATTTTTTCGGTCTGGGATGGGCAGCGACGCCTGCCGGTTTGCAGGCAATGGAAGATCTGGATGAGCTGGAAAAAGAAAGGACTCTAATGCAGGCAGTTGGTCAGACTGCGCAGAATCGGTATGATTTTGGCTCAGACCGGATCTTGCGGGAACAGCGAAAAAAGGAAAAAGCAGCTTCCACAGAAATGTGTACATTTCTGGTGCTGAATATTTCTTCCCTTCAACTGATCCCGGTAACGGTCATTGCCTATCGCAGTCAGTATGGTTCGCCGGATCCGGCAGGAATCACCGGGGCAGCGATCGTTGCCACGATGATTTCCACACTGTCAGGGATCCTATTTGCAAAAATCATGTCTGCGATAGATGAAAGGCGTGGTTATTAATTTCAGCCGGAAAGGGGTCATTTTTGTAAATAAAATGAGCAGTAATAGCAGTCCGGTCTTTTCGTCTATGTAAAGTTTTTCATTTTTATAAAGGCTGTATCAGCGGTTCGGATCATTCAGATAGGAAAGCATAAAGGCAATGCGTGACTGATAATCCTCACATTCATTCTGCATGATGGAGACCGCTTTTTTGACCTTATTTAATACTGTATTTCGATGCTGGAAAATGGCAGTGGATGTCTGATTGACGTTACGGCCATTTTTCAAAAATTGCATAAAAATGTAGCACAGATCGCCGGTGTGAGTTTCATCGTACTGGCGCAACACTTCGTAACAGGGAGATGCGGCCATTTTATCGACACCGGCTTTTTTTAATTCCTGCAAAATATACAACATATAGATATCGGAAAAATAGCGGAAGGTCGGGGTATTTCCCTCTGTCCTGGACGTTCCGATCGCCAGTGCTTCCCGCGCCTGAGCAGCAGCGGTTGGCAGATCCATCAGTGAGAAAAAAGTGTTGCTGATACCACATTCAAAATACCGGTTTCGAAAATTTTTCTGAAAGATCGTTTTTTCCTCCGGGGTAAGGAAAGTGGCAAAACTCTCATTTTCACTGTTATTTTTTAAAATATATAGCGTGTTCTGGTACACAAATGGCTTTAACTGCGGGATGGAAGTGCGCAGATTCCAGCTTACAAAGGAAAAAGGCAGCTCCTGTTCGTTCATATAGTGAACGACGGCAAGCATAAAACGTCCATTCATCGGCAGATCCGGAATGTAGCTGAGCTGATCCGCATATTGTTTTTGCGGAGCGTCCGGATGTTCCAGAATATCGTTAAATACCGATTCGTAAATATCTGAGGAAGACCGACTGGAAAAACGCTTCTGCTGAAAGAATAACTGTAAGTTTTCCGACACAATGTTCATCAGATACAGGTAATTTGTACGCGGATGCACGGCACAGTGAAAGATCAGGGCATATCCAACGGTGTGACTGTTTGCCTTGAAGCGGTACATCATACTGTAATAGCAGTCATGTGTGGTCAGACTGTACCAGCTGATCAGCGGATTTTCAGTCTGCTCTGAAGTGGAGATCAGTCCGTCCTGACGCAACCGTTCCATGATCTGCGGGGTGACGTAACCGGCAGACAGAATGGATTCCATGATGGGATCACTGACATCCGGATTGCGCAGATAACCAAGGATGGAATAATTGCGATCCAGCACGACCATTGGATGAACCAGAAAATCTTTGGACAGGTTTAATAAATCCTGCAGAGATTTCTGCTGGATCAGCATCAGATGAAAGTTCTTATCCCAGATATCAAAATCGTGAAAAATCTTCAGGATGCGGTTGAACACTAACGGAAAAGATTCATCTGTGTAGAGTAGCACCATGGACAGATCCGGATGGAAATCACTGGTATGAAGTTTTTCATCCTGGCAGACGCACAAAAATACACATCTGGAAGGAAACTGATTCTCTGGCGTTCTGCTTAATGCATTCAAGAGCACCTGATCGGAAACCAGATAGAGCTCATCTCCGAATTCGGCGTTAAGCTGCTCCTGATCAAAAAGCTGCACGTTGTCAAAGTTTCCGGTGAGATCTATATTTTGTGATTCGTAAATGCTGTTTGCAGAAAGCTGATATAAAAGTACGTTCAATGGTATCAGCATGGTAAATCTCCTTTGTACAAATTATCTACTCCCATTATTTGGTGATTACATCATAATTTTGCCGTTTCTCAAGAGTGAACAAGCTTCCCCTGACGCTCTTGCGCTCATTGTATTATGAACAAAAGCAGTTTATGATATTCCGTAATCATTTTAGGTTAGCCAATCCTACATGTGGTATGACATATTTGCATTTATTATAGCACGATGTACAAATGTGTGAATAGCATATTTTTAAAGTGTATTTTTGTATTTTTTAACATACAAAGATGCGGTATATTGTATTAATATAGATACAAAAGTATAAGGAGTATAAATGGGAGGTATAATCATGAACTTTTTTACACCGGCTGAAGTAGCCAAAAATTACATTGCAACTGGAAAAAGCAAAGTAAATACACCGATTCCGAAAATGATCATTCTTGCGATTCTGGCAGGAGCCTTTATTGGATTTGGCGGTGTGGGTGCGACTACCGTTGCAGTATCCATTACAGAACCGTCACTTGGAAAATTTATCGGTGCCTGTGTATTCCCGGGTGGTCTGACCATGGTTCTGATCGCGGGAAGTGAGCTGTTTACCGGAAACTGTCTGTTGACAATCCCGCTTCTGGAAAAAGAGATTACTGTGGGTGGCATGTTGAAAAACTGGGTAGTTGTGTATATCGGCAACCTGATTGGTGGTCTGCTGGTAGGCGCAGGCGTTGCTTTCAGTCATCAGCCGTCGCTGTTTAATAATGGAATGGCAGTATCCGTATTATCTACTGCAGCAAGCAAATGTTCCATGCCGTTTAGCGATGCATTTATCAAAGGTATTCTTTGTAATTTCTTAGTCTGTATCGCAGTATGGATTTCCTTTGCTGCGAAAGAAGTAGTCAGCAAGATCATTGGTCTGTTTTTCCCGATCATGATGTTCGTGCTGTGTGGATTTGAACATAGTATTGCAAATATGTACTATATCAGTTCCGGTCTTTTTGCGAAAACAAATGCGACTTATGTACAGGCTGCAACAGATGCAGGAGTAGATCTGACGAATCTGACCTGGGGCAACTTCTTCGGCAAAAACCTGCTTCCGGTTACACTTGGAAACATTGTGGGTGGAGCAATTTGCGTTGGATGTGCATACTGGTTTATTTACCTGCGCAAAGCAAAAAAAGCTGCATAAACATAAAGATAAAATTTTTTCAGTAATGTATGAGATGCACAAATGAAACATCGAAAAAGTGCTTTTGGTATACACCGGAAGCGCTTTTTTGCCATTATAATAGTATCATTACAGTATTCTGACAGGATACTGGTTAGGAGGGATATAAAAAAATGAGTAAGATTTATCTTGCCGGAAAGCACAGCCAGGATGTTACCATCGGGCATATGTTGGAGAAATTTTCCAGAAAAGTAGATGTCTATCCGCCTGGAACATGCCCACTGACGGTACAGTTATCACTGCTGCATGCTTCCATGAATCAGACTTGTGGAAAGTGCGTACCATGTCGTGACGGACTGCCACAGCTTGCAGACCTGTTAAGCAAAATTTTGAATGGCGTCGGCACAATGGAAATGGTGGACGAGATGAGAGAGATTGCCATCATGATCCGTGATACTGCAGACTGTGCCATCGGTTATCAGTCCGCTATCGAGGTTCTGGAAGGACTTGAAACATTCGCAGACGAATATGAGAGCCATGTACAGAAATGGGAATGTCCTGCCAATGTAGGTCAGAAGATCCCATGTGTGACACTCTGTCCTGCACATGTTGATATTCCGGGTTACATTGCACACGTTCATGAGGGAAATTACGCAGATGCAATCAATCTGATCCGTCGCGACAACCCGCTGCCAACTGCATGTGCCATGATCTGTGAGCATCCATGTGAGGAGCGTTGCCGTCGAAATCTGATCGATGATTCTGTCAATATCCGTGGTATCAAAAAATACGCGGTAGATCAGATTGCAGCAGATCAGGTAGCCGTTCCGAAGGCAAACGTATCTACAGGCAAAAAAGTAGCGATCATCGGTGGAGGTCCTGCCGGAATGACGGCTGCATACTTCCTGTCTCTGATGGGACATAAAGTAACCGTTTATGAAGCAAAAGAGCATCTGGGCGGTATGTTAATGTACGGAATCCCGAACTACCGTTTTCCGAAAGAACGTATGGATGAGGATATGAATGCAATCCTTTCCACAGGTAATATTGAAGTAAAATATAATACAAATGTAGGCGTAGATATTCCAATTGAGGAAGTAAGAAACAGTCACGATGCAATGTTTGTTGCTATCGGTGCACAGAAGGGTAAAAAGCTCCGTCTGGACGGCATTGATGCAAACAATGTATTTTCCGCAGTAGAAATGCTGGATGGCATCGGACATGGCATACATCCGGATTATACAGGCAAGACCGTTGCTGTTATCGGTGGTGGAAACGTTGCTATGGATGCTGCACGAAGCGCACTTCGCTGTGGCGCAAAAGATGTCCGAATCGTATACAGAAGACGTCAGGAAGATATGACAGCGCTGGATACAGAGATTGAATCCGCTGTTATGGAAGGTATTGAGCTGATGCTTCTTCAGGCTCCAAAGAGCATTGAGAAGGATGAAAACGGCGATTGCTGTGCACTTTGGGTACAGCCACAGATGATCGGGGCATACCGTGGCGGCAGACCGTCACCGGTAGATTCGGCGTCCAAAGAGCCGCTGCGCGTTCCATGTGATGTAGTTCTGATCGCAGTTGGTCAGGATATCGTCAGCGAGCCGTTTGAAGAGTTTGGTATGCCGGCAGAATGGCATGTATTCCAAGCTGGTCTGGATACTGCTGTAGAGGGTATGCCGGGCGTGTTTGTCGGTGGTGACTGTGCAACTGGTCCGTCCACAGCAATTAAAGCGATTGCAGCCGGAAAAGTAGCAGCACATAATATCGATGAATATCTTGGTTACCACCATTCCTTAAACTGTGGTGTGGAAGCACCGGAAGCAAGAGAGAATAACCGTGTTCCGACCGGTCGTGTCAACATTGGAGAGCGTCCGGCTTACGAGAGAAAACATGATTTTGAACATGTAGAGTGCCCGATGACTCATGAAGAAGCAATGCAGGAGTCCGGCAGATGCTTAAGATGTGATGTATTCGGATGCGGTAAGCTTCAGGATGCGATTGACCGCTAAAATTTGAAAATAACAGAGTTTATATATGGAGGTAATAACAGATGCGTTTAACCATAGATGGAAGAAACGTGGAAGCAGCAGAGGGTATGTCAATCCTTCAGGCAGCAAAAACTGTCGGTATTGAAATCCCTACACTCTGCTACTTAGAGGGTATCAGTGACATCGGATCCTGCCGCCTGTGTGTAGTAGAAGTAGAAGGAATGAACGAACTTGCCACAGCCTGCAACACAAAAGCAAAAGAAGGCATGGTTGTGCAGACAGCCAGCGAGCGTGTAATCGAGGCAAGAAAGACAGTTTTAAAACTGTTACTTTCCAATCACAATATTGATTGCTTTAACTGCGAGAAAAATGGTGACTGCGAACTTCAGAAATATTGTAATATATATGGAATTGATACAACCCCGTATTTCGGTTCCAGAGGACTGTTAGAATGTGAGATTCCGAAAAAGGATGCACATCCGTTCCTGTCCTACGATCAGTCAAAATGTATCTACTGTCAGCGTTGTGTACAGACCTGTAGAGTTGCAACTGGAAGAAGAGCAATTAAACTGCGCAGAACCGGTAAATTTACCATTATCGATGCACCGTTTGGTGAGGATTGGGAAGAGACACGCTGCGAGTCCTGTGGTAACTGTGCACAGGCTTGTCCGACTGGTGCCCTGACCATCAAGAGAAGAAAAAATTATCGTCCGTGGGAAGTAAAACGTGTGCGTACTACATGTCCACACTGTGCAACCGGATGTCAGTATGATCTGATCGTCAAAGACAACAAAATTGTAGACGTTGAGGGTGCAGATGGTCCGTCAAACCACAACATGGTATGTGTCAAAGGCCGTAGCGGTTCCTTTGATTTCGTAGATCATCCGGACAGAGTACGTCATCCGCTGATCAAAAATAAAGAGACCGGTGAATTCGAGCAGGCTACCTGGGACGAAGCACTGGATTATGTAGCAAAGAAATTTACAGAGTTAAGAGATACTTACGGTGGAGACTGCCTGGCAGGATTTGCCTGTGCACGTTCCGCAAACGAAGATATCTACATGCTCCAGAAAATGGTAAGAACTGCGTTCCATACCAATAACACAGATAACTGTGCCCGTGTTTGCCATGCACCGACCGTAGCCGGACTGGCAACCACACTTGGTTCCGGAGCTATGACAAATACGATTGCGGATATTACACAGGATTCAGATCTGATCATGCTTGTTGGTTCCAACCCGGAGCATGCACATCCGGTACTTGGTATGCAGATCCGTCGTGCCGTACATAAAGGTACGAAACTGATCGTTGTAGATCCGCGTGATATCGATCTGGCACACCGAGCTGATGTACATCTGAAATTGACACCGGGTACAAACGTAGCGTTTGCAAACGGTATGATGAATATTATCCTTTCCGAAGGTCTTGAGGATCGCAAATTCATCGAGGAGCGTACCGAGAACTTCGAGGAAATGAAGAAAGTTGTTGATAAATATCCGGCAGAAAAAGTGGCTGAGATCTGTCACGTTGACGTAGACAAACTGATCGAGGCAGCCAGAATGTATGCGACAGCAAAAAATGCGGCAATCATTTACTGTCTGGGTGTTACTGAGCATCATACAGGTACAGAGGGCGTTATGTCTCTGTCCAATCTGGCAATGATCACAGGAAACTTTGGTCGTCCTGGTTGTGGTGTCAATCCGATTCGTGGTCAGAACAATGTACAGGGTGCCTGCGATATGGGTGCTTCTCCGGATCAGTTCCCGGGCTACCAGAAACTGAGCGCACCGGGTGTCCTGGAGAAATTCGAAAAAGCATGGGGTACAAAACTGAACCCGAAAGAGGGAACAAAGGCAACCGAGTGCTTCGGCAAAATGCTGACCAAAGAAATCCGCGGTCTGTTCATCTTCGGCGAGGATCCGGTTCGTACCGATCCGGATACTGCACATGTTATCAAAGCATTAAAGAATCTGGATTTCCTTGTTATGGATGAGTTATTCCTGACAGAAACTGCAAAAATGGCAGATGTTGTCCTTCCGGGACGTTCCTATGCAGAGAAAGAGGGAACCTTCTCCAATACAGAGCGTCGTGTACAGCGTATCCGTAAAGCGGTTGAGATTGAAGGCGAGACAAAAGAAGATATCTGGATCTTTACAGAGATCATGAACCGTATGGGATATCCGCAGCCACATCTGACCTCTGCACAGGTTATGGATGAGGTAGCTTCTGTCACACCTTCCTTCGCAGGTATCAGCCATGAGCGTCTGGACAGCGAAGAAGTAGCAGGAAGAGGTCTTCAGTGGCCATGTACTTCCAAAGATCATCCGGGTACACCAATCATGCATGTCGGTAAGTTCTCCAGAGGGCTTGGTTTCTGCAAGCCGATTGAGTACATTCCGTCTATGGAACTTCCAGATGAAGAGTATCCGATGAAGATGATGACAGGTCGTGTTCTGTATCACTATAATGCGTGTGCAATGACTGACAAGACAGAAGGATTGAACCGGATTTCCGGACATTCCTTCATCGAGGTAAATACAGAAGATGCTGAGCGTATCGGTTTCAAAGACGGTGACAGAGTAAGAGTATCTTCCCGTCGTGGAAGTATCGAGACGACAGCAAACGTATCCGGAAAGACAAATCCGGGCGAGTGCTGGATGCCGTTCCACTTCCTGGATGGCGGTGCAAACTGGTTAACATCAGATGCACTGGATTCTATCTCCAGTACACCGGAGTACAAAGTTTGTGCAGTTAAGATTGAGCGCGCATAACAGACAGTATTTTTCGTAATGATTGTTTCGGAAGAATTGTGAAAGCTGAATAGGTGAGTATTAAATTAAGGAAGGATCTTATGGCAGAACATATCAGAGATGAATATTTTGTAACCCGTGATGTAGTCACTTACAATGGAAGTGCGCTAGTATCCGACAAAAAAAATCTGGTAGTAGAAGTAAGTTATCAGTTATATGTGAATGGCAGGGGAGCAGGTGAAATGATCTGTTCCCCATGGGATAAAAAGGAGGCATTCCTTGGTTATCTGTACCTGCGCGGTTATATTTCCAGTGCAGGAGATGTTCGGGCAATCGACGTGGATGAGGAACATGGAATGGTAAATATTACGATCCGTGAGTATCTCACCGATGAGACCGATATGGAAAACCTTTTGCTGGAAGATGAAGTGCTGCTGAATGAACAGGGCATTGTGCCAAAACGGGATGATGTGAGACTTTCCGTTCGTGAAGTGCTTGCTTTTTCCAGAGGATTAGAAGAACGCTCTGCACTGTTTCATCGAACCGGTGGCGTACATTGTGCGGCGTTCGTACATCATGGAGTATTTCTGTCTTACAAGGAAGACGTTAGCCACCATGTGGCCGTAGATAAAGTCGTTGGTGACTGTCTGCTTCGAAAGATTCCGATGAAAGATGGAATTTTAATCTTCTCTGGTCGTGTTCCGGTGGAAATCCTGCAAAAAGTAGGAGCCATGGGTTGTTCCATTCTGATCGCAAAGTCGGCACCGACGAATTATTCCTGTCGTCTGGCACAGCAGCTTGGGATTACGCTGATTGGTTTTGCCAGGGATAAGACATTTAATGTGTATTCACATCCGGAACGGATTTATGAATAAATTCTTGTTTGTCGTTGTAAAGGGC
>ENA-ORTT01003557-ORTT01003557.1-human-gut-metagenome-genome-assembly--contig:-NODE-3557-length-9788-cov-3.013768_pt1 | contig 9788 bp, 6 predicted proteins | sample MGYA00242074_ERZ509197 | MGnify/ENA primary metagenome ERZ509197 (study PRJEB26280, sample SAMEA2338789) | human gut metagenome | biome: human gut; feature: human-associated habitat; material: faeces...
TTAAAGAAATCTCTTAATATAGGCCAACCAGGCATGAACCAACCATTTCCCATACTATTTATTTTGCTAACGGCTGATTGGTAATTGACATATGTTGCTACTCGTATACAATATATGTTGTTGATCTTAGATGCCCAATATCCGCCCCCAATAGGCAACTTATTAAAAAGTGTGATGACCAAATTGTTAAAATAGCTAGATTCATTTGACTCGAATGTATAAGTACCTATCGTTGCATCACCATATTTGCCGCCAGTCTTATTTACACTTGTAGTAGATATGTAAAGTTCGAATTCATCCCATGGCTCACTAGCACTCCAGGCATGTTCATTCGTTAGTCTGAAGCCGTCAATGGCAGAAGATGGTGTTTTCAATCCTCCTGGAGAAGTAATAGAAAAACGCACTTTATCCTTTCCATATAATCCAGCCACATCATTTATATAAAAATTAGCAGTTGCATCATTTATCGAAGTGCTTATACTATTATTGGGGGTACAACTATATAGTGTAGGCCGCGAAGAGGCATATTCTATAGTATGGGTTACTTTCTTGCTTGTATCTTTGAGATTACGAATATCAAAAGTGAGTGATCCGGCAGAATTATAATTTCCTCCTTGGATTCCTACGCGGTAAATTTTCGTAGTATTGTCTGTAGTACTCACTAAACTATAGGTAAAATCTCCATTATTACTGTGGATTTCACTTCCTCCAAGCGAATACACTTGTATCTTATAAGTAGAAGTTGTTCCACTCTTTACCCGTTTGGCTTTCATCGTAGTTCCACTGTAAGTATTCGTTGTGGGCAGCGGTTCACCTATAAGAGTCACTGTTGGTGCTTGGAATTCTCTCGCAATATTCACTGTCATTCCTATGCCTCCTGTTGCATTAGTGAACACGATTTGTGTATCATCAAAACTTGTTGCGTCTTCCTTTAGTTTGAAAGTGAAACTTACTGTTTTATTTTCCGGTGTGTTACGCGTAGACACCGGTGTGATGTTCTCCAGCCATGACGGACACCTGCTTATGGTAGGTTTACTGTAATTATCCATCGTAAGGGTGAATTGGTTGTCCTTGATGATAGGCATAGTAAGCGTGGCTGTGGTAGCTGTTATAGATGAAAGACTGATGCCTGCGCTTGGATTTGTTATTTGTAAGCTACTGATTCGATTGGGGAGTAATTTCACTTTGATATTTTCGGCTTTTGTCTCGTCCGAACGATTTTTCAAGGCTACGATGATTTCTTTTTCAGTAAGATTGACATCATCCGTGCTTGCCCACCGGAAAGTATATTCTTGTGTAGTATTTACACTTGAAGTAGGATTAACGGTAATGCCCGAATTGGCTGGAAGTTCCACTTTGCTGCCGCCAATAGAAGTGATATTTATCGTGCCTGTGGATGTATTAGCGCCGATAACCTGTACCAGATAGAGTGTATTGTCCGCCGCATCCCATTTATTTACTCCGTCAGGATTCATTGTTCCGCCTGTGGACTCTACGACAGGAGTACCAAAGGTCGTATCTATTAGTATCACTTCTTCACTGCCTCCCGCTTTATCCGTTAGGTGCAAGATACCACGAGGATAACTGTCGCCTGCGTAACTTTCATTGAAAGCGATTTTGTATTTCACTTGTTGCGTGGCTTCTGCCCGTGTTGTGGTGACGGGGATTTCTTCCAGTTTCAACCAGCCGTTAGCAGGGCTGTTACCGTTATAAGTCAGTTGTACATTTACTCCGGCATTGGAACCTGTGGAGATAGTAAAACTACTTTCTGCTTTGAGCGCCAGTGTCACAATATTGGTGCTGATGTCGTAAGTGGTTTCACCCACAGGCAACAAATCAGCTACCGCAATTGTCTCCAATCCGTTGTCGGGCTCGTAATCATCTATATAGTCTCCTGTTTCCCAATCCACCAGACGGATATTGGCTGTCAGTTCAAAAGGGTCAGCTTCTGTGATCTGTACTGTATAGCGGTGGTTGTGGTTTATCTCGATTAGGCTTCCGTCACCATCGGTCACACGTTCGAAAGGAATGCGATAAGATACCTCTTTCTTTTCATCCGTCAGGTTCATGGCATACAGTCCTTTCAGAATAAGGTATCCTGCATCTATGGCTTTACATGGGTAGCAATAGAAAGCTTTGGTGGTAGTTCCTGCATTGGCGTTCAGTCCGTCGAAAAGGCGGTAAGGGTATGTAATCAGTTGGCCGTTTGTGGCGGGAACATCTCCTGTCGGACGAATGGGGAACAGTGTTACACCTTGTCTTCCGTTTCCCATGCTGATATCTGTGATAGTAAAATGAGACTTCGTAGCATCGTTTACTATATCGAAGCGTGCCACGGCGCGAGTGAGTGAAACATTCAGTCGCACGTAAGTTCCCATACTGTATTCGCGCAAGTCGGTGGGCTGACTGTTGGCACCGGACATGGGCAGCGGGGCAAGCAGGATATCAGCATTAAAGCCGGTGGAATTTAATAGCGGGGTATTCAGTTTAACGAAATCACTTTCAGTAGGTGTTCCGGGGCTCGTTACCATGTCTCCGGGTACGCTGGACTGTGGTTGTGAACTTTGCTGTAACGGGGTATAATTCGTGTATGTATTTCCTGCGGCATCATCCATTTCGGTTTGATTGGCTACGCAATAAAACTTGGTGAATAAACCCTTGCGGGGGTAGAATACCACATTTATTTTCCCGGCGGCCTCGTCCGCTTTCAGTTCGAGAGGGGAAGTACCCGCGGGCAGGGTTCCGGCATCCGAACGGTAGGCGAAACGTTCCTGAAAGGTGTAAGGCCCTTCCTCCTTGTCACTGCCGAAAGCATAAATATCGAAACTTTCAATATGGTTTTCATCCTCCTCGGCTATACCGTCACGGGTGATAGCCCGGCTTTCAGGTGTACCGTTCACAAGGATCAGCTTGTTTTGCAAAGAGATTACCACCGAACGGCGGTTAGGGTCATTGGCCTGCGGGTTCTCCGGTGTTTCGGGAGTGCCGCCTATTATATCTACCTCCGAGGTGCAACCTGCCGTCAGGCAGGACAGTATCACCAATGAGAAGTACAGAAAGAATTCAGCTAATGCTTTCATGCTTGTTACTTTTATGCGGTTATTACTTATTTTCATTTCTTCATTCCTCGTATTTCATCTTCTTCAGGTTCTTCCTCGCCTTTTCCGGCTCTATGCCCAGTGCCTTGCGAAACCATTCTTCCGCTTTCTTCCGGTCACCTTCCAGATAGGCCAGCACGCCGAAATCATTCCATGCACGCGGGTCATCGGCCACCTTGTTCAGATATTGCCGTGCGCTAACCGGATCACCTGCCATGATTACCGCCGAAGCCGCATTGATATTGGCCAGCACGTCGTCCGGAAAGTGGTAGGCGGCTATCTCATAAATTTCACGGTATTGCTCCGTACCGGGGCGATAGAATGCAGCCACCCGGTACATCTCCTGCAATGACAGCAGACGGGGATGGGTATATATCAGACTTGCCGCCTCTTCTATATTGAAAGCGCGGGCCTCATAACCTACTGTGATACGGATACGTCTCAACTGCGGAAAATAGCTTTTCAGAAGTTCCCGATATACGGCTCCTCCGTGCATATCCATCAATTGTTTTTCGCGTCCTTCAAAAATGCCGATTCGGGCAATGAGAGACAATACTTCGTCACCGTGATTCATGGGGTGACGTTGCAGAAGCTCCACCAATCCGTCCCAGTCTTCGGGTACGGAAGAAACTTTATAAAGATCGTACCCCGGTGCATACGTGGTATGCATATACTTCTTGAAGCAGCGTGCGCGGTTGGAAGCCAGTATTTCATTGTCCTTGTATGTCCCGTCAGGCGAGGCGTAGCCGCAGATGGAGATGCTCGAAATACTTGCCAGATTCCCTTCGGTGAGCGGGCGCATCAGGCTGTCCAGTTTCTTCAATTCGGGTCGGTTGTTGTGGAATTCGCGGCGGACGTCATAAACTCCGGTAGGGTAGTCTATATATAAGGTGGCACTTTCCGAACGGTGTTTCTTAGTTTCCATATCGGGGATGAGGTAAGTCACCATGGCTGTACACTCGGCACAGGGCATACAGTCCGGCCTGCTTTGGGTTTCTTGCCGGTTGGCGGCATTTTCACTTCTTTCGACAATCGCCTGCGGAATCACCGTCTGTCCCTGCGGAACATGGAAAGGGCTTGTCAGGGCAAGATCGGTTATCACCGGCTCTACTCCGAGCATCTTCATCCGGCAGCAATCCCGCCGTTCGCGCATCAACACCAATGAAGCGTGTTCCATCCATGGGCTATAGGCAACGGATACCTTATAAATAATGCTGTCTTTCCGGTTTCTGTCATAAAGCGTACGGTAAGGAGGCAAATAGCCGGGAGACGGTTGAAGCGCCTGCCTCCTGTGGTCGGCACGGGCACGGCGACGTCCGCTCACTACCACAGCGGGCAGTTCTTGCAGACGCCCTGCGCCACGCAGCACGGGAGTGTACAGATAAGCCTCCGCATTCCCTGCTTTTGCATCACTCAGATTGAGTAGCAGTTCTATGTGAAGACTGTCTCCCTGTGTAAAGACATGCGAACCGAGTGTTAAAGTTCCGCCCGCCCATGCTTCCGCAGTCAGCAGTACCCCAACCAGACATCCTATTATTTTCTTCATCCTTTTCATCCAGCCTCTTTAATTTTTAATTGCCTTTTTATCCCAGTCCTCCGCCTTCCGCCCAGTCCGACGAACTGAGCTGTGTCACTACAATCTTCTGCCCGATGGTTACCAGCAGGTCAAACTCCTGTTCCGTGTTTTCATCCAGACTGACAGGCAGTTTGCGAAAGAACAGTTGCAAGTCAATCTCCTTCATAATCCGTTCATTACCCCGGTAGATACTCAGCAACGGATGTGATCCTGATGTCAGGCGATACGTTACCAACTCGCCCGTCAGTTCATCGTTATAGTTCATCGCCGCCTTGGCTTGATGCCATATTACCGGGCTGCCTATGGAGGGAAATGTGAAAGCTCCGTCACCACTGGCCAGCGGTATGTCGTAACCTGCCGGAAAGCCGTATTCGCAAGGTACGCCCCGCAGGCGGAATGTATAGCCTCCTGTTCCTTCCGCCGGAAAGTATCCGTCTTCCCAATGTACGGTAATCCGGAGGACGGCGTGACAGTGGGTCAGGTAGATGGTCCGGTTCACTGAATTTCCCGTAGCGGGAATTTCAAACGTGCTATATCCATAGTAGAGCCTTTCGGTGTTCGAACGATATTCGCTTGTGGATGTCCCTGTGGGTGTTCCCGTAGCCGAAGTCATTGCCAGTTCACGGATTTGCGTCACGCCGGGTTGGGGTGCGGGTACTACATCGCTTTCATATCCCCAGTTTCCCCATGCCACGAGGGTATATCGTCCGGGAGCTAACTCTCCCTGCCAATACTCCAGACTGTCACCTTTCAGTAACCGGATGTCCTTCAACACTCCGTCCGCATCGAAAAGGAACTGGTGGATGTTGTCCACATACATGGAGAGCTGTCCGGCGTCGGGCCTGCCGGCATAGCGGTAATTCAGCCGTACATTGTAGGGACACACTCCCGGTTCGTCGAAATCGAACGTGCAGGAGGTGCAGAACCATAGTATGCAACAGAGGATTACCATAACTTTCATCGGATGAAATAAATGAGTGACACACCGGCCCGTGTAGGCCCGAAATAATTTCTTTTATAATGTCCCATGCGCTCACCGCAGCCTGCGCACCTGTATTTATCATATTCCATGCGGGCATATCCACCGCCAATTACGGCTTCTATCGAGAAGCGGTCGCCCAGCACCCAGTGATAACCGTAAGTGATACCTCCGCCATACAGGTCGCCCCGGTAAATAATGTCTTCCATACCCGAAAAGAAAGGAATCTGTCCTACGTTGTAGTAAGCGTAATGTCCGTGCACTCCCAGGAAGTGTCCTTCGAACTTACGGCAAGGCCAGTAGCGCAATTCCGGTTGTATCAGGTAGAGATTCAGTTTCATATCATTGCCGAACTTCCAGGCATTGTAAGCCCCGTTCAGTGCCATTGTGAAATGACGGCTGATGCTGGTTTCCACTCCTGCATTGGGTGTGGTAGTTCCCCACAATAGCAGGTCGGTGCGCAATGCCACGCGTTGGGCAAAGGCAGCGGTACTCATCAGACTGAGCAGCAGGAACAGCAAATAAAGTCGTTTCATGGCAATTCGGATTTATTGCACAGTTTAGATATGGGGTATGGAGTTCTCGATAAGGCATTCACTCACGGGGAGTTCGGCTATGGAAATTTCCATCAGATAAAGGCGTGTCATCTGATTGACAATGCCCAGCTTGCGGGCTGTCGTCCCATAGCAGGAATAGAATTCTTCGTCACTGGGGCGGTTGAAGTAAACGCCTTCTCCCAATGCTTCAAGAATGGAAAGGAGGTTGATTTGATGATATGCACAGGCAAGGCGGTAGGATTCGGGGCGGTTATCAGACAGATTATCCGGTCGATTTTCTATCAGTGCTATTAGGCGTCCTTTTGATAGCTTTTGCAGCAGGTACGTAACTTCGGAAGGTGAAGGATTAAGGGAAGTACTTAACTGGTAATCCTTATACTGTATGTCGTGCAGTACTGCCAGAGCGAGTTTTGTTCTGAGTGTTAACATAGCGCTTGCTTTTTATGTAGATTATTGTCTGTTTTGTTTGGAATGTTCCGATTCCCGGTAGGAAACGGAACAGGCGCTATCATAACCATAGATTGGACAGATAAAAATCATCTTCCATTTTAAAAAGGCAGACAATTCTTAGCTCTTCCTTCCCTCTATTCTTAGATTTAGTAATGAGATTCCCCTATATTGAGATATGGGTAGGGGAATTATGTCTTCAAACAAAAAAAGTGAAAGCTTTTTAATCAATACAAAGAGCTTTTCCACTGATATACCATATTATTACAGGAATACAATATTTATTGACATGACTTTTTGAGACAAAATCTAGCTTTCAGGATAAGAGAGATGTTTTTGTCGTGTCTGGTGTTGTAATTTAACTGATTTTTTACAGAAAACTGGGAAACTTCGATAAGTATTTCCTGCTTTCCTTGTTTATTTCAATTGGAAATTGTTCCTTTACCGCCGGAATCGTTCCGTTTCCTACCGGGAATCGGAACAGAAATATGAAGCTCATTCTTAGTGTTTTTCCTCACTTTATAGTTTCCTTTTTCTTTCCTCTTCCATTCCTTTTCTGCCATCGGATTAACCAATGCTGCCATTTGCAAATTCACCACCGCCAGTTGTTCATCAGAGAATGACCTCAAATAAGTATGCGTAATTTCTTCCGAAGCATGGCTCAACCCTGCACTGATTTTGGCTACCGGTATATCTTCATTATATGCCAGAGTCGCCCACGTATGCCGTGCTACGTATGAAGTCAGTCTCACTCCCAATCCTAATCGTTCAGATAATCGATACAAATGTTTGTTGTAAAGTCGCAAGGCACTCTCATATTGTTTCCTCTCCTCTGGTATACTTCCAGGTCTCCGAATAATTTTTAGAAGATAAGGCGAATCCGTATTCTCGCACTTATACCTCTTAATAATCTCCCACATCCACGGTTCAAGCGTAATCGTCAACATCCTCCCCGTCTTGCTACGGCGATAGCAAAGCACATTATCCTGAATATCCGTCTTCCTCAAGTAAGCCAAATCTATAAAAGGAATCCCTCGTAGATAATAAGAAAGAATAAACAGATCCCGTGCCACCCCCAAACTTGGTGTATCCTCCAAATCAGCATCCGCCACCATACGAAGTTGTTCAATACTCAGCGCCCTTTTCCTCGTCTCTTCATATCCCATAAACACCTCACTAAAGAGCCGCTTAGCGTCTTTCAGCTCTTTCTCCTTTTCTGCTTCTCGACAAATAGCCCGCAATGCCCGGAAATAGCACGCTGAAGTATTACGTGAACATCCCGAAGCCCACAAATAGTGTTCAAAGCCCAAGAAAAATCCTGCCGTCAATTCTTTAAAAGTAACAAACTCCATGTTAGCAAACCCTTCCAAACTATGCAGCATACTCCTGCAAGTATGCTCCGCCGAGAACTTAAACAACTTCCCCAAACCATCTGCATGGGATATAATACCCTCCTTTAATGTTTTCATTTTCATCACACTGTTCTTTTTATTAATGATTATTCCCTCCCAAACTCCACTCTCCATTATTTGTTTTGGGTAAGAAAAGAGAGAAACTTCAAAAGTAAGAACAGGAAAAATGGCTACTTGTCATGAAACGAGCATAAATGTCTTCACCTAATATCTATAAATAAAAAAAGTAGCCATCTACATCAGATGACTACTTAATTTCTTATACTTCGCCTGGGATTCTTCTATCGAAGTTACCACGCTGATATTTAAAATATTATGTTTTTTGCTTCAAGCATATCCCATGAATTATTCCACCAATTAGCTACGTGCTTTCGCAGTAGTTTGCTCATGGAGAATACTGAGGGCAAAGATAGCAATTTAAATTTATTGCACGTAATTCAAAATAAATTTCGCATACTTTTCACTTAAGAAAAACAAAATTGAATTAAATAGCTGTATGTCTTAGGAAAATAAACTATCACTTGCTATTGCTCTACTTTGTTTTGTAATGCATTGTGTAGAAAAAGTTATTCCGAACAGGCAACTAGTAAATCACTTGTTATCATACTTATTTCTCTTCTTTGAAAAACAATTTATAGAAATTCATTTTTACTTCTTCGTCATATCCCTTTTGAATATACTCCTCACCCCCATGAATACAAATGTCGAAATTTTTATCTAATTTTACTATATTCATTGTTCCTTTTGCCCTTCTCTTTAATGCTTGCTGAGAAACTTCTATATTATCATTGAATTGAACTTCCTTATCCTCTTGATAAGATGTTTTATATTTATTAAAACTATCAATTATCTGGGGTTTAATAAATACTTTTTTAGACATTTCATCTAAATTGATATTTGTGTTATCTTTTAACGTATTAATGCTTTTAGAATACAATAAAGCTTGTTCTGCTTTACTAATTTCAAACTTTCTAGGCAACTCATTTGAAATATAATTATTATATAAGGAAAGTATATTTTCAGTATAATAATATCCATCTTGACGTGGCTTAACATTCAAAAAATCTTCAGTCCAATATTTAGCTTCTGCTCCTTTTCCTTTGTTGGTATTGTCTGCAATTGTCACCAAATATCCATTTTCTTTTTCTAAGTTGAAGATTATACATCCTTTATCTAATCTATTTATATTTATTCCTTTTTCGCTTTCAACCTCAAATCCGTCTTGTGAAGGATATATTTTTAAAAATGTATCTTTATTTTCAGATTTGAACAGCCCAATGGCATCAACTGTTTTTCCATCTACGGTACAATCTTTGAAATACACAACATAAAATTCACCACCTTTTATTTTAGGATGAGTACTTTGATCATAAAGATGCTTCGCTAGGTTGACTGATTGTTCATGCAATAATGCTGGATCATCAAAGATACTCGATATATATGTGTATACTTCATTAAGCCGTAAATCAACTTGATGAAATAGTCTAAAATAAATTTCAGATTTGAATGGAGATATGAAATATTTAGCTAATATATTGGTTAGCAATTCATCAACTTTTAGGGTGGATTTTGAAAACTTAATTCCTTCATCTATCCCTTTATTTCCTACCTTATGTAGTATTATATTATTTACGCAAGAACCATCACACTGTATCATATTTATTACTCCTCTTTTCCTTGAATTATAAAATAAAATATTATTAAAAAATATATAGTTAT
>ENA-ORTT01003565-ORTT01003565.1-human-gut-metagenome-genome-assembly--contig:-NODE-3565-length-9772-cov-2.731707_pt1 | contig 9772 bp, 13 predicted proteins | sample MGYA00242074_ERZ509197 | MGnify/ENA primary metagenome ERZ509197 (study PRJEB26280, sample SAMEA2338789) | human gut metagenome | biome: human gut; feature: human-associated habitat; material: faeces...
CTCGCTAATTGAGCTGCGTAGCAGCAGGGGTGCTGAAACTACCAGCACCTCCTGCTGACGCGCTCAAACCCACGAGTCACAAAACTTTTCTACGCAATTACTGGAATCCAAATAAACCGACAAAAACAGTTGTCCCCACATTTCTGCGCTTATTTGGGGTTATTTTCATACTTTTTCTCTTTTTCACCACTCCTCAGCCAGCCTGCATCCTCCTTCTCACCAGCCTCCTCTTCCCCAAAAAGCAAAAAATAAAAAGAAATCCCCCGAAAAGCTATATTTGCAACGCAAATATCCTGCTTTTTAGGGGATTCTTTTTATTTTTCAGCTAACTGCAATCGAATCAACGATTTTCGCAAAGCCAAATCTGCTCGTGCCATGTTAATATTTTCATCCGCGCTTTTTAAGCGGCGCTCGGCTCTCGCCTTCGCCTCTGCCGCACGATTGATGTCAATTTCTTCCGGCCACTCGCAGGACTGGGCAAGAATTGTAACTTTATCCGGAGTAATTTCCATAAAGCCTTCCAGCACTGCTGCCTCTTTGAGCACGCCACCCGGCTCGGTAATCGTCATTACACCAGGTGCAACAATCGTCGTAAGCGGAATGTGATCCGCATAGATTCCGATGTCACCTTCCGTCGTCGTAAGTTCCACCATCTCAGCATCTCCGGTATAGAAAATGCGCTCCGGCGAAATCACTTCAAGACGAAATGTTTTACGTTCTGCCATGTTGTAACCACTTCCTTTCCTATCCGCCCGAAATTACTGGCGGCTCTCTTTGTATCGTGCTACAACATCATCAATACTTCCGGCATTTAAGAAATAACCTTCCGGAATCTCATCATGTTTACCATCCAGAATTTCTTTGAATCCCTGAATCGTATCGGACAACTGAACATATTTACCAGGAAGACCGGTAAACTGTTCTGCGACGTTAAATGGCTGCGACAGGAATCGCTGCACTTTACGTGCACGGTTGACAAGCATTTTCTCGTCTTCCGACAACTCGTCCATACCAAGAATGGCAATAATATCCTGTAACTCTTTGTAACGCTGCAAAATCTCCTGAACACCACGGGCAACCTGATAATGTTCTTCACCCAGCACACGAGGGTCCAGCATACGGGATGTTGAAGCCAGCGGGTCTACTGCCGGGTAAATACCAAGTTCTGCAATCGAACGCTCCAATACGGTTGTCGCATCCAAGTGGGCAAAAGTCGTCGCCGGAGCTGGGTCTGTCAAGTCATCGGCCGGTACATAAACCGCCTGAACGGATGTAATCGAACCGCTCTTTGTCGAAGTGATTCGCTCCTGCAAAGCACCCATCTCTGTCTGCAGTGTCGGCTGGTAACCTACCGCACTCGGCATACGTCCTAAAAGTGCTGAAACCTCAGAACCTGCCTGCGTAAAACGGAAGATGTTGTCAATGAACAAAAGCACATCCTTTCCACCTTTGTCACGGAAATATTCTGCCATCGTAAGTCCGGCAAGACCTACTCGCATTCTCGCTCCGGGCGGCTCATTCATCTGTCCAAACACCATGGTTGTTTTATCAATTACGCCGGACTCAATCATTTCATAGTACAAATCATTTCCCTCACGGGTACGCTCACCAACACCGGTAAATACCGAATATCCACCGTGCTCTGTAGCAATGTTTGTAATCAACTCCTGAATGAGTACCGTTTTACCTACACCGGCACCACCAAACAAACCAATTTTACCACCCTTCTGATATGGGCACAAAAGGTCAATTACTTTAATACCGGTTTCCAAAATCTCCGATTCGGTAGACTGCTCTTCAAAAGAAGGTGCTTTTCTGTGAATCGGATCATACTCTTTTACTTTTGGCGGCTCTTTTTCATCAATTGGCTCGCCGAGAACATTAAACATACGTCCTAATGTTTCTTCACCTACCGGCACACAAATCGGAGCTCCCGTTGCCACTGCTTCCATGCCGCGGACCAGACCATCCGTTGGTCCCATGGCAATACAGCGAACGGTATCATCACCCAAATGCTGTGCCACCTCAACTACAAGCTTATCCCCATCCTGTCGTTTGATGTGGATTGCTTCATTAATCTCAGGCAGGTTTCCGTCCTGAAAACGAATATCCAGTACGGCTCCAACAATCTGGGTAATTACGCCGAGACTTGTCTTACTATTCTCTGCCATTTTCTACCTCCTAACTTATCGCTGACGCACCAGCAACAATCTCTGTCAATTCCTGAGTAATTGCAGCCTGTCTTGCACGGTTATACTGCAATCCCAAGGTATCAATCATCTCCTCTGCGTTACTTGTTGCAGAATCCATCGCCTGCATACGCGCACCATTTTCACTGGCCACCGCTTCCACGAGCGCACCAAAGATTAGGCTGTTTACATACAAAGGAATGATATAACCCAGAGTTTCTTCCTCCTCCGGCTCATAATTCATCTGTGCCACAGCACCCTTATCCTTCTCATCCTCTTCCTGTGCATTCTCCTTGATATCATCCTCTGCAAATGGAAGAATTTTAATCAAAGTAGGGATTTGTGTCACGGTATTTTTAAATACCGTATACGCTAAATACACTTCATCAATGTCACCATTTTCCAACGCACCAATCACGGTCTTTCCAATGCTTACCGCATCTCCAAACAACGGATTGTTAATCACCTCGGAAAAATCACCCTGACAGGTATACCCCTGCCTCACAAGGCTTTCCAAGCCTTTTCTTCCAACCGGAAAAATAATCGTATTTTCTCGGTCAAAATCACCTTTGGTAACTAACTTGACAAGATTGGAATTGTAACCGCCCGCCAGTCCACGGTTTGACGAAATTACAATCACACCTTTTTTGCATGGTTCATCCGGATTTTTCTCTCGTTTTCCGGGATATCTCACGGTGCCGGATTTGGCAAGCATACGCGAAACCGTCTCATACATTTTGTTAAAATAAGGCTGTGTTTCTTCTGCTCTTCCCTTCGCTTTTTGAAGTTTTACAGTCGAAACCAGTTTCATTGCCTTTGTAATCTGAGAAGTGCTTTGTATACTTTCTTTTCTTCTTTTGATGTCCCTCATTGAGGCCATAGCATCACACCTCTCTTTTATTTCTCATGAATAAAATTGCGTTTATATTCCTCAATCGCCTGAATCAATTTCTTCTCTGTCTCTTCACTGATTTGTTTCTCATCGCAGATGGCAGCCGGTACTTCCGGATACTTTTCATCCACAAAACGGAACAAACCTTTTTCAAACGCAAGGACATCTTCTACCGCAATATCCAAAAGATACTGTTTTGTCGCTGCATAAATGATAATAACCTGATACCATACCGGCAGCGGCGCATACTGATCCTGCTTTAAAATTTCACGGATTCTTTCACCCTGGTCTAACTGGCGTTTTGTGTCGGCATCCAAATCGGAGCCAAACTGGGAAAATGCAGCCAGCTCACGGTACTGTGCAAGTTCGATACGAATCGGTCCCGCAATCTTTTTCATTGCCTTAATCTGTGCCGAACCACCAACTCGGGATACGGACAGACCCGGATTTACCGCCGGACGGAAACCGGAGTTAAACATCTCGGTCTCAAGATAAATCTGACCATCTGTAATCGAAATTACATTAGTCGGAATGTATGCCGATACGTCACCTGCCTGTGTCTCAATAATCGGCAGCGCCGTCAAAGAACCGCCGCCTAATTTATCTGACAATTTTGCTGCACGCTCCAAAAGACGGGAATGCAGATAAAAGACATCGCCAGGGAAAGCCTCACGTCCCGGTGGTCTGCGAAGAAGCAATGAAAGGGTACGATAAGCAGCCGCATGTTTGGTCAAATCATCATAAACGATAAGAACATCCTTGCCGTTCTCCATCCACTCTTCACCAATCGCACAGCCTGCATATGGCGCAATATACTGAAGTGGTGCTAACTCACTTGCGGTCGCTGCTACAACCGTTGTATAATCCATCGCACCACTCTCTTCGAGTGTCTTTACAATATTCGCAACCGTTGATGCTTTCTGTCCGATTGCTACATAAATACAAAGTACATCCTGGTCTTTCTGGTTAATGATGGTATCAATCGCAATTGCCGTTTTACCGGTCTGACGGTCACCGATAATCAACTCACGCTGACCTCTTCCGATTGGAACCATGGAGTCAATCGCCTTAATACCTGTCTGCAGCGGTGTATCTACCGATTTACGGGAAATAACACCTGATGCCACACGCTCAATCGGACGAATCTTATCCGTATTTACCGGACCTTTACCATCAATTGGCTGTCCGAGCGCATTCACAACGCGGCCTAACATTGCGTCGCCAACCGGCACCGTTGCCACACGTCCTGTCGTCTTAACCATGTCACCTTCGTTAATGTTTGCCGAATCACCAAGTAAAACCGCACCAACATTATCTTCCTCTAAGTTCATGACCATTCCGTACACTTCATGCGGGAACTCTAACAGCTCACCCTGCATTGCCTTCTCCAGTCCATGAATACGGGCAATTCCATCGGCAACCTGAATTACCGTTCCTACATTGGCAACTTCAAACTCCGTACTATATTTTTTTATTTCTTCTTTAATGACTGAACTAATTTCTTCCGGTCTTAAATTCATGTTTCCAACACACCTTCTTTCTGAAAGCCGCCCGTCTAATTTGACAGCCTTACTTTACTCAAATCTCTTGTCATCGCATCCAGTTTTGCACGGATACTGTTGTCAAGAACTTGGTTGCCAATACGAATCACGATGCCGCCAAGCAGACTCTTATCAATTTCATAGTCCACCGACAAAGTTTCGTACTCGCTCACCTCAAGAAGTTTTTGTTCAATTTTCTTTTTTTGTTTCTCCGATAGTGGCATCGGCGTCTGAATCTGAACTTTTCCTATCTTTTTGTATGCCATGGCACATTCATTAAAATATGCTAACACAGGGATTAGTTCTCCGATTCTTCCTTTTTTTACAAGAACATGCAAAAGTCCCATCATGTCCTGGGACAGTTCCTTTTGAAAAACCTCCTGCAGCACATCCATCTTTTTTTCCATCGTCATTTCAGGATGTTCCAAAATCGCCATGAAATCCGGATTTTCCGAAAGCACCTGCTTCATCGCACGCGTTTCGTCCCAGAGTTCATCCACACGATTCTCTTCTACCGCAAGAGAAAACAAAGCATCGCCGTACACTTTTGAAACTAACTTTGCCATGTCGAATCCCCCATTTCATTGCATGTCTCTTCAATCAGCTTGGCCTGTGCCTCTTCACTGATGGATTCTGACACCAGTTTGCCAGCCATCATAGAAGCCACCTGAACCATTTCCTGTTTCATTTCATCACGGACTTTATCCTTTTCAAGTGCCACTTCTTTCTCTGCACGTGCCAGAATACGATGTGCTTCATCGCCGGCCTCATTTACAATTTCACCCGCACGCTCTTTTGCTTTTTGGCGAGCCTGTGAAATCAATTCTGTGGATTCATCATCCACCTTTGCCAGTTTGTCATCATACTCTTTCTTCATGGCAAGTGCCTCATCTTTAGCGGATGCCGCCTCCGAAAGCTGGCTCTCTATATAATCCTTTCTCTTTTGAATCAGCTTGCGCGCCGGATTAAACAAAAGATACGATAAAAGGATAAACAATGCCAGCATGGCAACTAACGTAATGCATGTATCAAATAACGTCTGCGGGTCAAGTCCAAATATTCTTGGATCCAATTACAGTCCCTCCTTTCTTACAATTTTCGGATGGATTGCATTATACTCCAAATGGATTTACAAACAGCAGAATCATGGCGACAACCAGACCATACAAACCGGTTGTCTCGGCTACTGCCTGTCCAAGAAGCATGGTTGACATAATCTCACCACGGGCACCCGGGTTACGTCCTACGGCACTTGCACCATATCCGGCTGCAATACCCTGTCCAACACCAGGTCCGATACCTGCGATAACTGCTAATCCTGCACCAATTGCTGATGCTGCATGTACTAAATCTGCTCCTGAAATATTCATATCTTTTCCTCACTTTCTGCGCTTATGCGCGATAAAATTAATCATCCAAATCTGCGGCATTCGCAATGAATACCATTGTCAGCATAGCGAATACATACGCTTGCAATGCGCCGGCAAATACATCCAAATAAGCGTGTAGTGCAGCCGGCCAGACCCACAAAAGGAACTTAGGAAGAAGTCCGTAGATCAACGCCATCATCATGGTTCCCGATAAAATATTGGCAAACAGACGAAGTGACAGAGATACCGGTGTGGCAAATTCACTAATTACATTAATCGGGAAAAATAAGAAAATCGGTTCAAACAAACCTTTGAGTTTCCCCCACTTCTGCCATTTGATTCCCTGATACTGAATCATAACAAAAGTGATTAACGCCAGTGGAAGTGTCGTACCATAATCCGCAGTCGGTGGTCTGAGTCCAAAAAGCCCGGACAAATTACATGTCACAAGGAACATGAAAATCACACCAATATAGTTTTTGAACTTTGGTGCCAGTGTCTTTCCCATGTTGCTCTTAACCAGATTGTCAAGGGTTTCCACAAGAAGCTCAATGACATTTAAAAATCCGGTCGGCGCTTTCGTCGGGTCTGCTTTTTTGATTTTACGATTTGCTGCAATCGCAAAAATAATCAGAGCCGCCATAACGATAGCCAGACATATATGGGTCGTCGTGATGTACACCGTCACGCCGCCAATATGAATCGGCAGATGCCCATATACATAAAAATCTACTCCATCCACGCTCTCACTCTCCTTTCCTATAATGATTTCTTTTTACGAAGTCTTATTTTTTCCATCCACGGAACCATAAGTGCTGCTGCCTTTCTTGCAAGCAGCCCCGCCAAAACGGTATATGGCATAACCCATTTTGAAAGAAAAAAACTTCCTACAAGCACTCCGATTTCAATGGCGCTCCGTACAAGCCCCATCGCTCTAGAGTGACTTACTGCCTTTTTTTCCGGAAGGTCTAACTCAATGTCAATGCTCCGGTACAAATGAACCATAAGTCCACTCGCCGTGATACTGCCAGCGATTTCTCCCAAAGCATACGGCAACGGCTCCGGCACAAAAAAGATGCCGCCAAGAATTACCACAATGGCAAGAATCCATATGCCGATTATGACTTCCCATAAACTAATCTTCGCCGTCTCCATCCTGTTTTCCTTCCTGTGTTTCCTTTTTTGTACTGCCCGGGTGATACTGTCCGGTCAATACAAGCATACTGCGAAGCGATGCCAAAATCCCGATAAACATCATGATTACCATAAAACATTTGGTACCAAAAAGCTTGTCTAAGCCATAGCCAATCAACAGGCTGACACTCATGCAGACCATCATCGATAATCCAATCTGCATAATCATCGATAAGGCATGTATGATTTCTCTCCGGTTTTTCGCTTCGTCACGTTTTCTCATAATTCTCTCGCCTTCTTCACGCATGCCATCTGTCCTTCTATGACAGCACTGCGCAGTCCCTTTTCCTCTAAGACACGAACTGCCTCAATCGTCGTTCCCGCCGGTGAGCAGACCATATCTTTTAATTCACCCGGATGTTTTCCGGTCTCAAGCACCATCTTAGCACTTCCGTACACCGTCTGTGCCGCCAGTTCATAAGCCATGGCACGCGGCATACCATCCGCCACAGCCGCATCCGCCATTGCCTCAATAAACATAAATACGTAAGCCGGCGAACTGCCACTGACACCAATCACGGTATCAATCATATTTTCAGAAACTTCTGCAACCACACCAAAACTTTCAAATATAGTAATTGCCGTTTCTCTCTCTTCTTTTGAAACCGATGGATGAAAACACATCCCGGTTGCTCCCGCTAACACAAGCGCCGGTGTATTCGGCATTGCACGAACGATCTTAACCTTTTTTTCAAACTGTTCTTCCAGCCACTTAAGCGTCTTTCCGGGAGCGATCGTAATGATAAGCTGATCTTCTCTTACACAGTCTTTAATCTCCTTGATCGTCTCCGCATAATACTGCGGCTTCACCGAGAGTACAAGAACTTCTGATTCTGACGCCGCTTTCTTATTATCCTCTGTCACATTGATCCCATATGCAGATTGCACTTTGCTTCGGCTTTCCTTTGAAATATCCGCGCCGATGATCTCTTCCGGCTTAAAGATCTCATTTCTGATAATGCCTCCCATGATCGCGCCCGCCATATTTCCTGTTCCGATAAATCCTAATTTCATAATCTTATTCTCCTTTTCCATATTTCTATTTTCCTTTTATCTGTCGTCGTTCTATTCAATATTTTCTCTGTTTTATCATTTTTTCAGTTTTTCGTTTTGCTCATTTTTCAATACTTCACCGTAAATTCCCGTTCTTCCTCTAACGGAATCTCTTCAGTATCCATCCATTGAATATCGATGAAACGCCCTTGATTCAAGCCGACAAGCAGTTTATTGATCAGCGCTTCTCTTCCCTGAACTTCCATTGTCACAGTTTGATCCCAGTCGTTGCGAACCCAGCCTGTCAATTCCAAAGACTGCGCGAGATATTTTGCCGTATAACGAAATCCGACGCCTTGAACGCGTCCGTGAAAAACGATCCGTTTTCTGATCTCTGCCATATTACCGCCTCCTCAATTTCTGAAAATATATGCTTCAATCATAGAAATGAATTTACGAACCCTTTTCTATTATACTCTAGTTTCATATTAAACCAATAAAAACTTTTTAACAGTGACTATATCACAAATGAAATCATAAAAATCATATTATAGAAACCGCACTAAAAACATATTAAAGTTTTATGCATAATACATAAAACAACAAGTGAATCCCAAAATTTTTCGTGTCATTCTTCCAACTTTATGCTATACTCAAACACAAGACATACGTTCTGACTGCAAAGGCATCCTCCTGAGCAAAAAGGCGCACATATGGAATATCAGAGGGACTCTCCCTCTTTCTTTGTATATCCGCGCGCCTTTTCAGGCGCGCTTTTTACAATGTCTGCAAACGAAAGTCCGAACTTGTCTGAAACCTTGTCAACTGCTTACACTATACGAATTATAACAAGGAGACATACTATGGACACTAGAATCGCTCTTATCGGCGTTCTTCTCGAAACCCGAGAATCCGTCGATAAACTAAACCATCTTCTAAGCGACTACGGAGAATATGTAATCGGAAGAATGGGACTGCCATACAAAGAAAAAGGAATCCATATTATCAGTATCGCCGTAGACGCCCCGAACAATATCATCAGCGCCCTTTCCGGCAAACTCGGAATGCTTCCGGGCGTCAGCACGAAAACGATCTACGGCAAAACAACGTAACTTATTTGTAACAGCTATATGATCCAAACGCCCGCTTATGAGTAAAACAGCGGCGTCAGCCGCGATAAGCACGCAGTACGGTTTTACGAATGGCGCGAACTGAACTGTCACACTTATTTTTCTGCGAGAGGACACGACTATGACCGAAAAAAACGATACAAAACAACTGATTGACCGATTAGAAGCAACCCGTAATCTTTCCAGAGACGAATGGATCCGCCTGATTCAAAACAGAACGGCCGATGATGCAGACTATTTATTTGAACGGGCACAGGCCGTCCGCACACGCCATTATGGACGCAGCGTATACATCCGCGGACTGATCGAATTTACAAATTATTGTAAAAACGACTGCTACTATTGCGGTATACGCAGAAGCAACCAGAAGGCTTCCCGCTACAGGCTGTCACCAGAGCAGATTATGGAGTGCTGCCGTATCGGCTATGGACTGGGATTTCGGACCTTTGTGCTTCAGGGCGGC